>OGYY01002047.1_pt1 | contig 15661 bp, 8 predicted proteins | sample 1576671 | NCBI WGS metagenome assembly OGYY01 (sample SAMEA3541593, study PRJEB24748) | human gut metagenome | biome: human gut; feature: human-associated habitat; material: faeces | place: China | collected 2012 | reverse complement strand
TACGGTTCCTGCCTGTTCATAGTTTTCCCATGTCACATAGAAGACCGCTTCTGTATATTCACGACCCAGATCAATCGTTACCTCTGTCTCTGCTGCATGAACCGGAAGTACCAGCCATCCTGCCACAATAGTCACCATTAACAGCCATATACATATTTTACTTACTATTCTTGTCTCTCTTTTCATATGCTTCTGTTACCCCCTTAGTTGGATGATGCATGAACTTTATCCCACAGGAAGAGTTCTCCATTATCTTCATACCAGATAGATGCTTCTTTCTCTTTGCCGTTATTCCCACTATAATTCAATGTTACCTTGGCTTTATTAAAGTCCCAATCCCAGTCAACGGCAAGCTTCGAAGCTCCCTTTGCATGAACATTAGCAGGTGCCATATCCACGTTACCATTTACACCAAGCTTGATATATCCACCGGTCAGATTGCCACCAAGATTTGCATCAGCACTTCCGTTTACCTCACAGCCAAAGCCTGAGATTCCAAGTTCTACAGAAGCAGATACATCCAGACCATCTTTATTTATCTTTGCTGCTGCCTTCGCCTTTTCTGATCCAAGCAGTGACAGATCAGCCGAGATTGCAAATTCTGGATCACTGAAATTAATCTCTACCTTACCATTTGCTTCACCGATCTCACCCCATGACTTGAACTTCTTCATCAGGGCATTATTACCGTTAAACGAAGCAAACAGGTTGATATCTGCACCCGCAGTTCCTGCAAGTATAATATCCTGCTTATCATATAAAGTATTATCAAGACCGGTACCGATAATATTATATGTTTTCTCCGGGATCACTGATTCGTACAGATTTAAGGCGATCGTACTCATACCCTGCAATTCTCCGCCAACCTGATTGATGTCAATGACTTTATAAACCGTTATTCCCGGATCTAATGCTGCTCCGATCGTTACTTTATCCGGCAGCCAGTAATAGGAAGAAAACGAGCCGTCAAATCCGGCGATCCGACTGTCAAAGAATCCCGGTATGGATGTTGCCAGATCGATCTTTCCACCGATCTTCCAATACTCGTAATCAGGATCCAGGGAATTTAATTTTAGTGACAATTCATTGATCCCAAAGGTTCCAAAATTAATCTTATCATCTACAGATAATGTTACTTCTCCACCAAACTGAATGCCATCCGGTGTGATCGCCATTGATAAGGATCCATCTAAGCCTCCAAAGAATTCTTTTGCTCCAAACTGCTTTAAGCTGCTCCGTTTCGTGACAGGCTCCGACTCCTTATTCGCTCCGGTTTTATGTTGAAGTGATTTCTTTGTTGAATCAATAATTTCATCCAGCCGGAATGATGAAATATCTACCTGTAACCGGTTACTGTGCAGATTTACCTCTGCAACATCGATATCCATGATAAACGGCACGGAAAGATTCAGACTGACAATCGTCTGATCAAATGATATATCAGATCCGCTGACCGTTACATAATATCCATTTTTACCAATTACATAATCTTTATTTCCCATGACCAGACCGGCGAAGCTGCCATTGGCCTGTTCCATCTCTGCGTAACTGACATAGAGTTTTCCATCTCCCTGAACCTTACCGGAATCACCGACCTTGATCGTCTTATTTGCCACAAGGGAAAGATCCGGATCCATGTCGTCCACAATGATCTCCATATCACCTGAGCTGTGAACAAATCCGTTGATCATGACATTTCCACTGGCCGCCAGGCGATCATCTGCTGTCTGACCAATGGCATCCGCCGTGATCGTCATATCACCAAGTCGGATTGAGGTTGTTGTTCCTGCTTTGAATACCTTAAACAGAGATTTTCCTACAACCAGACGACCATCTGTTGTCTTTACTTTGACATCATAGATACCGGCAGTCAGTTCGCCATTTAATTTGCCTGTAAGACTTGTTTTATCTGCTACCTGTATATCTGTTAATGCCAGATTGCCAACCGTCACACTCGCAATATCAGAAAATCCCCCACCATTTACAGTCAAGGTGATACCATTCTGTACATCCCTTACAGATACATTTCCCGGCGTTACCGAAGATACTCCGAGTGTATTCTCATCTACCTTCCGGATAAATCCTGCATCATCTGAATCCTCCGGTTTATTCTCTTCTTTTAAATAGTAATTCTTTGTCGCTGTTGCATTATATTCTGCGATATCAACAGTAAGAAATCTAGGATCTACATCCGGATTCTTTGTTACCGTATATGATATGCTGTAATTATTTACGATATATTTCTGAAGATACAAATAGATATCCGACAGCTCCGTTGATGCAGATGCCTTTACGAATTTACCACCGGTTGCTTCTGCGATTGCCTGCATATATGCGTCATCACATTCGCCAAATCCAACCGTATATACACTGATTCCAAGTCTTGCTGCCCGGTCAGTTGCAGCCTGCATATCTTCTTCCGAACCTCCGTCCTGTCCGTCAGACATCAGGATAACTGCTCTGCTGCCTTTTTCCGCTTCCAGATTATCAAGTGCAAGATTTAGACCCGCAGATATGTTGGTTCCACCACCATCTGAAATAGCTGCTATAGAGTTCTTCAGCGTTCCGCTTCTGGATGTCAACGATTGCTCCAGATATGCCTCATTATCATATGAAACAATCATCATTTTCTCTGAGGTTATATGCTCTACCGCTTCTGTTGCGGCCTGCTTTGCGTTTGCAATCGCCGCACCTTCCATACTGCCGCTCTTATCCATTACGATACCGATACTGACAGCTTCACTCTCTGCCCCGCTGTTCAGTGTAAAATCCGTGATCTCATACTGCGTATCGATCACCGTAAAATCTTCCTTTGTAAACTGATCTGCCAGTTCTTCTTTGGAGTCCTTTGTTCCATTGATATTAATGTATGCCTGAATGGATGGATATGCCGAAGTATCGATACGGCTGATATGAATGTTGATCCTGTCGTATTTTAATGTGGTTGCAACGTACGAATTAAATGAACCATTTATGGTTTCTTCCGATACAGGAACAACCTGACTGCTCTGTTTATCTACCATATCGTTAACGGCAGCATTCAGTTCTGCATTATAACTGTCATCGGAGATCTGATTGTACTGTGTCACAACTTCATCAATTGCATCTTTTAATAATGATGAATCACTGATCTTGGCACTGTTATCAATGACATTATGCAGATGCTCGTTTGCTGTATCTCTGTCATCCATTGCCAGATACAATTTGGACAACTGCAGTTCATAAAATCCCGTATCGTCTCCACGATACGGTTCCTGTACAAGAACATAATTAACTGCACGCTTGACCGGTACATAACTTGCATCCTTATAATAGGAATCCGCTTCCTCCAGCAATTCATTTATCTCATCTGCATGTGCTCCATCATAACCTTCATCATCAATCAGCTTCTGTGCCTTCTCTTTCGCGCGCTCCGCCTTCTTCACCAGACTCTTGATCTCATCATCCTTCATATCAAATGAGTCTTCCGTATAGTTCTGATCTCTGGTATTTCGATATACTTCTTCGACTATTACATCCGTATATATAACCGTATTCTCCGGACTTTTAAAATTCTTGTTCAGTTCAGAAGCTATATCCTTTGCCTTATCAAAATCATTCTGATATACATAATAACTGATCTCCCGCCGGAGTACTTCTTCTGTCTCACCGTATGTATGCTTCAGATCCCTGATATCATCCTCTGTAAGATCAGCAACTGCCACGCCATGGATCTTATTGTCAAGCTCATACGATTCTTCAAACTCCCGCTGTTCTTTTCTGGTAAAATCTAGATCTTCGATATAAGCAGTCAGTGAATCCGTCAGTGTTTCATTTGATGCATTACCCGTGTCATCTGACTCCCCACTCCATGCAGTCTCCTGCACTCCATCTTCTTTTTCCAGATCAGACAGATAAGATTCATAATCTGTATATGCCTTTTCTCCTCCGGAGATCATTCCTAGTTTCCCGGAGCAATAGTCATCAAGAGCCGTCAGATATGCCTTTCCTGCCTTACTGAGCCCGTTTTGTTCTGATAACTCCTGAAGTTTAAAATGGCCGTTAATATAATCTCCGTTCATGACATCACATGCCACACTGAGCAGTTCTTTTTCTTCAAAAGAACCTGCAATGTCGTCAAGAAGGATTGCCGCCTGATCGATATTGCCCTCTTTCATATAACAATACGCCATATAGATATTCTGATCATTTGTATCTGCGTCCGTAAAATATGCCCGGACGCCAAGAAAGGTAGTCCCGGCAAAAGCCAGAACTACCCCTATCGTGAGCAGCCATTCCGGGACATTTCTCTTTGTCTTAAAGATGAAATGTCCGCATATATCAACGACTGTAAAAAACAGAAAGATAATTGCTATCTTCAGTAAAATATTTAATTCCAAATTTTGCCCTCCCTTAAATATCTGAATCTGATCTGTTTTAAATGAAGACCATTTTTACCGACATTCAGACGCATAACTGAAAATCTGGTATGCAGATCAAATTCTTTTTTGATAACCATGTCTTCCCCATTTGTTCCATGGAATGTGAAACTGAGGCTCGGTATATTGGTATAATACAACGTACATGGCATTTGGGCAAGTTCTGAGAGATTGGAACTTCCGATCAGTTCGATCTCATAAATTCCTTTTTTTTGTACATCAAACGGAAGTACATAATTTACACCGGCTTTCGACTCCTTGGTATCAAGTCGTAATTCATAGTCGCCATCTAATCTGACAAATTCAACCTCTGACAGATCAACATCATCCGGTTCCGCCGGACGATTGATGATCGATACCTCTGTCGGGCAGCCCATTGCTCTTCGCATTGCTTCTGTATCAAGTACAAAGCCACAGATGTTCGCTGCATTTCTCTGAAGTTCCGCGCGCTTCAGCCGTCCATCTACGAGTGCTGCGACTGTATTGTCTCCGCTGGCATTTGTTGATCCATCCGGACATACCATATAGATATCATTCTGCGCACGTGCCATTGCCGCAAAATTAATCTTATCCGGCTCCTGTCCACGCTCATTGATGGATGCCCACCAGTCAGTCATGACGATACCTTTAAATCCCCATTCTTCTCTGAGGATTGTCGTACAGAGATCATAATTTCCGGCTGTCCATACTCCGTTTACCGGTCCGTATGTCGTCATGATCGCATCGCAGACACCACTTTTTACGATCATCTCAAAGCCTTTCAGATAGATCTCCCGAAGTGCACGTTCTGATACAACAGGATCTGCAAAATGTCGTCTCATCTCCTGATTATTTGCACAGAAATGCTTCGCTGCCCCTGTTACACCTGCTGCATGCAGACCTTCTAACACCGCACCGGCAAAGCATCCTGTCACATATGGGTCTTCCGAGAAATATTCAAAGTTTCTTCCATTTAACGGATGACGGTGAATATTCATACCGGGTCCCAGTAAACAGTCAACCCTCTGTGAGATCATCTCATAACCGGTACAGGTGTAAAGCTCTTTTACAAGCTCTGTATTAAATGTACATCCGATGATCGTTCCGTTTGGCAGACTGAATGCTTTCACGCCACAGTCTAACCGCATACCGGACGGTCCATCACTGCAACATACCGAAGGGATTCCATGACGGTTGATCAGTGACTTGGATACACCGCCAAATGCTGCTGCCGTTCCCGGTGTTACAAGTGAACTTCCCATGCCTTCTCCTCGAATGATACAAGTAAGGTCATCGTCTGTCAATTCTGAAATAAATTTATCCATTCCGATCGAACCATCTGCCACATCGGATAATGTATGAGTACCCATCGTCTGACGGATCTCCTGTGGAAGATGATCCTGTCTTCTCTGCTTCTCGTTTGATGCATGCTGTGGTGCTGCTTCCATCATGACCTGATATCCGTTCTCTGTCTCTTCTGCCTTCATTCTGTCAAATGCTTCTACCGGAGCAAGTGCAGAGCAAAGCTGTTCGATCACAAGATCATCTGCAAGCTCAAACGCGCCTGCACATTCTGCACTTCTGACATTTTCGCCGACAAATACATGATATGTGCCTGCTTCTAATACAAATGCATAAGCATGTCCTGTAATACCGGAGTCGTCATAGGAAGCAAAGCGGCTGTATGGAACGGTAATATCCAGTTCTTCTGATTCACCCGGTGCAAGCTCCTTCGTCTTTGCAAATCCGACAAGAACCTTATCTGCTTTTCCAAGCTTACCCTGCGGAGCTTCCGCATAGACCTGAACAACATCTTTTCCTTTCTTTAAACCGACATTTGAAACAGTTACATGAAGTGTAAACTGCTGTTTCTCCGGCTCATTTGCAAATACAACGACTGCCTTTTCAAATGTTGTGTAGGACAGACCATATCCAAACGGATATCTGACGCTGTCCTTTGCGAAAGTCTCAAAATAACGATATCCGACATAGATATCTTCACTGTAATAATTCTTATCCGGATCACCAAAATATGGTGTAGAAGGATAATCAGCAACTTTATATGCGATCGTGTCTGTCAGATGACCGGATGGTGAAACAGCTCCTGTTAATACATCTGCCGTTCCAAGTCCGCCGACCATGCCGCCCTGCCATACATACATAACGGCTTCCGGCTGGTAACGGTCTGTAAAACTCATATCGAGCAGGCCGCCGACATTTAATAAAACTATCATCTTATCAAAGTTCTTTCTTACTTTTGTGAGCAGATCTTCTTCCACATCTGTAAGCTGATAAGAGCCCTTGGTATCACTTGCATCTTTATCCTCGCCTGCTGTACGTCCGATGATCACGATAGCTGTCTCTGATCGCTTGCCGGCTGCTTCCACAACCTCATCGGTCAGCTCCATTTCTTCCTGACACCACGGTTCATTTCCCCAGCCTTCGCCTTCATTAAATGGATGTGTCTTTTCCCAGTCCTGATAGATCCTGATCAGCTCCTCATCCAGGATGACCTGACCACTCTCACGCAGACCATCTACGATTCCATAGACCTTTGATACATTTACCATTCCTCCTGAACCGGTTCCGCTCTTATAATAGTGATTCTGGATTCTTCCAAATACTGCCACCTTCTCATCTTTTACAAGTGGAAGTGCCTGATCTTTATTCTCAAGCAGAACACAGCCTTCTGCTACCGTCTGTCTTGCAAGTGCTACATACTGATTCCAATCCAATACTACCTGATTCTTCATATCCATCATACTCCTTTTCCTGATTTTATTCGTTCGTTTGTTTTATCTCATTTATGCAGTTGCTTTTTCCGTCTCTCTGCATATGAATATTCTTCTTTTCTGCCTTTCAGCAAATTCTATTCTCGTTCTTTTACTCTAAATGTATGATAGTATGAATACGATTTTTATAATATAATAAAAACGATATTTATATCGTTTTTTCGACTATTTTAAAATCGAAAAAACTGCTGTTTGAATTATTCAAACAACAGTCTTTTTCCAAATCTTATGCTTATTATACCACAAGAATCCCGCCCGGCATACACCAAATGGGATTCTTATATTTTTCTGTATAACTGACACTTTACTATTTATTCTTTCTACTCTTTGCGAACACACAGCCTGCTCCAACAAAGCATGCACAGATTCCGATAACAGCTACATAAATGATCGGTGTTGTATCACCTGTCTTTACGAGTTTAGAATCTTTACCGGTCTTATCCTCGGTTGTACCTGTATCCTTGCCAGCTCCAGAAGCCGTTGTTGATTCTGTATCTTCCATTTCTCCGGTCATTGCCTCTGTTGTCTTGTCTATGGTTGTATCCTCTTCGGTTAACTCTGTAGTCGGCTCTGCTGTTACATCTCCGGTCGTCCGACCATCTTCTGTCGATACATCCTCGGTTGTTGCTTTCTGAGTTGTCTCGGTTGTAGCGTCCTCGGTCGTAACTTTTTCTGTCGTTTCTTCTGTCGTTTCTTCCTCAGTCGTCACATTCTCTGTTGTCGTCTCCTGTATAACCGGTATAGCAGCTGTCTCCACTTTACCACAAACAGTACATTCATGCTTCTTTATTCCTGTAGCAGATGTTGTGGCTGCTGTTACAACCTGCCATGCGCCATACTGATGACCCTTTGCCGCAACTACTGTATCAAGAAGTGTGATTTCCTGTTCACCGTCTGCATCACGGAAATATTTGCCGCATTCATCGCAGTACCAGTATGCGATATTTCCTTCATCCAGACAGGTGGCTTCTCCGGCAGATACTGCCTTCATATTATGTACATGCTTCTTATTGATTGCAAATGAATCAACCACGCTCATATCACTGGTTCTGTATGTTGTTACCTTAAACTGGCTGTCTGACACATCTACTCTTGAAATGTTTGGAACATTTTCCTGATTCATCACTCTGGAATATGGGAAGCTTGCATTCTTGATCGTGTAGAACTTGGAACCAGATGCAGAGTTTAATGTCACATATAAGATTCCTGTTGGATTTGTGATCGATGAATAATCGGCATCATCATAGATCGATGCATCTGTCATCGGATCAAGTCCATCCATCATGTAGGTTCTGCAATATACATGGTCATGTCCCATAAGAACCACATCGATATCAAGATCCTTGAATACCGGAACCAGTTCCTCTCGTCTTGTCAATATGCCGCTCTCCAAAGAATGGCTTGCTACGGAATAAATGGAGTGATGGAATACAACCACCTTCCATGTAATATCCTGACCTGCAGTTGCCTGTATTGCCTGTTCCATAAATGCCTTATGCTCGGCTGTCGATGTATTGTTACTGTTCAGTGCAAGGAACAGTACATGATTGTATACGAAATAATAGTCTCCGCCTGCTGCAGTCGTTCCATAGCTGCTTTCATTCGGATTGTTAAAATGCTGATCGTACGCCGCAGAACCGGAATCATGGTTACCTACCACTGTTGCGGTTGGAAGATCAAGTAAAGTATCATGCTCCAGATATCCGTCGTACTGATCTTCATTTGATGCTGTATTTACCTGATCACCGGCTGATAACAGGAAGTCCACACCATCAAATGCACTGTTGCCGGAAATCAGCTTCAGCGTCTTCTCCCATCCGTCTGTATCGTTTACAGAACTGCCACTTGCACCGATCTGTGGATCACCTGCTGCTGCAAATGAGAAAGAGCCTGTTCCACCGGTTGTAAAGGCACGGATCTCTGACTTTGTCTCTCCATTTACCAACTGATAAGCATATGTCGTATCAGCTGACAGTCCGGTTGCTGTCGTCTGATAGTTGTAGTAACCGGATTTGTTGGATGCAGTTCCATTTGCCGTGAAGCTCTTTGCATCTGCCGGCATCTCGTTTCCACTGACTTCTGAATTCTTAGCAACCAGAAGTGTGCCTGTTCCATCAACATCTGCATACCAGGTTACATTGATCTCAGACGCATCCTTACCAACCGTCCATGAGATATTCTTCTGTGTATATACCGGTACGGATACTGTCGTCTCAAATGTAAGAGTCGGCATATCAAAATAAATATCCGAGCTGGATGAGCGTCCCTGATGAAGCTCTACTGCTATAACATTTTTTCCATCCTTCACTGCCGCAAGTGCTGCCGGATCACTGGTACTGATCGTTCCGGTCTTTGGATCGCCGGCATTGGAACCGCCATACTGAAGATTGCCTGTTATGCTGTCATCATCAAAGCCTGCAATCTTCACACCATTTACATATACGGTTGCTGCATCATCATAGATCACACTTCCTGATATCTTCGTTACCTTAGAAGCATCCGGTATCGTTACATCCGTACGGAAGAAAAACGCTTCAATATCGGTTGTTCCATCTGCCTTGTACTGTGTTAATAATGTCTTTGGTGTACATCCGCCACCCAGATCATTGATTTTTCCTTTCTTTGCTCCAAAAGGACCTGTCGCTGTCTTCCATGCAGATATGTCATAGTCATCCTTGGTCCAGCTTGTCCGGTCATAGCCTGCTGTTGTACTGTCGCCTGCCGGGTCGCTTCCATCATCCAGATAACTCCATGTTACATTTCCATCCATTGTTACATCATTCTCTGCTGCCCTTGTCTGAAAAAGGGGCTGTGCCATCGTTGCTACCAACAATAATGACAAAAGTGCAGAAAGTCTTCCTGCTGTCTTACGTCTGTGTTTTTTCATTCATTTTCCTCTTTTCATTTTTTCATTTTATCTATGTGAAATGCGCATTGCTGCGCAGATTCCTGTCGTTATCGGTACGGTAAGGATCACTCCGATCGTTGCACACAATCCCTGTGCAAGCTCGATCGCCAGGTAGTCCGATGATATGAACTGTGTCCGGCTCACTCCATAGGCGGTTAATACCAGCATCGTATTGAGTGCCGTTCCCGCAAATGCAAGAATCAGCGTATTGCTCATGGTTCCGATCATATCTTTTCCGATATTAAATCCCGACTTCATAACCTGTCGAGCGGTTACCGAAGGATCTACAACGACCAGTTCCATAAGCGCTGCCGTAAGGGAAACTGCCACATCCATAACGGCTCCAAGGGAAGATACCAGAACGCCTGCGATCAGAAGTGATCGAACCGAAAGTCCTGTCGCTCCCTGAATGACCAGTAGTTCTTCCGCATTGTCACTGTTAAATCCTGTAAGATGTAAGGTTTTTGAACTTATGTAAAAAATAATTCCTGTTACTGCAACTCCAAGTACAGTAGCAAGTGCGGATACAGCCGTCCGTCTGCTGCAGCCATTTAACAACAACAGGCTGACTGCTGTTCCTGTTAATATGGTCAGGATTGAGACAATTACAGGAGGAAATCCGTGGTAGATCGCCTGAACCATAAACAGTACTACCAGAAGAAGTGTAAAAACGACACCGGCTAATGCCCGTAAGCCTTTTCCTTTTCCCACAAACAACATTACCGCGGCAAATACCACCACAAGGATGCCAAGTGGCAGGCACCTGTCATAATTGAATACTGTGTAGTAGGGAGCTACTCCCTCCGGCATATCTGCACATACGATTATTTTCTGATTAGCGTTTACATAGATGTTATGTGTCTGCGACAAATAATTATCAATCGATACTTTGTCGCCTTTCTGATCTCCTTCCAAAATCAGAACTGTAAGTTCCTGTTCTCCAAGATATCTGGAATGATCATATGGATCTGTCTCCAGCCGCTCATTATCGACAGATACTACCCGCCCTCTTACGAATGTCCTGCTGTCGTTGTTGTACATTGTATAGCTGTTGATCCGATTCCAGTCAAATGAACCTGCCGCCAGAAGAAAGGCTGCTCCAATCAGGAAAACCGCGATATATACTGCGTTTCTTCTCACAAATAAAACAAGATGCCCATCTGCTTTTTTATCCGTTTTCCTTGTCGTTTTGTCTTTTCTCTCTGTCTCTTTCATTTCCGGCTGCCTGCTCCTTATACATATGAGGCGAACCTGCCTGCTCCTTGAGGTGGTCTCACTTCATTTCTGTATTTATTATAGATATGCCTGCATGTGCCTGCTATCACACTTCCGTAAAGATTGCAATGGTTGTATATTTCTTTTGTAAAATTCACGAAAAAAGCAGGCAGTCTCGTTATAAGACTGCCTGATGATTATTTTTATATTGTATTGTTTTCTATATCTCATATATCACATAGGATATACCTGTATCTTCATGAGAAAATCGTTCTCCAATAACTGTTTCTGCTGATGACTTACTCTATCTGGAAAAACCATCATAAAAAGATTCAACCAAAGCACAGTCCATGATAAGAACATAGAACACATTTCCATAGTAACGGTTTTCTACAATTCTTCCATGATCAAGAACAGGGCGGTAGGATCCATCTTTTTTTGCAAAATGGAATCTTACATAATCATTATTTCCACTGGTCTTTGCATCAATCTGTTTCCAGATACTGGTCTCCACAGAATCCCGTTCATCCGGGTGAATAAGATTCTTGAACCGCTGCCCGGTATAATCCAGAAAATCATCAAAATCCTTGCAACCTGCAAATTCTATCAATTCACGATTTGCAAATAAAATACGATCATCCTCCGGATCAGCTATATATATCAGGAAAGCTCCCGGAAGATTTTTTGACACATCCTGAAGTGCAAACCCAAGCTGACTTCTATTCTGTATCTTATAATCACTGCGATAAGGACTGCAACTATGCTTCCCATGTAGTTTTACCGCATAAAGTGCCATATCTGCGCATCTGATAAGCTCCGAAACATCGTCACAGTCCTTCGGATATTCTGCGTATCCAAGAGAAATATAAAAAGGATGCTCTTCACCATTATATGTTATATGCCTTGGCTTAAGGGTAAAACTCTCTATTTTACTCTTTGCCTCTTCCTCTGTTGTTCCAATCAAGATAACAGAAAACTCATCGCCGCCATTTCTGCATAGAATGGCATTTACACCAAAACTATCTTTCATGTCCTGTGCAAGACTTTTCAGTGCGGCATCACCAACAACGTGTCCATACATGTCATTTATAAATTTAAAATCATCAATATCCATCTGTGCGCCCACACAATGAATACAATGATCGTCCTGTATCATCTTTTTAAGCTGCTCATCAAAACCTTTGCGGTTCAAAAGACCGGTTAACGGATCTGTTATCGCCATTTTTTTTAATATTTCACGATGTCTCTCAACCACAAGAACGATCACCGTTAATCCCGTTAAAAGCAAAATAATACTAATTCCAAAAACGAGCTGCGGGAGTATATTCCATCCGTGGTTCCAACCATCAGTTGGCATTACCTCTAAGCCAAATGTGCTGCCACAAAATTCAAACTCAAATGTAATCGGCTCCTTCAAAATATTACCTGATGACGATACCACCTCTGTATCATCCGACAAAGGAGAAACTGTCTTTGTCAGACAGTAATCATAACCAAATTGGGTAAGTGCCTGAACCGATTTCTCAAATACCTCCGGAATACGGATAATTACAATAGTGAATCCCCAGAACGCAGAGGTTCCATCCGGGCACTCCAGATATACGGGATTTCTGATTGCAATGCCCCGGCCTCCTTGTTTTAAGTCAAACGGTCCCTGCATAGTAACTATATTTTTATCTCTCCCGTAACGGCATATCTCTCCACGGCTTTCGTCATGGATCAAATCTATCTTTCCTGCTTCATTTCCCGCCTCCGGATATATATCTGTAACAACACCGTCAGGTGCAACCTGTATGCTCTGAACAAAATCTGTCATCAGATTCCCTGCAACTTTTTGAAAATTATCAATTTTTCCATTTTCACTGAGTACTATTTCCTCAAGTGTATCTGTAATCGCAACTCCACGGTTCATATCATTCTGCAACCGTTCTGCATAGGTTATGGCATTAAGTTCTGTGACAGCCCGAACCTGTTTTAAATTCGTTCTGTATGAATGATATAAAACTGCTGCCAAGGCCAGACAACCTGCCAGGAAAATGAGAACCGGCAATATGAGTTTTTTGTTATGGATTTTCTGTGAATGCATAACTTGTCATCTCTCCTTGTTCTAAATCCAACTAAACAAATTCCTGTAAATTGCACATATTCTATCGCATTCTTTTATTTTTGACAAGCCACCCATTGTGGGATATTCCTTTTTTTGTAAAATGGGATTATAATACAGGAGCGAAAAGAGGTAATCAATATGCAGATAAGTATAATTTTGCTCGGAAAACTTGTTAACTTTTTTATTATGATCCTGCTTGGTTTTATTCTTGTCAACAAACATATATTAAATGCTTCTGACAGCAGGATCCTGTCTATCATTGTAGTATATCTGGTGATGCCCTGCGCCATAATAAATTCATTTGAAATTGGCTTTACAAAAGAAAAACTGCAGGGACTATTATTTTCCGCTGTTCTTGCAACCATTATACATATTCTTCTATTGATTTTTATAAATATCGGAAGGAAACTCTGGCACTGGAATACAGTTGAATGTGCCACTGTCATGTATTCCAACTCGGGAAATATGATAATCCCACTTGTAAATGCTATGCTGGGTACCGACTATGTACTGTATTCATGTGCATTTATGTCTGTACAGCTGATATTTCTCTGGACACACTGCAGCACCATGCTCGCCGAAAAGCCACATATGGAATGGAAAAAGATAATAACCAATATAAATGTAATAGCCATAATAGCCGGACTCCTACTCTTTTTCTGCCAGATAAAACTGCCATCTGTCATACTCACACCGGTAAAAGACATAGGAAATATGCTTGCACCTCTCAGCATGATAGTAACTGGCATGCTGATGGCTGATTCGCCGATCCGCGACAGCCTGAAAAACGCAAAACTATACATTTTCTCTGCCATCAGGCTCGTCATCTGGCCTGCTGTTTTACTGCTTATAATGTATGTAAGTCATGTATATGCCCTTATTCCAGAAGGAAGAACTTTACTCCTCATAGTATTCCTTGCCTCCATCACACCATCCGCTTCAACAATCACCCAGATGGCTCAGGTATATAACAAAGATGCTACATACTCCGGTCTTTTAAATGTATTTACTACCTTGTTCTGTATCATAACCATGCCTTTGGCTGTCATATTGTTTTCACGGCTGATTCTTTAAGGACATTCCTTGCGACACACATGTTAATCTGGTTTCCATAGGCATCCTTTTGAAATACATAATCCGTTGACGGAGTACTTCATAAAAAGTTTCTCCAGTCAATATACTTTCCCTGTGCCTCATCCACCAGAAGTCTGAGATAATCCATTTTTATCATATCAAGAGCTCTCCTTTTTTGTATCAATGTAATAGGCATTTGCGAAACGCCACAAGCCGCATAAATACGGCATTTTTTTGTTACTAAAATCAAAAGTCTCCTCACGGTTTGTGATATAATAGAGTTGAACTAAAAACCATAAATCACGCCCCGAAAGGAGACATTACTATGATACCCCAAAAACAACTCACTTTAGAAGATATTTTTGAAGATTGTAAAAATATTTTTGAATCTGATAAACCTCAGTTTCTTTCTCTGCTTGAAAATCACATTGTTCTTGATGAAATTATTCCGACTTCTTTTTACAATCATTACTATGCAGCTACAGGCAGAAATCGTAAATATCCTTTAACTGCAATGCTTTGGGCGTTGATTATTCAACGTCTGATTTCAGATCCATTTCCTTTTTCATTTAGTTCGTCCTACATTTAGCATTCTTCAGAATAGAAAGCCCATCTGTAGCCTCCCGCTTTCTTCTGCTTTCCTCTACATACATTTCCGATACATGCTCTATTAATATTTAACTCTTTCTCTGCTTCTACCATACTTTCGTATATTTTGTTTGTGTCTAAATTAATAACTGCTTTTGCATTTCTATAATATGATGCACACTTGGGACATCCCGATTGCATTCGTGTTCTACTATCAATCTTGGTTTTCCAAACATTACCACACTTTTTACATTTCCAATACACACGCTTGTCAGAAGCTTTAGTCACATCTGAAGGTGAGATATCATTTTTAGCATAATCCCATTCTTCTAACAATTCTGTGTTATTATCCTGACACCATGTTTCAAAATCATTAAAGCCTTTTAATACTCTCTTTCCACTACAATATGGACATCCGCAATTTTGATTTGTTCTGTTACCTATTTCCATCTGATATTCATGTCCGCACGAGCCTAACCACCAGACTTTTTTATTAGCAACAGGCGCAACCATCTCTGCTGTCAAGCTTCCATTTTTAGTTGGATGCCATTCCTTTGCTAAATCAGGAAATATCGAAGCC
>OGYY01002044.1_pt1 | contig 15679 bp, 9 predicted proteins | sample 1576671 | NCBI WGS metagenome assembly OGYY01 (sample SAMEA3541593, study PRJEB24748) | human gut metagenome | biome: human gut; feature: human-associated habitat; material: faeces | place: China | collected 2012 | reverse complement strand
GCCAGCGTGGACCGGTCGGGCAGCGACCTGGACGGCGCGCTGCGTCTGGCGGCGGCCCTTCTGCCAAGCGGCGGAAGCGGCGGCATGACCGTGATCAGCGATGGCAAGGCGGATCTGTCCGCCTCCACGGTGGACCTGTTGGCCGCCGCAGGCGTGCGCGTGGACGTGCTGCCGCTGGAGACCGCATCGGGACCGGATGCCCAGATCAGCGAGCTGACCGCTCCCGCCGAGGCATACGAGGGACAGGCGGTGCCCCTTTCCGTCACCATCGACGCGAACGCGGACATGACGGCCACGCTGGTTCTGTACCAGAACGGCGAGGCCACCGACACCCGCGAGGTATCGCTCAAGGCCGGGGAAAACCGCTATGCCTTTTCCCTCGTGGCGCAAAAGACCGGCGTGGTCACCTATGAGGCGCGGCTGGTCAGCGGGGAGGATACGCAGAGCCAGAACAACCGCCTTGCGGCCTACGCGCGCGTGCTGGGCGCGCCAAACGTGCTGCTGGTGGAGGAAGCCGGCACGGCGGAAAAGCTGTTCTCCGCATCCGGCATGCGCGTGGAGCGCATCCGCCCTGCGGCCATGCCCTCCGGCGCGGACGGCTACCTGGCCTATGACGCGGTGGTGCTCAACAACATCGATTATGCCGCCGCCGCGCAGAAGCAGTGGCAGGCGCTGGACCAGGCCGTCCGCACGCTGGGACGCGGCCTGCTGGTGCTGGGCGGCGATACCAGCTACGCCCTGGGAGGCTATCGGGGTACGGACCTTGAAGCGCTCCTGCCCGTGACCATCGACGTGCGCAACAAGCAGCGCATGCCGGCCCTGTCGCTGGTGATCTGTATCGACAAATCAGGCAGCATGACCAGCGGGCAGTTTGGCGCTTCGCGCATCGAAGCGGCCAAGGAAGCCGCCATGAGCGCCGTGGAGGTGCTGAGCGAACGCGACAACATCGGCGTGATCGGCTTCGACGATACGGCCAAATGGGTGGTGCCCTTCCAGAGCGTGAGCAGCCTGGAGGATGTGCAGAGGCTGATCGGAACTTTGCGCGCAGACGGCGGCACGGCTTTCTATTCCGCGCTGGATGAGGCCTACCGCGTGCTTAAGGCCGCCCAGACGCCCCAGAAACACGTCATCTTTCTCTCTGACGGCCAGCCCGCCGATACGGGCTTTCAGGACATCGCCCTGGCGATGCAAAGGTCCGGCATCACGCTGACCACCGTGGCCGTGGGCACCGACGCCAATGCGCAGCTGATGCGCCTCTTGTCCACACTGGGGGGAGGACGCGCCTATGAGGTGGGCGAGTTCGACAGCATTCCCAAGATCTTTACCAAGGAAACCATGCTGGTGAGCGACAGCTATGTGAAAAACCATACCTTTACGCCCGTGATCCTCGAAGCGCAGACGCTGTCCGGTTTCGATGGACTGCCGCAGGTGGACGGTTATCTGTGCGCCGCGGAAAAGCCCACCGCGACCGTGACGCTGGCCAGCGATACCGAGGACCCGCTGCTTTCGTGGTGGAACGCGGGCGCCGGCAAGGTGGCCGCCTGGACCAGCGATGTGGAGGGGGCGTGGACCGCCGCCTTCATGGCCTGGCAGGATGCGCCGCGTTTCTTCGGCGGCGTGCTTTCCCGCCTGCTTCCCGGCGCGCAGCGCGAGGGTGAATTGACTGCGCAGGCTAAGGACGGGGCGGTGCACATCCGTTATACGCTGGCGCAGGCCGCTTCGGGCGCGACGGAGGCCGCCGTGACGTTGCCCGACGGCACGCAGGAGACCCTTCGCCTCGATGAAACCGCGCCCGGTCAATACGAGGGCGAGCTATCCTCTGCGCAGGAGGGCGCTTATGCCGTGCGCGTCACCTATACGGGCGGGGATGGAACCGTGCATGCGCAGGAAGGCGGCGCGGTGTGCGGCTTCTCCGGGGAGTATGACCTGCGCGTGCAGCCGAACCAAAGCCTGGAGGAACTCGCGGCCCGCACGGGCGGTCGCGTGCTGACAGGCGAGGCGGATTTCTGGGCGACGCCCGTATCCCCGGCAACGGGGCGGACGGCGCTGCGCCCGATGCTTCTGTGGCTGGCGCTCGCGCTGCTGGTGATGGACATCGCGCTGCGTAAGCTCCCCTGGGAGGAAGCGTTGGCCGCCGTGACGCGCCGCCGCGTCGAACGCAAGGAACAGCCCAGGGACCCGCGTCCCGCCGGAACATCCGGATCTGACAGGCGCCGTGCGCAGGACGACGGACACAAGCGCCGCAAGGCCGCGCAGGACACCGCCGACGCGCTGCTTGCCGCCAAGGCGGCGCGAAAGCAAAAATGATTCGAAATCTCATCATTTTCTCATGAAGCTCTTGCAAAATCCTCAAGCATTCCGGCCGGAATTGTGGTAAGATGACATCGTTCCCAGGAGAACGACCAGCGCGCGGCAAAACCCTTCCGGAAAGTTTGGAGGGCCCGCAGGCCCTCCGAGCCTTTCCGGCGCGCTGATCGCTTCCAAGGGACGACGCAAGGAGGCAGGAAGCATGGCAAAGTACACCTTTGAGGACATCGAAATTCTACGGCAGAAGAGCGGCATCTCCTATGAAGAGGCCGTCAACCTGCTGGAGTATCACAACGGCAGCCTGGCCAGGGCGCTGGTGGACCTGGAGAAAAACGGGCGGCTCAAGACCGGCCCCGCCTCCAGCGACGCGGGCAAAGGCGCCAAGGGCGTGTTCACCTTTCTCTACCGCCTCCGGCTGCGCGTGCGCAAGGACGAGGCCGTGGTGGTGAACCTCAGCTCGCTTTTTGTGCTGCTCACGCTGATCACCGCGCCGCACATCTTCATCATCGGGCTGATCGTATCCCTGGCGCTGGGCTACCGCATCAACATCGACCGGGACAGCCGCGAGTTTTCCTCCGAAACATTTGACAGCATGGTCAAAAATGCCAAGGAAAACGTGCAGCATACCGTGTCCAGCTTCGCCCAGCAGTTCTCCCAGAGCGGCGGCAAATCCCAGGAGCACCCGCAGGAGGAGCCCAAGGACCGCCCTACGCCCCCGCCGCGCACCGAAAGCGCCGCCAGCGGCACGCGCCCCGTGAACGTGCAATTTCCGGACGGCGGCAGCGTGGACGTGCGGGATGACGGCGATGGCTATCACGAGGCCGATATCCGCTGAATCCAAAGGGTCCCGGACCAGGGACCCTTTTGGCCTGCTTATCAAAACAGGGGGATGAGGAGCGCGCTATGAGCAAGATTCTGATCGTTGAGGACGAGGTAAAAATCGCCCGCTTTGTGACGCTGGAGCTGGAGCACGAGGGGTACGAGGTGCAGGCGGCGCATGACGGGCGCACGGGGCTTACGCTGTGCGAAAGCTGGCAGCCCGATTTGCTGATTCTGGACCTGATGCTGCCGGAGCTAAGCGGCATCGAGGTGTGCCGCCGCCTTCGGCAGACCAGCGATGTGCCCATCATCATGCTCACCGCCAAGGACGACGTGAGCGACAAGGTGATGGGGTTGGACATGGGCGCGGACGACTACATGACCAAGCCCTTCGCCATCGAGGAGCTGCTGGCCCGCATCCGCGTGAACCTGAAGAAGCACCGCGCGGACCGCGCCGTGGATACCGGCGCGCGCACGGCGGGCAAGCTGCGCATCGAGCCGGCCAGCTATGGCGCCAGCTTTAACGGCGAGCCCATCATGCTGACCAAGAAGGAATTTGACCTGCTCAACTATCTCTGGCAGCACGAGGGCGCGGCGGTCACGCGCGACGAGCTGCTCAGCAACGTCTGGGGCTATGAATTCGCAGGCGACACCAACATCGTGGACGTATACATCCGCTACCTGCGCCAGAAGATCGACGATAAATTCGGCGTCAAAACCATCCACACCATCCGTGCGGTGGGCTACATGTTCCGCTATGAGTAAGAAAACCGCCAAAAAGCAGAAAAAAGACGCGCAGGACACAGGCTGGCCCCTGGGCGCGGCCAAGCGCAAAGACAGCGGGGAAAACGGCTTCGATCGTTTTTCCCGCGCGGTGCATGGCACGCTGGTCCGGCTTTTGAGCAATCTGCGGCTGTCGCTTACGCTGCGCATCGCGCTGCACTTTTCGGGGCAGCTTTTGCGGACCACCCTGCCGGTGCTGGCGGCGGCGATGCTGGCCCTGTGCGTGGCGCAATGGCCCGCGGTGAGCCGCTCGCTGGATGCGCTGGCCGCCATGACGCCCGCACAGGATGGCGTCTATACGCAGGAACAGCTCGCGGGCTTGCCCTTTACGGAGGCGTATCTGCTGCCGCAGCCCTACGAAGGCGGTCTGGCGGGCCTGGCGCAGCGGCTTGCGCTGCTGCTTTCCGATGTGGAAAAGGACGGGCAGCGGCGCGTGATGCTCTATGTCGATACCATGGACGGGGGCGTGGCGGCGGCCTGGCCCGTGGACGACCTCCTCTATCAGATGAGCATCCTGTTCTGGGTGCTGGTATGCCTGGATTTGTACCGCGTGGGTTATTTCCTTACGCACCGGGACCGGCTGAACCGCCGCGTGCTCAAGCCCATCACCGACATGGCCGAGACCGCAGCGGCCCTCAGCGCCAACAACTTGAGCGACCGCATCAGCGTGGAGGGCGCAAAAAACGAGCTCAAGGACCTGGCGCTGGTCATCAACGGCATGCTGGACCGCATCGAACTCAGCTACAACAGCCAGAAGCAGTTTGTCAGCGACGCCTCTCATGAGCTGCGCACGCCCATTGCGGTCATTCAGGGCTATGTGGGCATGCTGGAACGCTGGGGCAAGACCGACAAGGCCGTGCTTGACGAGGGCATCAGCGCCATCTCGCAGGAGGCCGCCAGCATGAAGGAACTGGTGGAGCGCCTTTTGTTCCTGGCCCGGCACGACAAAAAGACGCTTATGCTGGAAATGGAGGTGTTCGACCCGCTGGAGGTGATGAGCGAGGTGCACCGCGAGGCCAAGCTTCTCTCATCCGCACACCGCTTCGAGCTCAGCCCCGCGCAGAACGCCCGGGTGAGCGCCGACAAGGGCATGATCAAGCAGCTGATGCGCATTCTGGTGGACAACGCCATCAAGTACACGCCCGCGGGCGGCAGCATTACCCTGGGGGTCAGGCGCGACAGCCGCACCTGTTACCTGAGCGTTACGGATACCGGCGCGGGCATTTCCGCCGAGGACCTGCCCAAGGTATTCGACCGTTTCTACCGCTGCGACGAGGCCCGGAAATCACAGACCAGCGGGCACGGGCTGGGACTTAGCATCGCGCGCATCATCGTGACGGCGCACGGCGGGCACCTCAAGGTGCGCAGCAAGGTGGGGGCGGGAACCACGTTCACCGCCTGCCTGCCGCTGGAAAAGACGTGAGCGGCCCGCGTCAGCCCGCCGGGAACCACATCTCCGACTCGATCTCCATTTCGCTGTCATCCTGAATCAGGCCCATGATGCGCTCGTAGTCCTCTCCCTCGGCCCATTCGGGCTGAAAGTTGTTTTCCGGCCGCGCGCTGGAGGTGAGTACCGGCAAAAGCCGCAGCTTCGCGCCCTGATAGGCCCCGTCCTCAAAGCAGAGCGATACCTGCGCCACCACCGCGTCGAAGGTAGTCATCTCGTGTGTGCCGCCGAACACCAGGTTTCCCAGGCTCCACAGAATCAGGCTTCCGCGCCGGTGCTCCACTCCCTGCACACAGTGCGGATGGGTGCCCACCACGATGTCCGCCCCATGCTCGATGGCGTAGTCCGCCATGCGGCGCTGGGTCTGATTGTGGGTGGGGCTGTATTCCTTGCCCCAGTGGAAGGAATAGATGATCGCGTCGCAGCCCGCTTCCCTGAGCGCCTCCAGATCGTTGTACACGGGCGCCTTGCGGTCCAGATACACCGTTTCGCGGCATCCTGCGAAGCCGATGCGGTAGCCGTTCACCTCCACGACCGAGCGGTAGGTATAGCCGCTGAAACCAATCTCCGCGGCCTCCAGCGCCGCGCGCGTGCTCTCGCGCCCGCTGCCGCCGAAGTCGATGTAGTGGTTGTTGGCGATGTTTACCTGCTCGATGCCCGCCGCTTTGAGGATGCCGGTGTAGGACGGGTCGCCGCGAAAGGTGAATTCCTTGCCGCGGTCGTGGTCCTCGGAATGGCTTTGCAGTACGGTTTCCAGATTGATCAGGCTGATGTCGTCGGTCAGGAACGGCTCCGCAATTCTCGCAAAGCACCAGTCAAAGCCCTTTTCGGCAATCATGGTGTCAAAGGTTTCGGCGTCGTTTTTCCATTCCTCGCGCGTGCCCAGCACGCAGTCGCCTCCCAGGGTGACCACCACCTCGTCCGCCTGCGCCGCGCAGACGGTCAGCATCAGCCAAAGCGTACACGTAAACAAAGCGATGCGCCGCATTCGCATGCCCTCCCTTTTGTATCTGCTTTACAATATAGGATGGATTTTGGGCATGGTTGGTTTGTGCATAACGATGGATTTACATTGATTACAAAGTTAGAATATGGAAAGAATCATACCAAAAATGACCTGTATTCTTCCCATGGCGGAGCCTTGGGCGTAGCATTTGCAAAAAAGCGTATTTTCTTGAAAAAAACCCTTGCAAATCGACGCTGACCGGCGTATACTGTGCGCCTGTACGACTACGATTTGGCAAAGGAGGCTACCAGTATGGCCGGAACGCTCGTCCGGGACATGACAGAAGGCTCGCCCATGCGGCGCGTTGTAGAATTCTTCTTTCCGCTGCTGTTCGGCCTGCTGTTTCAGCAGGTGTACAACATGGTGGACACCATTGTGGTGGGCAAGTTTCTGGGCGTGAAGGCGCTGGCGGGCGTGGGCTCCACGGGCTCGCTTAGCTTTCTGGTGCTGGGATTCTGCATCGGCGTGTGCAACGGCTTCGCCATCCCTGTGGCGCAGAAATTCGGCGAGCGGGACTATCCCGGCCTCAAGAGCTTTGTGGTCAACGCCATCCTGCTGGCTGTCACTTTTTCGCTGGTCATGACGGCGGCGGTGTGCACGCTGTGCCGCCCGCTGCTGGGCTGGATGAACACCCCCGCAGATATCGTGGACAACGCTTTCGCCTATATTTTTGTGATCTTTCTGGGAATTCCGGTGGTGTTTGTCTACAACGTGCTGTTCAGCATCATCCGCTCTTTGGGCGATTCGCGCACGCCGGTGATCTACCTGGTGATTTGCTCGCTGCTCAACGTGGCGCTGGATCTGCTCTTCATCCTGGCCTTCGGTATGGGCGTGGAGGGCGCGGCGTGGGCCACGGTGATCTCACAGGCGGTTTCCTCGCTGCTGTGCGTCCGCTATATCCGCCACTGCGACATGCTCATTTTTACCCGGCAGGACTGGCGGTTTGACAGGGCTTGCGTGCAACGGCTCATCGGCATGGGCGTGCCCACGGGACTGCAATATTCCATCACGGCCATCGGCTCCATCGTGCTACAGGCGTCGGTCAACCTGCTGGGCTCCAGCTATGTGGCCAGCGTGGCGGCGGGGAGCAAAGTCAGCCAGCTGTTCTGCTGCCCCTTTGACGCGCTGGGCAGCACCATGGCCACCTACGGCGGCCAGAACGTGGGCGCGGGCAGGCTGGAGCGCATCGGCAAGGGACTGAAGAGCTGCTCGGCCATCGGCATTGTGTATTCGCTGGCGGCCTTTGCGGTGCTGTCGATGTTCGGCGGGCCCCTTTCCGAGATGTTCATGGACGCCGGAGAAACCCAGGTGATGGCCAATGCCGCCCTGTTTTTGACGGTGAACTCGGCCGCGTATATCCCGTTGGCCTTTGTCAACATCGTGCGCTTCCTGATTCAGGGGCTGGGCTTTACGCGGCAGGCCGTGTTTGCCGGCGTGTTGGAAATGACCGCCCGCGTGATCGTGGGCGTGGTGATGGTGCCCACGTTCGGCTATATCGCCGTATGCACGGCTAGTCCGGCCGCGTGGGTGGCGGCGGATCTGTTCCTCTTCCCCGCCTATGCCTGGGCCATGCGCCGGCTGGCGGCCGCCCGTGAGGCAGACGCAAAAAAAGCCCCGGCCATGCCGGGGAAATGCGCGGGCGCGCTGGCGGCCCGTTAGGACGCCAGAAACGCAAAGCCATAGGCAAACAGCCTTTTCAAATCGGTCCAGGCGCGGTTGCGCGTGGGGGCGTCCAGAATGACGGCGATCAAGGTTTGACCGTTTCGTTGCGCCGCGCCTACGTAGCAGAAGCCCGCCTTTGACGTATATCCGCTCTTGACGCCCGCCGCGCCCTCGATATAGTAGGGCGAGTCGGGCTTAAAAATTTCATAGGCGTTTTCGATGACCAGCGGCTCCCGCTTGGAGGTCGCAGGAAGCGTATAGCGCAGGCAGGTGACGATCTGGCAGAAGGTGGGATCGGTCAACCCCTGCCGGGCGAGGATCGCCAGGTCGCGCGCGGTGGTGTAGTGCTCCGGATCATGGTAGCCGTGGGGGTTGACGAAGTGGGTGCCGGTCATGCCCAATTCATGGGCGCGGGCGTTCATGCGGGCCACAAAGGCCTCCACGCTGCCGGCGCACAGCTCGGCCACGGCGTTGGCCGCGTCGTTGCCGGAACGGATCATCAGGCCATACAGCAGGTCCAGCATGGTCATCTGTTCGCCCTCGTACACGGGCACCAGCGAGCTGTCCTTGGGCACATCCGCCGCGCAGGCGGGAATGGTGATTTCCTCCTCCAGTCCGCCGCGCTCCAAAGCCAGCAGCAGGGTCATGATCTTGGTGGTGCTGGCGGGATAGAGCTGCGTATCGGCCTCGTGGGAAAACAGCACGGTTCCTGTGGACGCCTCCATCACGATGCAGGCCTTGGCATACAGGTCGTCCTCGGACAGCGCCAGGGGAGCGCTTTCGTCAAAGTAGATGGGCGCCTCGAAGCCGTATACGCTCAGGTCGCTCATCAGCAGGTCCACCAGGCCCGGCGTGGCTACGCCGTCCAGCGTAAGTCCGGTCAGGCCCAGCTGAATCATGCGCTGCTGGAACAGCCTCACGGCGGCTTCGGTATTGTTGCCATAGACGCCGTCCGCATCGTCGGAGAGGAGCTTGAGATCAATTAGCCGGCTTTGCAGCTGACGCACGCGGTCACCCTGACTGCCCAGCCGCAGGGTGCGCAGCGTGGCCTCCGCCTCCGGATCGAACAAAAGCGTCAGGGTATCCGCGTCGGCCTCACCGGTCTGGGCAACGTCATATCCGGCGGCGGCCAGAAGGCGCTGGGCCTCTGTGACCCCGGCGGCGGTCTGCTTGCCGTAGATGCCATCGGCCTCACCCGTGGACAGGCCGAGGTCCTGGAGGCGCTGCTGCAATTCCGCCACCGCTTCGCCCGTATCGCCGGAGGCGAGCGGACGGCGCGCCGTTTCCGCCGCGGCTGGGGCGCAGAACGCTACCGTCAGGAGCAAAAGCAGCGCAAGCAACCGTTTCATCTTTCGTTCGACTCCTTCCCGCTATCAGGCATGGCTCCATTGTATAAAAACGAAGCACCAATGGCAATCCCTGCTGGTCATGGAGGGAAAAAAACGCGCATATCCTGCCGCGGAGGGATGCAGTATGAGGCATGGCTATCCGCCGGTATGGCTGTCCGCCGCGCTGCTGGCGCTGGCACTGATGTGGAGAATGGTGGGTGCGCCCCTGACGGGGCCGCAGCTGGAGGACATCCAGACCCCTCTGTGGCAGGCGCGGGTGCTGCTGCCCACGCGGGTCGTGCGCATTTTGCGGCTGTGGCTGCCGGGCGCGCAAGAGGCGCAGGCCCAGACCATCCGCGAGGAGGCCATGGGGGAGGAAGGCCAGGCGCTGGACCGGCTGATGAACGGCGAGGAGCGGCAGATGATCTCGGTCTATCTGGCCGATGAGGGGCGCGTGGCACAGATGGAGCTGGAAAGCTACGTCTGCGGCGTGGTGGCGGCGGAGATGCCCGCCGCCTATCATCTGGAGGCGCTCAAGGCGCAGGCGGTGGCTGCGCGCACACGCGCGATATGGCAGGTGGAGAACGGCGGATGCGCGCTCCATGTGGGCGCGGACATCTGCACCGACAGCGCGCACTGCCAGGGATACGCCACCCCTGCCCAGTGCCGCGAACTGTGGGGCGAGGAATACACCGCCTACCGCGACCGCGTGCTGGAGGCGGTTGCCGCCACCAGGGACGAGCTGGTCACCTACGGCGGCCACCCCATCACGGTGATGTACCACGCCATCAGCGGCGGGCGCACAGAGGCGGCGCAGACGGTGTTTTCAGAGGCGCTGCCCTATCTGGTCAGCGTGGAGAGCGCCGGGGAGGAGGGCGCGCCGGGCTTTCTGGAGGATACGTTTTTCACCTTTGATGAAATGGCCGCTTCGCTGGGAGAGGCGTTCGGGCTGGAGCTGACTGCGGATGAGGTGGAGCGCACCCTTGCGGTGGCGGGCTACACGGATACCGGCCGCGTGGCAGCCATGCTGGTGGGCGGCAGGGAGGTGGAAGCCACGGCCTTCCGGCAGGCGCTGGGGCTGCGGAGCACCTGGTTTACGCTGTCCATGGACGGAAGCGGCGTCACCTTCCATCAGCGGGGGTACGGGCACGGCGTGGGGATGAGCCAGGCCGGGGCCAACAGCATGGCGGCCGACGGGGCGGATTACCGTGCCATCCTCACCCATTACTATCCCGGCGTTGCGGTTGAAAAACGCTGAAACCGCATAGCATGTCTCCCTCCGGGCCAACCTATGCCCGGAGGGATGTGTATGCAGAACAATCGCTTTCTGGAGGGGCTGCGCCGGGTCTACGCCCGCTACGACCGCCTGATGGAGAAGCAGGGCTTCTACATCGTGCTGGCGGTGTGCGTGCTGGTGATTCTGCTCAGCGCGCTCTACACCTTTCAACTGCGCGATCAGTGGGAGGAGCCGCCCGCTGCGGCGGATACGGGCGAGGAGGCGCTGGCCGCGGGCGGTTCGCAGGGGGCGCAGACCTTGAGCGACGCCAAGGCCCTGGTGGAAAGCCGCGGCGCGAGCCAGTTGGCCGTACCCACGCAGGCGCCTTTGCGCTTTTCCCAGCCGGTGAGCGGCTTTACCGACCGCGGCTTCTCCGTGACGGAGCCGCAGTACTTTTCCAAAACCGACGTCTGGCAGGTTCATCCCGGCATCGACCTGCTCGTGGCATACGGCGAGGTGGTCAAGGCCTGCGGCGCGGGCGTCGTGGATGCCGTGTGGGAGGATAACCAGCTGGGTCTTTGCGTGCGCATCACCCATGAGGACGGCTACCAGAGCATGTACGCGGGGTTGAGCAGCGCGGACTACGTGCGCGCGGGCGACCCCGTGGCGCAGGGCCAGACCATCGGCCATGCTGGCAACGGCGTGCTGGCCGAAAGCGACGCGGAGCCGCACCTGCACCTGGAAATCTGGAAGGACGGCCGGCCGGTGGACCCAATCGCCGTATTTTTGGGGGTTGACAATAGAGATACAATGTGATACATTTCAATACGTTTCATAACATTTTAAACGGAGGCATCAGGCATGTGCGGAATCGTCGGCTATATCGGAAGCAAGCAGGCCTCTCCCGTTCTTGTTGAGGGACTGGAGAGGCTTTCCTATCGGGGCTACGACAGCGCGGGCGTGGCGGTGATCGGGCCGGAGGGGCGCATCAACGTGCGCAAGGCCAAGGGCAGGCTGGAAAACCTGAAAAGCCTGCTTGACCAAAGCCCAGTGGAGGGCGTGATCGGCATCGGCCACACGCGCTGGGCCACGCACGGCGAACCCAGCGACCTCAACGCCCATCCCCATACGGACGTCAAGGGCGGCATCGCGGTGGTGCACAACGGCATCATCGAAAACCATGAATCCCTGCGCAGATACCTGGAGAGCACCGGCGCGCGCTTCGTCAGCCAGACGGACACCGAAGTGATCGCCCATCTGCTCAATCACCTTTACGAGGGCGATATGCGCCGCGCGCTCATCCGCGCCATGGGCATGCTGGAGGGCAGCTACGCCCTGGGCGTGATCTGCGACCAGGAGCCGGACGTGCTCTACTGCGCGCGCAACGACAGCCCGCTGGTCATTGGCGCCAGGGACGGGGAGGGCTTCATTGCGTCGGATATTCCGGCGCTGCTCAGCCATACGCGCGACGTGATTTTCCTGCAGGACCGGGAGATCGGCGTGCTGGACCGCCGCGGCGTGAGCGTGTACGACGCCTATGGCAAGACCCGTCAGCATGCGGTGTTCCATGTGGACTGGGACCTTTCCAGCGCCGAAAAGGGCGGATATGCCCACTACATGCTCAAGGAGATTCATGAGCAGCCCACGGCCCTGCAAAGCACCTTCACCCCCAGGGCGGCCGGGTATGACTGGCTGCCCATCACGCGCGAGGAGGCGCGCGCGCTTCGCAAGATCAGCATCGTCGCGTGCGGCACGGCGTATCACGCGGGCATGGTGGGCAAGTATGCCATCGAGCGGCTGGCGCGCGTGCCCGTGGAGGCCGAGATCGCCAGCGAATACCGCTACCGCGACCCCATCGTGGGGGAAAACGAGCTGTTCATCGCCGTATCGCAGAGCGGAGAAACCGCCGATACCCTGGCCGCCCTGCGCGAGGCCAAACGCCGGGGCGCGCGGGTGATGGCGGTGTGCAATGTGGTGGGCTCGACCATCACGCGCGAGGTGGGGGAGGAAAACACCCTCTACACCTATGCGGGCCCGGAGATTGCCGTGGCCAGCACCAAGGCGTACATCACCCAGGCCGAGCTGATGGTGATGCTGGCCGTGGCGTTGGCGGACCTGCGCGGGCAGATCACCCCGGAGCGCGCAACGCAGCTCAGGGGGGAGCTTTCCGCCCTGCCCCGCAAGGCCGAGCAGGCGCTTGGCGTGGAGGAGCAGCTCCAGCGCCTCACCAGCATGCTCAGCCAGAAGCGGCATGTGTTTTTCGTTGGGCGCGGGCTGGATTACGCCCTGTGCATGGAAGCGGCGCTCAAGCTTAAGGAGGTCAGCTATATTTTCAGCGAGGCCTACGCCGCGGGCGAGCTCAAGCACGGTCCCATCGCACTGCTTAAGGAAGGCAGGCTGGTGGTGGCCGCCATCACCCAGCCCGCTCTTTTGGAAAAGACCATGAGCAACCTGCGCGAGGTGGCCGCGCGCGGCGCGCAGGTCGTGGCCGTGTGCCGTGAAAGCCTCGCGCCCAAGGTGCGCGGGCAGGTGGACGAGGTAATTACCGTTCCGGATGCGGACGATCTGCTCGCGCCTCTGCTGGCGGTGATCCCGCTTCAGCTGTTCGCCTACTGCATGGCGGTGGCGCGCGGCTGCGACGTGGATAAGCCGCGCAACCTGGCCAAGAGCGTCACGGTAGAATAAAGGAGACTTTGCCGCATGCAAGCCGGACGCTTCCCGGTCCCCCTGCGGGGTATGGGAAGCGTCCGGCTTGTTGCTGCGTCCAAAACGCGCCGGCAAGGGGACAAAAGCGAACGGCGTTTGCCGTGGCGATGCCGCCACGCCTCTGCCGGCCGGTCAGCGCAGGGGGAAGGTGGCTTCGTGGATGCGCCCGTCGTCAGTGAGAATCAGCCGGCCGTCGCGCAGCTGCTCGCCGTCCGCGGTGGGGAAGGGACAGTCGCGCGAGGCATGCAGGTGGTAGGTGGCCGTGCCGTAGCGGTAGGTCACGCGCAGGTCATCCCAGCCGGCGGGGGCCACTGGCCGGAAGCGCAGCACGTTGCCCGTCTTTTGAAAGCCCAGAAGCTGCGTCAGCACCACGTACTGAAGCCAGCTGGCGCTGCCGGTGTACCAGGTCCACCCGCCGCGCCCGCGCTGCTGGGGATTGGCGTACACGTCCGCGGCCAGCGCGTAGGGCTCCACGCGGTAGCGCAGGGCCAGCTGGCGCGTGGCGGCATGGCGGACGGGCAGCAGGGCCGAGGCCAGCTCCCAGGCACGGTCGTCCTGCCCCAGCTGATGCAGCGCAGCCACGGCCCAGCAGGCGGCGTGGGTATACTGTCCGCCGTTTTCCCGCACACCGGGCAGGTAGGCCGCGATGTAGCCCGGCTGCTCCTGCCCCTGGAAGGGCGGCGTAAAGAGCTTCATCAGGCCCACATCCGGCTCGTAGAGCATGCGCCAGGCATTGTCCATGGCCAGGGCGCAGCGGTCGCGCGATACCCCGCACAGCACGCCCCAGGCCTGCGGCAGCAGGTCGATGCGGCATTCCTCGTTGGCGGCGCTGCCCAGACGGCTTCCGTCGTCGTACCAAGCGCGCAGGTACCACCCGCCGTCCCAGGCATAGCGGTCCAGCGCGGTCAGCAGAGCGCTCCGGCGGTCCAGCAGCCGCCGGGCCTCCGGCGGCTCGCACAAGGGCGCGAACAGGCGCAGCACCTCGCACAGGAACATGCCCAGCCACACGCTTTCGCCGTTTTCGCCGCCGACGCGGTTCATGCCGTCATTCCAGTCGCCGCCGCCCATGAGGGGCAGTCCGTGCGCGCCGAAAGCCATGTGGTCGATGGCGCGCAGGCAGTGCAGCCGGAGCGGCTCGGAGATTTCGGACACCTCCGGGGTGAACAGGCGCTCGGTTTCCTCCTCGGAAAGCGGGTCGCCATGCAGGTAGGGGACCTCTTCGCCCAGCACGGAGGCGTCGCCGCTGGTCTGCACGTACAGAGCGGTTACATAGGGCAAAAACAGCTTGTCGTCGCTGATGCGGGTTCGAACGCCATACCGGGGCGGATGCCACCAGTGCTGTACGTCGCCTTCCTCAAACTGATGCGCGGCGCATTCCAAAAGGTGCGCGCGCACCGCCGCCGGTCGGGTGTGCAGCAAAGCCAGCATATCCTGCAACTGATCGCGGAAACCCAGCGCGCCGCCCGCCTGATAGAAACCCGCGCGCATCCACAGACGGGAGGCCTGCACCTGATAGGGCAGCCACCTGCCCAGCATCAGCGCCATGGCGGGGTCGGGCAGGTCGAAGCGCAGGAGGTTCAGATTTTCCTCCCACTGCTGGCGCACGGCATGCAGGCGCAAGGTGGCGCCGTCGCGCCGAAAGCCCTCCAGCGCGTTAAGCAGCGATTCCGCACCGGCTGCATGGGCCAGCGCCGTTGTGACGGTGCGCGTTTCTCCGGGCTTGAGACGCACCTCATAGCACAGGATGGCCGTGTCGCCAAAGTCGCTGGGCAGGTTTTCGCCGCCGCACAGCGCGGCGGGCGCCACGCCCCAGAGCCCCTGAAACACGCCCGAACTCATGGTGGTGCTCATGGTGGGAAGCGGGTCTATGCCAAACAGGCCCGCGACGCCTTCCGCACAGGGATTCTCCGCCAGCACGCCGCCTTCCACGCGGCTGAGCGCCGTCAGCTGGGAGGCCGACGGCTGGGTGCCGGGGCTGAAGATGCAGGTGTGCATAAGCGTCATCGCGCGCTCCACCCGGTCCTCGTTGCGCAGCTGAATCACACGTGCGCCGATGGCCGCCTCGCCGTCGGTGAAGCAGGACATGCGGCAGTACACGCCATAGCAGCTGCTCTCGTATACCGTCTCGCCGGGCGCATGGGTTACGCGCACAGGCATGTTGTGGCCCATCGGCTGCCGGGTCAGCGACCAGAGCAGCCGGTGCGCATCGTCGCGCAGGAAGAAATTTTCCTCGCCGCGCGGGGTCACGCTGTCGTTGGGCCAGCGGGTCAGCCGGCCCGAATGGCTGTTATGCGCATAGGTGAACACCAGCCCGCTTTCGGCCGCAAGGGTTCCGAAGCGGTCCGAGCAGAGGGGGTTGCACCAGGGTGCGGGGGTCTGCCGCCCGGCGGGCAGGGTGATGCGGT
>OGYY01002042.1_pt1 | contig 15683 bp, 17 predicted proteins | sample 1576671 | NCBI WGS metagenome assembly OGYY01 (sample SAMEA3541593, study PRJEB24748) | human gut metagenome | biome: human gut; feature: human-associated habitat; material: faeces | place: China | collected 2012 | reverse complement strand
CCCGCCTGCCCGGCGGGGGCTTCCATGTGAAAAAGGGTTAGGCCTCCGGGCCGTTTAAAAACGCGAGAATCCTGTTTATTTCCCCGTCCGTCAGCCGGTGCATATGTCCGCGGCCTTTTAATTCATACAGCGTATGGTTCCTAAGAATTTTTCCAGCCCGTTTCAGTACCTTTTTGGCCGGAAACAGGCAGTCAAGTTCACCGGCCATAACCAGCGTGGGGGCCATGCAGCGCCGCATCCGCCGGCCGCTTACATTGGAGGGCATACCAACTTTGGTTTTTACATGCATAAAGCTGCTTTTGACCGTATCCAGGGTATCCGAATCCAGAACATCCTTTGTAATGGCCATATATAGCGCGGCTTCGGTAACATAGCGGTCATCGCCGGTGCGGAGATATCGGATCAGGGGAATCATCATTTTGGCGGAAGACAGGGGAAAAGCGTTGCCAATCCCCGCCGGAACAATCAAAACGCTGCGAATTATTTTTTGCGGGGCGACACACATCAGTTTGGCTAGGATGCCGCCGCCGAACGAGCCGGCAAAACACCGCATTTTATCGAAACCGAGCCGGTCAATCACCTCACTGGCCCATTTTCCATAGCTGTAGTTCCAAGGGGACAGGCTGACCTGGTCGCTTTTACCGGGATGCCCGATACTGTCCACGGCGTAAACGTGAAAATCATTCAGCAGGAAACGGCAAGCCAACAGGTTGTAGGCGGTGGTGGAATTGCCGCCATGGAAAACCAGCAGCGGCTGGCCGTGCGGGTTGCCCGTATCCACAATATGTGTTTGTCCATATGTGGTATCCACATAGATATCGGAGAAGGCGCAGCCAATCCGGGATAACTGGCGATCATACAGCTCCAGCACGGCTTCCCGGCTGCGGGGTGTTTTATAAATGGGTTTCATAGCCTATCCCTCACAAATAGAACCCGTCCTCCATCTGGAGGACGGGTTCCGGTTTAATTTCCAGCTTCTATGCTGATTTCATTAAATACTTTTAGCAGGTCGTCCACCTTGGCGGCGATTTTTTCCTCACCCTTCAGGTCGAGTATACAGCGCCCCTCGTGCATCATCACCAGACGGGTGCCGTATTCAATCGCAAAGCGCAGGTTATGGGTAACCATCACGGTAGTAATCTGTTTTCCACCGACCAGTTTATCGGTCAGCCGCATAATGGTTTCGGAGGAGCGGGGATCGAGCGCGGCGGTGTGTTCATCCAGAATCAGCAGGTCGATGTTTGTCATATTGGCTATCACCAGCGCCAACGCCTGCCGCTGGCCGCCGCTGAGGGAGCCCACCAGGGTATTCATACGGTTTTCCAGTCCCATACCGCATTCCTCCAGCAGGGTGCGGTAGGCGTCGGCCCGGCGGCGGTTGACGCCGGGAGTCAGGCCGAAAGCGCGATTTTTGTTATCGGCCAGCGCCATATTTTCCATAATGGTCAGATGGGAGCAGGTGCCCATTTTCGGATCCTGAAATACACGGCCGATGAAGCGGGCACGGTTATGCTCGCTCATGGCGGTGATATCTCGCCCGTCAAAGCGGATATGCCCTTCGTCCGGCCGATCGGAGCCGCAGATCAGGTTCAGCAGCGTGGTTTTTCCGCTGCCGTTGGAGCCGATGACCGACACAAATTCATGCGGCTGTACCGCAAAGGAAAAATGCTCGAAAACAGTCGCTTCGTCCACCGTTCCGGCGTTAAAGCGTTTGGTAATATTATCTATTGTCAGCATGGCCGCCCCTCCTTTTTCCCAAAAGAGCCATGGCCGGTTCGGCTTTTTCCAAAGGAAAAAGAGCCGCAAAAATAGTATTATTCCGCATCACCAGTCCTCCTTTTCCCAAAGGAGCCATGGCCGGTTCGGCTTTTTCCTTTGTCTAACAGCCGCCCGCCGACCAGCGCCACGGCAAAAATCGCGGCCATCAGCAGTTCCCGGTATTCGGTGGGCAGCCCCATGGTCAGCGCAATCTGCAGGGCCGCCTTATAAACCAGCGTGCCGATCAGTACCTGTGTAGTGGCCCGCATAAACGATACCCGCCGAAACAGGCTCAGCCCGATAATTACCGAAGCCAGTCCCAGCACCACCATACCGGTGCCCATGGACGTGCTGGCCGATTCCTTGCTCTGGGCGATTACCGAACCCGCTAACGCGGCAAAGCCGTTGCCGATGGCCAGACCGATGATTTTTGAGCGCCCCGGATGCCGGGCGAGCATGGTGACGTACTGCTCGTTATCCCCGGCCGCCCGCAGCAGCAGGCCGGACTTGGTTTTAAGGAATGCGTCGAGCAGCAGCTTACACAGCAGAGCAATCAGCAGGATCAGGATAAGATTGCGAATGCCGACGCCCCCCACGGATACCGGTATCAGCGTGGCGGGGAAGGAGGTGAACACCGTTTCCTGTGAAAAGAAAGACACGATGGACGAACCTCCCGTGCCGGCCATGCAAATCACCAAATTGATGGACAGCAGAGCGGTCATGGTGAGGATACCGCATAGTAAGGGGCGGATTTTCAGCCGTACATTAAGAAATCCGGTCAGGGAGCCGGCCGCCGCGCCGCAAAGGAAGGCGATCAGGCAGCACAGCCATGGGTTGACCCCTTGTAAAATGAGGACGCCGGTCACAATAGCGCCGAAGGGTAGCGTGCCGTCCACGGATAAATCAGGGAAATCCAGAATGCTGTACGAGATGTAGACCCCGATAGCCAGGATGCCGTACATCAGCCCTTCTTCCAGTATCACCTTGAGAATATTGACGACTTCCATATACCAGCCTGCTTTCTGTGCGATAATGGAGCGGGCCCCGCTCCGCCGTTATTTAGAGACGACCTTTTCCGCGGAAGCGTAGTCCGCGGGAATGGACAGGCCTAGGGTGCTTGCCACGTCAGGATTGACGACCGGCGTGCTCTCCGCGAACTGTACCACAGGGGTGTCTGCGGCTGATTTGCCTTCTAAAATCTCCGCAGCGAGTTTGCCGGTGGCTTTGCCCAGCGCCACATAATCGATGGATTCGGAGGCAAGGCATCCGGCCTCGACCTGGGTCACTTCGGAACCATAAACTGGAATTTTCTTTTCATTCGCTTTTTGCAGCAGTATTTGCAGATTGTCCACGACTTTGTTGTCGGTAAAGTTGTTCAGGCAGTCCACTTTGGTCACCAGATCGGCGGCGACCTGCGCGAGCTGTTCCTCCTTGGTGATGCTGGAGGCCACGATTTCAAAACCGTAGGCGGGAGCCAGCTCCTTTATTTTTTTAAGCTGTGCCAGCGAGTTGGGCTCGTCGGCAGAGTAGATGATACCAATTTTTTTGGCCTGCGGCTGAAAGGCGCGGATCATTTTGAGCTGGCCTTCCAGGTTGATTTGGTCGGCGGTGCCCGTGCAGTTGTTTTCGGGCTTGTCAAGGCTTTTTACCAGGCCGGGGGTGACCGGGTCGGACGCCGCGCAGAAAACGACCGGGATATCGGTCGCGCGGGCGGCGGAATAGGCGCTGATTGCCGCCGGAGTCGCAATGCCGATCAGCAAGTCGTAATTGCCGGCGGCCATATTGCGGGCCGCCTGATCGGCCACCTCGGTTTTGCCCTGCGCGTTTTCCAGTTTAAAGGATACCTTGTCCTCGGTGTATCCGGCGTCCTTTAATCCCTGCATCAGGCCGTCATAGCAATTGTCCAGTGACGGATGGGTGGCGTATTGCACAATGCCGATTTTCAGCTTTTTGGCGTCGCTGGCGTCGCCATTCCCTGTAGGGCTGTCGGAGGAGCACCCGGCCAGGAACGGTATGGTGACAGCGGCGCACAGGCCGGCGGCGAGTAATTTCTTCAGCGTTTTCATAAGTGTTTCCCTCTTTCTTAAAATAGCGATGGTGTCAGCGGACAAAGTCGATACAGGTTGCCGCTTCGCCATCGTCTGGTCATCCGTATAGCCATCACAATCCCTCCAAACAAAAAAATAAAAGCTCCTATCCCATACACATGGGACAAGAACTTCTCCTGCGGTACCACCCAAATTCACCCGGACAACCGGATGCTCTCTGCACGCACATACATGCGCTGTCCGGATAACGGCCGGCTGCCGTCGCCCCTAACCGGCATACGCCGGCTCAGTTTGCCCTCACGGGTCCATTCTCCATCCGGTTGCTGCCGCCTTTCCACCTGCCGACGGCTCTCTGAAACAACCTTCATGACGGATACTACTCCCGCTCATCGGTTTATTCATAATATATTCACTATAGCACGGGCCCGTGCGCCTGTCAAGATTATTTTTAAGCCCGTGTTGACGGGGACAGGGGGATTTGGTATAATGCCTTAGACGGATACCACATACCGATATAAGGAGTGGGAAATTTTAGTGAAAAAGAAAATGGCCGTTGTTACCGACAGCAACAGCGGTATCACACAAGCGCAGGCAAGGGAAATGGGCATTTATGTCCTGCCCATGCCCTTTGTGATCAACGGCAATACCTATTATGAGGATATCACCTTGTCCCAACCGGAATTTTACGCGCAGCTCAAGCAAAATGAAAACATCTCCACCTCCCAGCCTTCGGTCGGGGATATTCTCGACCTTTGGGACCAACTGCTGGAAGAGTACGAAACCGTGCTGCATATTCCCATGTCCAGCGGCCTGAGCGGTTCCTGCGCCACAGCGAAGATGCTGGCGATGGACTATGAAGACCAGGTGTACGTGGTGGATAACCAGCGTATCTCGGTCACCCAGCGCCAGTCGGTGCTGGATGCGCTGCATCTCAGCGAGCAGGGGATGGAAACGGCGGAGATCGCGCAGAAGCTGGAGGATACCCGGCGGGAGTCCAGCATTTATATTATGCTGGATACGCTCTATTACCTAAAAAAAGGCGGACGGGTGACCCCGGCCGTGGCCGCAATCGCAACGGTGCTTAAACTGAAACCCGTTTTGCAGATCCAGGGGGATAAGCTGGATGCGTTTTCCAAAGCGCGTTCGGAGAAAATTGCCCGCACCGTGATGATCGACGCCATGAAGAAGGATATGGAAACCCGTTTTGGCGGTATGGAAAACGCCCGGGACCGCATGGCCATCCAGATCGCCCACACCAACAACGAGGCGTCGGCGCTCGAATTCCGGGAGGAAGTGGCCAAGGTATTCCCAGATCACGATATCTATGTGGATCACCTGTCCCTGAGTGTGTCCTGCCACATCGGCCCGGGCTCCCTGGCCCTGGCTTGTGCTGTGAAATTGTAAAACATTCAAAGGCCTCCTGCTTTTAAACAGGAGGCCTTTTTTTATTCTTTATATCCCAGTGTGCCGGTGGCGGCGGCTTTCAGGTAAGCGTTGATAAAGCCGTCCAGGTCGCCGTCCATCACCGCCGAAATGTTGCCCATCTCAAAACCGGTGCGGTGATCCTTGGCCATTGTATAGGGCATAAACACATAAGAACGAATTTGGCTGCCCCAGGTGATCTGGGATTGGTTGCCCTTAATGTCCTCGATCTTTTCCAAATGTTCCCGTTCCTTGATCTCCACCAGCTTGGATTTGAGCATCGTCATAGCCATTTCCCGGTTCTGGTGCTGGCTGCGTTCGTTCTGGCAGGCCACCACGATGCCGGTGGGAATATGGGTCAGCCGCACGGCGGAAGACGTCTTGTTGATGTGCTGGCCGCCGGCGCCGGAGGAACGGAACACATCCATCTTGATATCTTCGGGACGAATGTCCACGTCCACATCCTTGTCGATAACCGGCACCACTTCAATGGCGGCAAAGGATGTATGCCGCCGTCCGGAAGCGTCAAAAGGCGAAATACGCACCAGCCGGTGGACGCCGGCTTCACATTTCAGATAGCCGTATACATTGGTGCCGCTGATCTCGATGGAGGCGCTTTTCAGACCTGCCTCGTCGCCTTCCAGATAATCCAGCAACTTGTAGGAGAAACCATGCCGTTCGGCCCAGTGGGTGTACATGCGGTAAAGCATCTGCGCCCAGTCCTGCGCCTCGGTTCCGCCCGACCCGGCGTGGAAGGTCATAATGGCGTCCTGCCCGTCGTATTCGCCGGTCAGCAGGGTGGACAGCCGCAGTTCGTCCGCCGTGGCCGCAATCCGCTCCACCGCGGTCGTGCATTCCTCCAGCAGGGATTCGTCGTTTTCCTCGTCCGCCAGTTCGATCAGGGTCATGGTGTCGTGATAATCGGCAACCAGCTTTTCATACGCCTCGATGGAATCCTTCAGCGCTGCGGCCCTCTGGGTGACCTTTTGGGCGGATTCCATATCGTCCCAAAAGCCCTCGGCCGCCGCTTTCTGGTCCAGCTCTTCCGCTTCCCGTTTCATCTGGGCGAGCCCCAGGGCGTTCTGCAAATCCTCGATATCGGGCAGCCGGTTTTCCAGGCGGAGTTTCAGTTCTTCAAATTGCAGCATGGGTGTCCATCCTTTTTCTCGAAATATCTTTATTATAAAGGAAGTATGCCCCGTTGTAAAGAAGAAAATGGCAAAGAAACGCAGATAAAGGCTTGACGGGGGGCAGACAGGCTGGTATAATAATACAGCGCATTTGATAAAATGCGTGCCTGAGATCATTCGGGCCATCCTTGCCCTGTTTGTGAGACAGGGCCATTAGACCGTGAGGAGGTGCCAACAAATGCCAACAGTAAAAGGTTCGTACGAGGCTGTCTTCATTTATTCCATGAATTTGGGTGAAGAAGGCGTGGAAGCGATCAAAGAGAAATTCAAAGACCTGATTGCTCAGAATGCCGAAATCGGCGAGGTGGACGAGTGGGGAAAACGCCGTCTGGCCTACCCGATCAGCGACGAGGTCGAAGGGTTCTATGTGCTCTATAATTTCGTGAGCAGCCCCGATTTCCCCGCCGAGCTGGAACGTGTCAGCGGTATCACCGATGGTGTGCTGCGTTCCATGGTCGTTCGTAAAGATGCGTAAGGAGTGTGTGCGATGAATGTTGTTTGTCTGCTCGGCCGTTTAACCAGCGATCCGGAACTCCGCCGTACTCAGTCGGACGTGGCGGTCACCAGCTTCTGTGTGGCCGTGGACCGTGCGTATCAGCCCAAAGGCCAGGAACGCCAGACCGATTTTATCAATGTGGTGGCGTGGAGAAGCACGGCGGAATTTATCTGCCGGTATTTCCACAAGGGCCAGCGTATCGCGCTGAACGGTTCGCTCCAGAGCCGTCAGTATACCGATAAAGAGGGCAATAAGCGCACCGCTTTTGAGGTGGTCGTGGACAACGCCTATTTCGCCGAGTCCAAACGCGAAGGGGGCGGCGCCTCCGCGCCGGGTTCCTTTGACTCGTCTTTCCCCGCTTACGGTAACAATGACTCCCAGCCCGCTTTCTCCACCGCCTCCGCGGGGGATTTTGAAGAAATCGTGGGCGACGACGAATTGCCGTTCTAAGGGGACCCCAAATTATAATAAAGGAGGCCAATCGTTATGGCTGATAGACCGGAACGTCCCGCCCGCGGCGGCCGCAAGGGCCGTCGTAAGGTGTGCAGTTTCTGCGTGGATAAAATCGAAACCATCGATTACAAAGACGTGGCCCGTCTGCGCCGCTTCATGTCGGAGCGCGCGAAGATCCTGCCCCGTCGTGTAACCGGTACCTGTGCCCGCCATCAGCGGGAGCTGACGGTTGCCATCAAACGCGCCCGTCAGATTGCTCTGCTGCCTTTTGTCAGCGAATAAGAGGACATATAAGCGCCCGGAAAAGCCCCTCCGGCAATTAGAAAACCGAATTGCTGAAAGAAAATTGTAACAACAGGCGGTAAGGCATTTCGCAGAATGTGGCATACCAGAATTCTGTTGGCAGATAGTCCACGGGCTTTTGCAAACCGAACATAATCAGAAGATAATTCAGCCAGAAGAGAGGAACGCATAATTCGGATGAGTGAACACGAACTGGGAACCGCCAGGGCAAATGAAGGTAGTAAAAAGCCCCTCCAACCTGGACTTGGTAAGACACTGAACCATTTCAGATGAATCGCAAAGAACAGTAGAAGAAGGAATCCCAGCCAGAAAGTTGGCACACAAATACCGCAGATAGTAATGCCCCTGGTAACCTGATCGAAAAGGCGGTTCCGCTTTCTGGCACAGAGCAAACTAATCGGAACGGTGAGCGCGATAATCCATAGAATGGCCATCCCTACAAGAGATGTGGTCGTAGCCAGATACTTGTGCAGATCCTTTACAATCGGTTGATGAGTGGTCAAAGAAGTCCCAAGTTCTCCTGTAAACATTCCGGAAAGCCACTGAATATATCGCACAGGGAGAGGTTGATCCAATCCCATTTCCACCCGAATCATCTCAATCTGTTCCGGCGTAGGATTGGATACGCCTCGGTGTGCAATAATTTCTGCAGGATCTTTTCCGGACCAAGCAATCAACAAAAAACTTAGAATGCTGACGCCTACCAGCACAATGAGGAAGCTAATGATCCTTTTTCCAATATATTTCTTCAAATAATGCACCTCCTCACATCAGAAATCAGTTAGACATGGTTAACCAAATGCCTTTATGTTACCCTTCAGTGCGGTCTGCATCTGAAGGGCAACCTGCTTAGTAGTTAAATTTCTCTGCCAGATTGGACTTTTCAATCATCTTTCTATATGTGGGCGACTGTTTCAGCAGATGAGCATGTTTTCCACAGGCTTCTACCGTACCTGCTTTCATAACGACGATCTTATCTGCATTTTCAATAGACTTCAGTCTGTGTGAAATAACAATCACGGTCTTGCCTTGAATCAAATGATTTAATCCAGTCTGTATCTGGACTTCTGTTTCCACATCTAACGATGCAGCAATCTCATCCAGAATGATAATTGGAGCATCCTTCAGGATTGCTCTGGCAATGGACAGCCGCTGACGTTCTCCGCCGGAGAGTTTGGCTCCATTTTCCCCGATTATTGTCTGGTAGGTGTCTGGCAGACGGCTGACAAACTCATTGCAACCAGCCAGTTTTGCAGCTCGTATTACTTCTTCGTCAGAAGCATCCAGCCGCCCAAGGCGAATATTTTCCATAATAGAAGTATTAAATAGAATGACTTCCTGAAAAACAATGGAAACATACTTGAACAAGCTATCAGTGTGAATTTCTCGTATGTCGGTTCCTCCGATCTGAACGGTACCGGAATCTGCATCATATAGTCTGCTGATGAGCTTAAGCATTGTTGTTTTTCCGCAGCCGCTGGGACCGACCAATGCGGTTACCTGTCCTTGCTCCGCCGTAAAGGATGCATGGCGAATCACCTGGGTGTCTTTCTGGTAGGAAAAACAAACATCCTTTATTTCTACATTGAAATCTGAAAGGACTGCCTTTTCTCCGCCCTGAAGTTCATGATTCTTGATTTCACCAATCCGGGCAATTCTTGCGTCCAAATAAAAGATTTCCGTCAGATAGAGCAAAACACCACCCATGGCCCCGCTGAGTTTCGCCGCCATAATAATATAGCCCAGAAGAATCAGGATACTTACCTGACCGGAGGCGAGCATTGAAAGGCCAACAGTCGCCGTGATTCCAATAGGAAGAATAGATAAAGTCTGGCCGATTGTAACAGGAATCGTCTGGGTGATCTGAGCTTTCCATTGAAGATTTTCTGACTCATCCAACTGCTGGTCCATTTGAGCTTCTACTTTTTCTTTCAACCCATAGCTTTTAATTTCCTGATTCAGTTCGATTGCATTCTGAAAGCTTTCGGAAATATCTCTCAACTTATCATAATGTTTATTTACATCTCTGACCTGCAGTTTCTTTGTCAGGAAAAGGACCGAAGCAGAAGTAAGAATGGGAAGCAATACACAGAGACCTAATTTCCAATTCATGATCAGAAGGGCTACGCTGATAACCAAAAAGTAAATTGCAAACCCTATGGAATTAGCCACTGCGTTCGCAAAAGCATGCTCAATCGAAGCCACATCTGCCATGATTGTTTGAGCAAGGTCAGACAAATTGTGCTTTGAAAAATAGGATAGGGGCAGTTTGGAAAGCTGTTCCGCCAGATCAATTCTTAAATTTGCAGATTCCTGGTAGGTTTCATCATAGGTCGTTTTATAGTTATAGTTAATAACTAAGTACATCACCAGGGTCGCTGCCAGCATAAACAGGAGATATACCACCGGTTTCCCGGTATTTCCATTCAACAGCCTGTCTGCAAACAGAAAAACACAGATCATCGGCGGTACAAAAGAAACATAATAGAGAAAGAATGAGCAGATTGATTTTGCAAGGCCCTTCACACCCGAATCACTCAGCTGGAAGGCTCTTTTTAGATATGTCTTCATCATGCCAACCTCCACTGATTTGCCTTGCAGTATACATCCTGAAAATCCTTATAACGTCCATTGCAGGCCATCAGTTCATTGTGGGTTCCCTGTTCCACAACTTTTCCATTCTGGACAAACAGGATCTGGTCTACATTCTGAATAGAGGACAGCCTGTGTGCAATCATGATAACTGTTTTGCCACTCATCAGTTTTTGGAAAGCCTGCTGCAACTCGTATTCATTTTCCGGATCTGCAGCTGCAGAAGCCTCATCCATAATGACGATATTCGCATTCTTTAGAATAGCCCTTGCAATGGCGATCCTTTGCACCTCACCACCGGAAAGGTATACGCCCTTTGCCCCTATGACGGTCATCTCCCGCTGGGGAAATTTGTCAAGGATGGATGTGCAGTTCGCTGCGTCAAGTGCATCCATAATCTGCCGCCGTGTTGCCTGAGGATTTCCGATTCGGACATTTTCGTAAATTGAGGTCTTTAGTAATTGACTGCGCTGGAAAACAAATGCGATGTTCTGAATGAGAGCTTTTTCAGAATAACTCTGAATGTTCTTTCCACCAATCAGAATTTCGCCGCCATCGACAGGATAAAAACCTGAAATCAGCTTTGCAATGGTAGATTTTCCTCCCCCGGAAGACCCGATGAGCGCATAAGTTTTATTCTGATGAAGTGTCAGGCTGAAATCCTTCAGCACGAAGTTGTCATCATACTTAAAGTCAACATGACGAAATTCAATATTGAAATCTTGGAAGGTCTCTTCGTTTCCATGTGGAAGCTTTGCCTGATCCATAGAAGTAGTCAGCTCATCAAGCTGATTCAGCGTATTTTGTGCGCCAAAGTTATCCTGCCCCGTAAACATGATCGATGTGAAAGAAGTAAATACAGCTCCGGAGAACACAGCAAAGAAAACAATCTTTGCCAGGATTAGCATAGCAGGTTCTCCATAGCTGATGAATACAACTGCGGCTGGTACAGCAAAAGCATAAAACACGTTGAACAGAACCTGGAATCCGACGTAGGGATTCTTACAGCTGAGGCTATACTGATAGACGTACTGTTTGTACTCTTTGATCGAGTTAATCAGAGTTTTGTAATACTGTACAGTTACACCGAAGATTTTTATGATCTGCATTCCTCTGACATATTCTACTGTTGCCGCACTCATTTTTTGAAGCGCCGCTGAATAGCCAGACAGAAATTCAGTACCACCGGACATTTTACGATACTGAAGAACACCAATCACAGTTGTAAGGATCAGGAGAATACCAAGGCGATAGTCTATTGCAAACATCAGCACAAACATTAACACCGGCGTCATAACAGCAGTGACGTTGTCCGGAATCAAATGGGCCACTGTTTTGTGTGTTTCTGCTGCGTTATCATCAATAATTTTTCGAATCTCTCCAGAGCTGTTATGGTCAAAAAAGGAAGAAGAGGCATCCAATAATTTATGAAGCCCATTTTTCCTTAAGTTTGTTTCAAGCCGGAAGCCTAAGTAGTGGGAACACGTTGCCGATGCAATGTTGAGAATGCCTCGTAAAATCATAAGTATGACTACAATAATTGCGTCATACATAGCCTTCTCATATACGGGAATAACCAGAATAGACACAATGGACTGCCACAGAAACCAATATGCTCCCATATATGAGCAGACGGCAGCGGCAGATAGCGCCATGGAGAAATATGCCCAAATTCTTTTATCTTGGACATAATGAAATAGTTTTTTATATAAACTGCGCATTGGCTTCAAATATACACCTCTTTTTGCTTAAAAACGGTTTGACATACATCATCTCTTTCATTATAATTAGTTTTAGCTAACTGTAAAGGGAAAAACAGATATAAAGTCTAAACAAGGTATTAATAAATCTAAACGAGGTATCTTTGGGAGGAGCCAATGATAGAAGTTAAACGAGATGATTTCTTTGTTGAATCGATAAAGAATCCAATAGAGTACGGAACATATTATAAGATCAACCCAAAATATGGAACCGGATTTCAATGGACGAGTGAGGTTCACCACGATTTCATCATTACAGCGACAGATATAAGATTTAACCAGGAAACTATGGTCGGAGAACATATTGGGTCTGGTTATGTACTTGCTCTCTATATTAGTGGCGCAGGAGATGAATTCTATCCGTATCAAAATATTTCTCCGAATACATTGCGCTGCTATGAACCATCTGAAAAGTATAAAGCTATTTATCATCCTCAGATTCCATTAAGATGTATTACCGTGCAGGTTGACCAGGAATTTATTGATCAGTATCTCCAGGAAATTTCCGGTGATCTTGAAGTGAACTTTTCTGATTTTTTCAAAGAAAAAGGGAAATTCTATTTACCAAATGTTAATCATGCTATGCAAAGCCTATATGAGTATCTGTTTTCCATGAAAGCGTCCAGAATTACAGTAGAAGCAAAAATATATGAAATCATCTCTTATCTTGCTTCATATTTGAAAGAAAACAGACTAAATGAAGAGAATGGCCAGCCCATTAACAAAACAGATTTGCAGGCATTAGCTGAACTAACGCATTACATGGACGAACATTACAGTTTTAATATTACGTTGCAGACGCTTTCCACCATTGCATGTATGAGTGAAAGCAAAATGAAAAAGCTATTTAAGTCAGTTTATAATATGTCCATTACTGAATACATTCAGAGGAAAAGGATCTCTGTAGCCGAGCATATGCTTATTCAGACCGACCTCACCATTGCGGAAATTTCAAGAATTGTTGGATACTCCAACCCCAGTAGATTGATTGAAATATTCAAAAGGTATTATGGATTTACTCCCTCAAAATACAGAAAATAAAAGTGTTATACTAATTTGGATAAACCTAACCCTCTAAAAATCAACCAAATCAATCGTTATGAGGTGACGCATACAAGCGTCACCTCATTTCTTTTTGGAAATTTCATCTTGAAAGCATCTGTGAAAGGTGGGAATGTCCTCCGGGTAGAGCAGATCGGAAAGAAACCGAAGCCAGACAACCGACTTTCCTGCTTGTGGATTGTAGCCGATGGGAAACCGGCTGCGCACGATCTCAGACCGTCCCGCAAGGAAACTGCCGTCAATGCGGAGCGTCCCGTTCTGCACATGAATTTCATCCGGATTCGGCGGAAAGCTCTCTGCATGAACCACCAGCTTCATGATCTCCACGATATTGGAAATGGTGCGCAGAATGTTTTTTGCGGCACAGCACTCCAGCTCGGCATAGATCTTCTCTTTCAGCAGCAGCGGGTCTGTCAGCCGCCTATCCGGTGTGAAGAATGCGTTGTCCGCATAGATGAGCTTGTTTTTCGATAGAAACTCCCGGCAAAAAGCTGCCTCATTGACATTCTTGCCATCGAACCATGCTGAAAAATCCAACCCGGCATACTTCTTGTTCACGCTGCATTCCTCCCATTGATTGTTTCCTTGAGCTTGTCCAACCGACCATCTACAAGCAGATAACTGACAACCTCGGCACGTTCATGGGAATCCCCGGCGCACAGAATATCCAAGTAATACTCCGCCTCGTCCAGCTTTTGACAGGCTTCCACGAACCGCTTATCCGGTGCTTTTGCTGCATATTGCACCTTCCATCTCCGCAGGACACGGGCGTAATTGGATAGAACAGAAAAGCACAGCCGCTCGTTTTCTCTGAGTTGCTGTGCTTCTGCTTCTTCCTGCACCACGCTGAAAAGCGTCTGAACAGCGCGATTTACCGCTTTCTCACCCGCAATGGCATTGACCGTTACGATCCGGCGCGCTTTCTGGACTACAAGCTGGAAGTTCTGCAAATGCTGCTGTACTGTCTGCCGAGGTTCGACCCGGAGCAGGAAACGGAGTTCCTGAAATACGCGAAACACTATGTCCGGGACGGGCTGCTGTTCTGCCGCATGATGGTCGAAGCCGGTTCCTTTGCCAGCCTTGCGGAGTATCGGCACGTGCGGCAGATTGGCGCGATCTATAACAATTCGGCAAAAACTGCGCAGAAGTCATTTCCGAGTTTGCCGTCCAAAGCGGATACAAGGATGAAGGCGTATCTGCGGATGAACTGCTGACCATTGCCCAGCGCAACCACAGCATTGCCGAAGGCGAGATTGCTGAAATCCGTGGTTGTGCCGTTTGAGATGGAAAGGCTGGATCTGATTTGATCATGATGGAAAGCAAAACGACGCCGTTGACAACATCTTCGGATCGTGCTACAATTTGACTGAAATGAACAATGTGGTCATAAATCCAAGGAGCGTGCGCAGTGGCTTTTACAGATGAACAGAATGAACAGATCCGCAATGACCTGATCCGGGAGGCCCAGCGCTGCGGCATTACCATTGGGATGCGAAAAACCTCTGTGGAGCAGCTGGCGGAGGCCGTTGGGATCTCCAAGGGGTCATTTTACAAATTCTTTGATTCCAAAGAGCTGCTGTTTTTCGCTGTACTGGAGGACATCCATACCGAGTGCTTCGCGGCAGCGCAGAAGTCCTTGCAGGAGAACGCAACCCTGCTTCCTGCCGACCGCACGGCAGCGGCGATCCTGGCGGCCTGCCGTTGGCTCTCCAGGACAAAAGCTTTTGTGTTCATCGAAAATGACGCAGATTTTCTTCTGCACCGCCTGCCGGAGGAAGTGAAAACCGCCCACTACCACGATGACGAGACACACATCCGTACCCTGCTGGAGATGGGCGGCTTGCAGCCCAAGGGCGGTATGGCGCTGGCTGCCGCCACAGTGCGGGGCTCGATTTTAACCGTCTCCCATCAGGAGCAGATTGGGGTGCTCTATCCGCAGGTGCTGGAAACGCTGGTGCGGGGCGCCTGCCGGGAGCTATTTGCATAAGCGGAAAAGCCGCAGTGATGCGGCTTTTCAAAAGGGATACAGTTAGCTTACTCTAACTCGCTTGTGTCACCTGTGTGAGTTAGAGGAGTTTAACATCTCGTTGTGAGGGCGAAATCATGAGAAACAGTCAAAATTTCTGGGATAAAAACGCCGGGCGGTACGACCGCTTCATGCGAAAGGATGCCGCAGCTTATGAGCAGATGTACGAGCTGCTGCGCCCCGTGGTGCGGCACAAAACCGTGCTGGAGCTGGCCACAGGCACGGGGCTGATCGCCAAAAACATTGTAAACAGTGCCGCTCATATTGAGGCCACAGACGCTTCGCCGGAGATGATCGCAGAAGCGAAGCGGGACAACCGATCCGCCAAGCTGCATTTCTCCGTGCAGGATATGTTCCACCTGCCTTATGCCGATGAAAGCTTTGACGTGGTCATCGTGGCCAATGCGCTGCATATCGTGCCGGAGCCGGAGAAGGCTCTCTCCGAAATTCGCCGGGTGCTGAAAGACGACGGCGTGTTGGTTGCGCCGACCTTTACCCACGCAGATAACGCTTTTTTTGGAAAGGTCAAAGCATTTTTCATGAAGCTGGCGGGCTTTCCGCTGCACAGCAAAT
>OGYY01002038.1_pt1 | contig 15709 bp, 10 predicted proteins | sample 1576671 | NCBI WGS metagenome assembly OGYY01 (sample SAMEA3541593, study PRJEB24748) | human gut metagenome | biome: human gut; feature: human-associated habitat; material: faeces | place: China | collected 2012 | reverse complement strand
ATGGAGAAGGCTTCGGTCTCGCGCCTGATTGGCGCGGCGCCGGGCTACGTGGGCTACGAGGAGGGCGGCCAGCTCACCCAGAAGGTGCGCAACAAGCCCTACAGCGTGGTGCTCTTTGACGAGGTGGAAAAGGCCCATCCGGATGTGTTCAACATCCTTCTGCAAATCCTTGACGACGGCCGCCTCACCGACAGCAACGGCCGCGTGGTGAATTTCAAAAACACCATCATCGTCATGACCTCCAACGCCGGAGCCAGCACCATCACCTCCAAGCGCTCGCTGGGCTTTGGCGGCAGCGTGGAAACCACCCGCGACTACGAGGCCATGAAGGAACGCGTCATGGCCGAGGTGAAGGATACCTTCCGCCCGGAATTCATCAACCGCATCGATGACCTGATCGTCTTCCATGCGCTTGAGCCGGACGATATCCGCCGCATCGCGGCGCTGATGCTGGGCAGCGTATCCAAGCGGCTTGCCCAGCGCGGCATGCAGCTGAGCTACGGGGACGATGTGATCGCCCTTCTGGCCGACGAGGGCTACGACGCCAACTTCGGCGCCCGTCCGCTTCGCCGCACCATCCAGCGAAGCGTGGAGGATGCCTTGAGCGAGGAAATCATCGCCGGCAAGATCGCCCTTGGCGACCGGGTGGAGCTATATGTGGAGGATGGCAACCGCATCGCCTTCCGCAAGCTCCTGCCCGAAAAACCCGCCCAGCCCACGCCTACGCTGGAAGCGTAACCTGTATCTCGGGGCAGCGCGCCCTGCTTTGGAGCGCGCTGCCCTTTTTTTCCGCCTCCGTTTGAAAAATCCTTTGCGTTTGTTCTTGCTTATTTACCCGTTCATGCTATATAATAGATTGAAAAAACCTATTGCCTAAAGGGGGCAGTGTGCAATTCCAACATCATAAGGAGATCATCCCGACCGGCGGCTGCGGCTTCCCGGAGATTCTCACCCGCGCGGCAAGCGGCCTTTTTCCGCGCGCACCGGTCCGTGCCTGAGGGTTCACAAGTGAAGGAAACAAAAGAGCACATAGAGCAATGAAGGAGGAGTACCCATTATGAGCAAGAAATACATGCGGGATATGGTGCCACTGGTGGTGATATGCCTGGTCTCGGCGCTGCTTCTTGCCAGCTTCAACCTGCTGACCAAGGACCCCATCGAGCAAAACAGCCTGCGCGCCGCGGAGGAAACCCGCACCCGCATGCTTCCCGTTGCCGCCAGCTTTGAAGCCATGGAGGTGACCGAGGGCAGCAACATGGACAGCGTATATCAGGGCTTGGACGCCTCCGGCGAGCCCGTGGGCTACGTGATTCAGACCACGGTCAACGGCTACGGCGGCGAGGTCGTGGTTACGCTGGGCATGGATATGGACGGCGTGATCACCGGCGTTGACGTGGGCGGCGAAAACTTCAGCGAGACGCCCGGCCTGGGCGCGCTGGCCAAGGAGCCCAAGTTCACCCAGCAGTATATCGGCAAAACGGTGCCCCTCACGCTGGTCAAGGGCAACGAGCCCAAGGGCGACAACACCATCGACGCCATTTCCGGCGCGACCCGCACCTCCTCCGCCGTCAACGGCGGCATCAACCTGGCGGGCAAGTATATCTCCGACCTCAGCGGCGGCGGATCGCCCAATACCGCCAGCGCGCAGGGCTTTGGCGGCCCCGTGGCCGTGACCCTTGAGCTGGACGCCAACGGTGCCATCTCCTCCATCACCATTGGCGACGACTATTTCAACGAAACCGAAGGCTACGGCAAGAAGGCCCTTGAGGACAGCTTCTCGTCGCAGTTCATCGGCATGACGCCTCCTCTGGAGCTTGGCGACATCGACGCCATCTCCGGCGCGACCGTCACCTCCACCGCTGTGGTCAACGCCATCAATACCGTTTATGCGCAGCTGACCGGCGAGGCGGCTCCCGCCGCGCCCGCCGAAGAGGAAGCGCCCGCCGCCCAGCTCTATGAGGACGGCGCCTGGCGTGCAGCCTTCAAGGGTTTCGGCGGCCCCGTGATGGTGGCGCTGACTCTGGACGACAACCTGACCATCCAGAGCATCCAGATCGGCGACGATCAGTTCGCCGAGACCGAGGGTTATGGCGCGCAGGCGCTTGAGCCCGCCTTCCAGGAGCAGTTCATCGGCAAGACTTTGCCGCTTGAGGACGGCGCCGTGGACGGCATCAGCGGTGCGACCATGACCACCAACGCCGTGCTGGACGGCATCGACGCGATCTATCAGGCCGCGACCGACGATACCCCCGACGAGCCGCAGCCCCTGCCCACGCCTGCCGCCGAGGCGGAGGCTGACGACGCCGCGACGGTGTCCAGCTCCGTAGCCGCCACCACCGACGGCAACGGTTCCTGGACGGCCAGCGCGCAGGGCTTTGCCGGCCCCGTAGCCGTCACCCTTACCCTGGACGACAGCCTGACCATCCAGAGCATCGAAATCGGTGACGATCAGTTTGCCGAGACCGACGGCCTGGGCGCCAACGCGAAGGAAGCCGCGTTCACCGACCAGTTCGTGGGCAAGACGCTGCCGCTCGCGGACGGCGATATCGACGCCATTTCCGGCGCGACCATCACCACCAATGCGGTGCTGGATGCCGTGAACGCCATCTATGAGGCCGCGAACACCGGCGCTGCCGAAGCGCCCGCCGAAGCGGAAGAGCCCGAAGCCACCGAAGCGCCCATCGCTTCCGTCGGCGAAGTGACCAACGAGGGCACCGTATGGACCACCGCCGCGCAGGGCTTTGCAGGCCCCGTCGCCGTGCAGGTCACCCTCGACGGCCTCACCATCAAGTCCATCAAGATCGGCGACGACCAGTTCGCCGAGACCGACGGCCTGGGCGCGAACGCCCTCGACCCCATGTTTCAGCTCCAGTTCGTGGATAAGACCCTCCCGCTGGCCGAGGGTGACGTGGAGGCTATCTCCGGCGCGACCATCACCACCGATGCCGTGCTGACTGCCCTCAACGCCATCTACGAGGCTGCCAGCGCTGAAACCGCCGTCATCGGCGGCGCGGACGGCCCCACCGAGATCGTGGTCGCCGAGCCCACCGAGACCCCCGCCGAGGAAGAGGCTTCCGAGGTCACCAACGAAGGTACCGTATGGGCCACCTCCGCGCAGGGCTTTGCAGGCCCCGTCGCCGTGCAGGTCACCCTCGACGGCCTGACCATCAAATCCATCAAGATCGGCGACGACCAGTTCGCCGAGACCGACGGGCTGGGCGCGAACGCCCTCGATCCCATGTTCCAGCTCCAGTTCGTGGACAAGACACTGCCGCTCGCAGCCGGCGACGTGGAAGCCATCTCCGGCGCGACCATCACCACCGACGCCGTGCTCAGCGCCCTGAACGCCATCTACGAGGCTGCGAAGTAAGCTGCATTTTCCCCGTTCCCTACAAGGGCAGACCTTCCGACAGGGGTCTGCCCTTTTAAGACCCGGAGGTGACCTGAATGAAACGCATTCTGGCCTGCATGCTCATCGCCGTGCTGCTGCTCACCGCGTCCTGCGCCGCCGGCGGTGCCGAAAGCTATCAGAAATACCGCTACACCTTTTTTGGCTGCTTTGATACGGTGATCATCTTCACTGCCTACGCCGCCGATCAGGCCGAGTTTGAAACCTACGCCAAACTGGTGGAGGCTGAAATGACCCGGTATCATCAGATCTTCGACAAGTACAACGCCTATGAGGGCGTGGACAACCTCTACGCCGTCAACCAGGGGGCGGGCGAAGCGCCCGTACCCGCGGAGCCGGAGCTGATGGACCTGCTTCTTTGCGTGCGTGAGTGGCGCGAGGCCTACGGCGGCGTGCTCAACCCCGCCATGGGCGCGGTGCTTGAATTGTGGCACGACGCGCGCGAGGACGGAACCGTTCTTCCCGATGAAGCCGCCCTCAAGCAGGCCGCGGAGCACATGGATTATGATCAGGTCATTCTGGACGAGGAAGCGGGCACGGTCTATTTTGAGGACCCCGGCATTTCGCTGGACGTGGGCGCAGTGGCCAAGGGCTACGCCGCGGAGCTAACCTGCGAAACCCTCCGGGAAAACGGGCTGGACTCGTTTTTGCTCAACGCGGGCGGCAACGTGGTCTGCGGCGGCAAGCCGCTGGATGGGCGTGATTTCTGGGTGGTTGGCGTGGAGGACCTGGACGGCGTCAGCACCCGTGAAACGCTGGGCGCAACGGACCTGTCCGTGGTCACCAGCGGCGATTACCAGCGCTACTACACCGTGGACGGCGTCAACTACCATCACCTCATCGATCCCGAAACCCTCTACCCCGCCGCGCACATGCACGCGGTCACCATTCTGCATCCCGATTCCGCCCTGGGCGATTTTCTCTCCACCACCGCGTTTTTGCTGCCCTACGAGGAAAGCCGTGCGCTCATTGAATCCATCCCCGGCGCGGAAGCCATGTGGACCCTGATGGATGGCTCCGAGGAAATGACGGACGGCTTCCGCGACTTTGTGGAGCTGGCCGCCGCCTCCTGATATGCCGCGTTCCCCGCTTCCACCGTTTCGGATAGGAGCTGCTTGCTATGAACCTTGATCAGCTCATCGGCCGGCTGAAGGCCGACCGCGCCTTTATGGACTGCGTGACCGAGTGGCGCACGCTGCCCGCCACGGAGGGCCGCTACGCGCCCCTGCCGGACGATATGGACCCGCGCCTTTGCGAGGTGCTTCGCGCGCGCGGCATCCACCGGCTGTACTGCCACCAGGCGGAGTGCTTCCGCCTGGCGCAGGAGGGGCGCGACTTTGTGGTGGTCACCCCCACCGCCAGCGGAAAGACCCTGTGCTACAATCTGCCGGTGGTTTCCGCCATCCTGAAAAACAACGACGCGCGCGCCCTGTACCTCTTCCCCACCAAGGCGCTCTCGGCCGATCAGGTCAGCGGCCTCTATGATATGATCGAGGCCCTTGGCGTGGACATCAAAACCTATACCTATGACGGCGACACCCAGGCCGCCGCGCGCAAGGCCATCCGGGAGGCGGGCCACATCGTGGTCACCAACCCGGACATGCTGCACGCCAACATCCTCCCCCACCACACCCGGTGGGTCAAGCTGTTTGAAAATCTCGAATATATCGTCATCGACGAATTGCATACCTACCGCGGCGTGTTCGGAAGCCACCTGGCCAATGTGCTGCGCCGCCTGATGCGCCTGTGCGCGTTTTATGGCAGCCAGCCGCGCTTCATCCTGTGCAGCGCCACCATCGCCAATCCCGTGGAGCTGGCCTCCCAGCTGACCGGACGCGAGGTCGCCGCCGTCACCGAAAACGGCGCGCCCATGGGCGAGCGGCATTTCGTGTTCTATAACCCGCCCGTGGTCAATCGCCAGCTGGGCATTCGCCGCGGCGTGGTCAACGAGGTCAAGCGCATCGCCGAAGGGCTTTTGCGCAACGACATTCCCAGCATCGTGTTCTGCAAGAGCCGGATTCAGGTGGAGGTCATCACCCGCCACCTCAAGGAATGCGCCCGGAATGCGTATGGCTTTTCCGGCCGCGTGCGCGGCTACCGCGGCGGCTACCTGCCCTCCGAGCGGCGCGAAATCGAGCGCGGCCTACGGGCGGGCGAGGTGGACATGGTCGTATCCACCAACGCGCTGGAGCTGGGCATCGACATCGGCTCCCTCACGGCGTGCGTGCTGTGCGGCTATCCCGGCACCATCGCCAGCACCTGGCAGCAGGCGGGCCGCGCCGGACGGCGCAAGGATACGGCGCTGACCATTCTGGTGGCCTCCTCCGCCCCGCTGGACCAGTATGTGATCCAGAACCCGGACTATTTCTTCCGCGCCTCGCCGGAGCACGCGCTGGTGCAGCCCAACAACCTCTACGTGCTCACCTCGCACATCAAGTGCGCCGCCTATGAGCTGCCCTTTGAGGAGGACGAGCGCTTCGGCGGCCTGCCCGACACGGCGCAATTTCTGGAATACCTGACGGAAAACAACATCCTGCGCCATGTGGAAGGCAAGTATTACTGGATGGAGGAGGAGCTTCCCTCCGGCGAAATCAGCCTGCGCAGCGCGCGCACGGAAAACTTCGTCATCATCGACATCACCAATCCGGCCCATCACCGCGTGGTGGGCGAAATGGACCGCTTCACCGTTCCCATGCTCTTGCACGAAAACGCCATCTACATGCACGACGCGCGCATGTTCCAGGTGGAGAAGCTGGACCTTGCCGCCTGCAAGGCCTACATCCGCGCCGTAGACGTGGATTACTACACCGACGCGGACCTCAACGTAAGCCTGCACATTCTGGACGATCTGGAGCATAAACCCGCGCCCGGCGGCGCCGACGTGGCCCTGGGCGAATTGCGGGTGAGCACGATCGTCAAGATGTTCAAGAAGTTCAAGCTGGATACCCACGAAAGCGTGGGCTTCGGCGAGGTTCGCCTGCCCCAGACCGACCTGCACACCGTCGGCATGTGGTGGACCCTGCCCGACAGCCTCATCCGGCGCTATGGCAACGACGCGCTGCAGGGCGCGCTGGTGGGCATCGCCAACCTTCTGGCCATCGTCGCGCCGCTGTACCTGATGTGCGCGCCCCGCGATATCAGCGTGGTGTATCAGGTCAAGGCCCCCATCACCGACAAGCCTACGCTCTTCCTCTACGACGCCTATCCCGGCGGTGTGGGCCTTAGCGAAAAGGCCTATCACATGCAGGAGCTGCTTTTGGAGCACGCGCTGGACATCGCGCAGGGCTGCGGGTGCGAATCCGGCTGCCCCAGCTGTGTTGGGCCGGTTTCCCAGGTAGGTGAGCATGGCAAGGCGGACGCCATCGCCATTCTGAAGGAGCTGCTTGCCTGATGGCCGATCTGCTAAGCAAGCTGCGCATGTTGGACGCGGCTCCCAAGCGCCCCGCCCCCGCCGCGCGCGAGGCGCAGGAAGGCTGCTACCGCTCGCAGGCAACGTTCCCGCTGTCCATCTTCACCGACCTTCGCCACCTGACCCCGGCCGTGATGGAAAGCGCCTTCGGCCTTGCCTTTCCCTGTGATCTTCGGCCGGAGGATATCCTGTTTCTGGACACCGAAACCACGGGCCTTGCCGGCGGCGCGGGCACGGTGGCGTTTCTGGTGGGGCTGGGCTATTTCACGGGCGGCGGCTTTGCGGTGGAGCAGGTTCTCATGCGGGATTATGGGCAGGAAAACGAGCTTTTGCGCACGGTATCCTCCGTGGCGGGCCGCTTTACCGCCCTGTGCACCTTTAACGGCCGCACCTTTGACGCGCCGCTGCTCGCCTCGCGCTTTGTGATGAACCGCATCTCCGCCCGCCTGCCCGATGTGCATGCCGACGTGCTCTACCCCGCGCGCAGGCTGTGGAAGCTGCGGCTGAAAAGCTGCACGCTTTCCAATCTGGAGGAGCAGCTTCTGCATGTAAAGCGCGAGGACGACCTGCCCGGCGCCGAGGTGCCGCAAACCTATTTCCGCTACCTGCGCGACGGCGACTTTGCGCCCATCGAGCGCATCCTTGCGCACAACCGGCAGGACATCGTAAGCCTGGCGCAGCTGTTGTGCTTCCTATGCGGGCAGGTGGACTGCCCCGAAACGGTGAAAAGCGGTCAGGACCTGCTTTCTCTGGCCCGGGCGCTAGAAAAGCGCGGCGATACGGCCAGGGCTGTCAAATGCTACCGCCTGTGTGCCCGCGGCGAAACGCGCGCCGAGGCATTCCGGGCGCTGGCGCAGGAGCGGCGGCGTGCGGGCGACGTGACCGCCGCCATCCGCCTGTACGAAACCATGCTGCGCCGGGGCGACGACCCCGTGTCCGCCTGCGAGGCGCTGGCCAAGCTCTACGAGCACCGCCTGCACAACCCCGCGCAGGCGCTTACCTACACGCGCCAGGCGCTGCTTCTTTTGTCGGAACCCGGCCTTTTTCGCTCGGAGGCTGTACAAGCCCGCCAAGTTGCGCTACAATACCGGTATGCACGTCTCAGGCGAAAGCTTTGCGCCGCGTGCGCCAAATCAACCGAGAAGGAGGAACCATCCTCATGGGAATCATGACCGTTTTCAAAGCGCGCAGCGCCGCCGCAAAGCTCTCCAAGGGCGATACGGAGGGCGCGATGCGCCTGTATAAAGAAGCCATTGACGAAGGCTTGCAGGATGTACGCAACATTCTGACCTACACCGTGCTGCTCATCCGCGCCGGACGTTATCAGGAGGCGCGCGATCTGCTGGTGAAGATCCAGAAATACCCCATGGCCGACAGCACCCGCTGCCAGCTGTTTGTCAACTATGCCTCCTGCGTTTACAAGATGGGCGAGCTGCAAAAGGGCATCGACCTTCTGGAACGCCAGCACGCCAAACAGCCCAGCGGCCTGGTCTATGAAACGCTGGGCTATCTCTACGTGGAGGCGGGCGACTACGAGAAGGCCCTGGCCTTCAACACCGAAGCCTACGAATACGACGACGAGGACAGCATCACCCTGGATAACCTGGCCCAGACCTATTACCGCCTGGGCAACGACAAGGCCAAGGCCCGCGAGTTCTTCCAGAAGGCGCTGGAGCTCAAGTCCACGCAGATCGACACGCTCTATTTCCTGGCCCAGTACGATATCGAGGAGGGCAACAAGGACGCGGCGCGCGAAAAGCTGGAAAAGGCCCTGAAGGGCCGCTTCTCGCCACTCAACTACGCCACGCGCGAAATGGTGCAGGCCTCGCTGGACAGCCTGTGAGGATGAAGCCGGGGCACACATTCAAAAAGCACAGCCGGTTTTCCGTCGGGATAAACCGGCTGTGCTTTTGCGTATCTTTTTCCCTATTCAAACTGTGCGGCGTACAGCCGGTAGTACACCCCGCGCCGCGCCATCAATTCCTCGTGGGTGCCCTGCTCCACCACGTCCCCATGCTCCATCACCAAAATCCGGTCCGCGTGCTGGATGGTGGACAGCCGGTGCGCGATCACGAAGGAGGTCTTTCCCTTCATCAACTCCTGCATGGCCCGCTGCACCTTTTGCTCGGTGTTGGTATCGACGTTGCTGGTGGCTTCGTCCAGAATGAGCATCTGGGTATCGTAGAGCATGGCGCGGGCAATGGTGAGCAGCTGCTTCTGTCCCTTGCTGATGTTGCCGCCGTCCTCGCTGATCACGGTGTCGTAGCCCTGGGGCAGGCGCATGATGTAGCTGTGGATGCGGGCGGCCTTGGCCGCGGCCACCACTTCCTCCATAGTGGCGCCCTCCTTGCCATAGGCAATATTCTCAAAAACGGTGCCGCCAAAAACCCAGGTGTCCTGCAACACCATCGCATAGGCGCGGCGGAGGGAATCGCGGGTCACCCTGCGCACCTCGTGGCCATCCACCAGAATTTCTCCGCGGTCCACGTCGTAAAAGCGCATGAGCAGGTTGATGAGGGTGGTTTTGCCCGCGCCCGTATGCCCTACAATGGCAATGGTCTGGCCCGGGTCCGCCTTGAGGCTCAAATCATGCAGCACGGTTTTGCCCGGCATGTAGCCGAAGCTGATGTGCCGCGTCTCCACGGCCCCCTCCACCTGCGTGAGCACTTCCGCATCCGGCGCGTCCGCCAGCTCCTCCGCCTCGTCCAGCAGCATGAACACCCGCTCGGCCGCAGCCAGCGCGGAATAAATCTCGTTGATGATGTTGGCGATTTCGTTGATCGGTCCGCAGAACTTGCGGGAGTAGAGCACGAAGGAGGAAATCTGCTCCATGCCCACCCCGCCCAGCAGGTAGAGCGCGGCGCCCACCATGCCGATGAGGGACAGGCCCAGGTTGTTGATCATGTTGATGGTGGGGCCGGTGGTCATGCCCAGCGCGTCCGCGTCGCGGTAGGCGTCGGCGGCCTCGCGGTTGATGGCGCTGAAATCCTGGCAGGCGTCGCTTTCGTAGGCATAGGCCAGAATGGTCTTTTGACCGGAGAACATCTCCTCCACATAGCCGTTCATCCTGCCGTAAGCCGCGCTGCGCCGGGCGTAGAGCGGCCGGGTTTTCCTACCCATATAACGGGTGAACACAACGGCCAGCGGCATCGTCACGCACAGGCACAGCACCATGGGCGGCGAGATGAAGCACATCATCAAAAACGAGCCGCCCACGGTGATCACGCTGGTCAGGATCTGAATCAGATCGGCGGAAAGGCTGGTGGTAACCACGTCGATGTCATAGGACACGCGGCTGATGATATCGCCGGCCTGATTGCGGTCAAAATAGCTGACCGACAGGGCCATGAGCTTGGCAAACACGTCCTGCCGCATCTTCCGGGCAACCCTCCGGCCCATGCGCATCATGCCCTGCGTGGCCAGAAAGGACATGATATTGCTGAACAGATAGGCCGTCAGCATCAGGCCCGCGTAGAAAGCGACCGTATCAAAATCCACCTGTCCCTCGCCCACGGCCGCGCCGATGGCCTTGCCGGCAAAGGTGGGCCCCAAGAGGTTGCCCACGTTGCTGATGAGCGTCAGCATCAGCAGCGCCAGCACTACGTAGCGGTAATTCATCACATATTTCAGGATGCGAAGCGTCGTTCCCTTCGCGTTCTTGGGCCGTTCCTTTTTGGCCCCCAGGCCTCTGGGCGGCATTTCGCTCATCCTCCTTCCGCGTTACGCCAGCGCGCCCATCTGCGTCTGATAAATCTCCAGATAGGCGGGGCAGGACTTGAGAAGCTCCCGGTGGGTTCCATAGCCGATGCACCGGCCGTTGTCCATCACCAGGATGTGCGTCATGGACTGGATGGAGCTGACCCGCTGAGCCACCATGATGGTGGTGGAATCGCGGTGGCGCTCAAAGATCGCCTTGCGCAGCGCCGCGTCGGTCTTGTAGTCCAGGGCGGAGGAGGAATCGTCGAGAATGAGGATTTCCGGGTTTCCGACCAGCGCGCGGGAGATGAGCAGCCGCTGCCGCTGTCCGCCCGACAGGTTCGCGCCCTTGATATCGGCCCGGTAATCCAGCCCTTCCTCCAGCGAGTCGACGTACTCTGCGGCCACCGCGTCCTCCACCGCGCGGGTCAGCGCGGTATCGTCCAGCTCCCGGCCGAAGCGGATGTTTTCCCGCAGCGTGTTGTAAAACACCATATCATTCTGGAACACCACGCCGAACTTGCGGTGCAGCTCATCCTTTTCATAGGTGCGCACATCCCGCCCGTCCACGAATACACCGCCGTCCTCCACGTCGTAAAAGCGCATGAGCAGGTTGATGAGGGTGCTCTTGCCGCAGCCGGTGGGGCCGATGATGCCCAGGCTTTCGCCGCGCTTGAGGGCGAAGCTGATGTCATAGAGGCATTGCTCGCGCTCTCCGCCGGCCAGCGAGTGCTCCGTGGCCTCGCCGTAGCTGAAATTGACGTGCTCGAAACGGATGAACCCGTCGCCAGTGGGCGTTCTGGCTTCCTCCGGGGCCAGCACGCGCTGGTCCGGCTCGATGTCCAGCACCTGGGCGATGCGGTTGGCCGACGCGCTGGCCTTGCTGATCATGATGAAGATGCGGTTGACGCCCATCACGCCCTGCAGCACCATGTTGAAATACGTCAGAAACGCCAGGATAACGCCCGGCTTGATCTGCCCGCTGTCCACCCTTGCCGCGCCCAGCCATACCACCAACGTAAGGCCGATGTTGAGGCACATCTGCATCAGCGGACCGGGAATGGCCATGATGGTGCTGGCCTTGATGTCCGCGCGGGTCATGGCCTCGTTGCTGCGCTCGAAACGCCGCTTTTCGTATTCGGTTTTGGACAGCGCCTTCACCACGCGGATGCCGGAGATGTCCTCGCGCATCACGCGCACCACGTCGTCCAGGCGCTCCTGCACCCTGCGGTAGAGCGGGATGCCATAGCGGGAAACGCCCAAGATGACCACGATCAAAATGGGCACCAGCACGCACAGAATGGCCGAGAGCGCCGCATCCATCATCAGCGTCACGGCGATGCCGCCCAGCAGCATCATCGGCACGCGCACGCACAGGGTTTGCAGCGTCTGCACGCAGGACTGCACGTTGTAGCTGTCGCTGGTCATGCGGCTGATGAGGCTGGGCAGGCCGAAGGCGTCAAACTGCGCGCCGGAGAGGTTGGCCGTTTTGGTAAACAGGTCCTGCCGGATATCGTAGGACACGTTGTGGGCATTGTCGATGGCCATACGGTTGGCCCAGACGTTGAGCTGGCGGGTGATGAGCGCCGTGGCCACCATCAGAAGGCCCCAGAGGATCACCTGCCGCATCTGCCCCAGGGGCACCACCTCGTCGATCAGGTGTTCCAGAATATAGGGAATCATCAATTCCGTCACCGCGCCCAGGAGCTTGACCGTCATGGAAGAGGCAATTCTGCGCGCATAGACCTTCATGTAACGAAAAATCATCCTCATGCCGGTTCGCCTCCCTGCTTCTGCGCCTCTTCCGCGGCAAGCCTTTCTTTCACGTTGGGAAAGCCCGCCCGCCATTCCTCCCGGCAGCGCGGCTCCAGCACCGCAAGCAGGCGCGCCAGCTCCTCCTGCTCGGCAGGGGCGAGGGGCTCCAGGAGCCATTCGTAGAACAGTTCCTCCAGATGCGATTTGGAGTTTTTCAGCTCGTCGGCCTTTTCGGTGGCGTAGAGCAGACGGCTGCGCCTATCGGCGGGATTGGTTTCCCGGCGCAGGTAGCCCTTGGCCTCCAGCCGCGCAAACTGCCGCGCCGCCGCGCCCTTGTCGATTTCCAGGCGCTGGCACACCTCCGCCTGCGTGATGCCCGGATGGCGGCGCACCATCTGGATGAGATCAAATTCCGAAGCCCCGATGCCCGCCTGGCGCATGGTGCGCGTGGCAAACCTGCCCACGCCGCGCGCAATGATGGAAATTCTCCGCTGGGTAACGTCCATGTCGGATATCCTCCGAAATAGATGATATATCAACTAAAATAGATGATAGCACAGCTTTTGCCTCTGTCAACGATAAAATTTTTGACCCTCATATTCGGAAATTTTATTAGGGGATTGAATTGGCAAAAAATAGGCCTATAATTGTTACTGTAAGGGTTTCACCAACGAATCAGGGAGGTTGATATCGTATGAAAAAGGTCTTTTCCCTGGTATTGGCGCTTGCGGTGTGCCTGGCCGCGGTCGGGTATGCCGAGGGCGCCGCATACGTCCCCGGCACCTACAGCGCTTCATCCGCAGGCTTCCATAGCGACGTGACGGTAACCGTCACGGTGGATGAAACCTCCATCACCGAAGTCACGCTGGATGTTTCGGGCGAGACGGAGGGCATCGGCGCGGCCGCGGGGGATGCCCTGGCCGGCCAGATTCTGGAGGCCCAGAGCGCCGAAATCGATGGCGTGAGCGGCGCGACGGTCACCAGCAGCGCCGCCAAGGTAGCCCTGACGGCCTGCCTGGCCGAGGCCGCCGGCGAGACGGGCGAAAAGGCGCCTGTGGCCGACGGAACCTACAGCGGCACGGCTCCCAGCTTCGGCTTCCTCTCCCAGATGACCTGCGACGTGACGTTCGAGGACGGCGCGATCACTTCCATCGAAGTGGTCGAGGAAAGCGACAGCGCCACCGGCGAATGGTTTGCCAACGCCGAGGAGCTGCTCATTCCCCGCATTCTGGACAGCCAGTCTCTGGCCGTGGACGCCATCACCGGCGCGACCACATCCTCCAACGCCATCAAGAGCTGCGTGGCTGCCGCCATTGACGCGGCGGGCGGCAACAGCGCCCAGTGGCATGACCCCATCGAGAAAAAGACCGATACCGTGCGCATCGAGGATTACGACGTGATCGTGGTGGGCATGGGCGGCTCCGGCGTGATGTCCTACTGCGCGGCGGCCGAGCAGGGCGCGAGCGTGTTCGGCATCGAGGCGGCCGGCAAGATCGGCGGCGACTCGGTGTGCACCTATGGTCCCATGGCGCTCAACAGCGAGTACCTGAAAGAAACCTTCACCAACGGCGAGGACTACATCGACGAGGATGCCGTCTACAACACCTGGATTGAATACGTGGGCAGCGAGGACAAGGCCGACGTAATTCACAAGGCCGTCTACCAGTCCGGCTCCGCGCTGGATTACTACGTGGAGAACTTCGGTTTCGAGTTCGAGGGGCTGGGCCTGCTGGGCAGCTTCGTGGTGCCCGAATGGACGCAGCTGTGGTGCGTCTATTCCGCCGACGACGACAACACCTCCTGGAATGTGCTGGGGCCCAACAAGACCTTCCAGTTCCTGCGCGCGCTGGATATCGCCAACGGCATGAACGAGAAGAACCAGTACATGACCGAGCTGACCGCCACCAGCCTGATCTTCGACGAGGACGGCAAGGCCATTGGCGTCAATGCCGAATACTATGACGGCACCGCCTATGAAATCTATGGCAAGACCATCATCCTGGCCACCGGCGGTTTCCTGGGCAACGAGGACATGATGAAGGAGTATCTGGGTTCCACCATATGCACCATCGGCGACATCGTCAACGACGGCACGGGTATCCAGATGGGCATTTCTGCCGGCGGCGCCACGTACATGATGGGCACGCTGCCGATGGTCCACATCTCCCAGGTGCCCAACCTGATCCGCAACGATGACCTGACCGCCGACCAGAAGGCCATCCTCTCCGCGCTGGCGCTGACCACCGATCAGACCATGGTGACCACCGAGGGCAACCTGTGGGGCAACACCAACCAGAGCGGCACCGAGGAGGAGGGCATCACGGTGGAAATCGTGTTTGCGCCCGAGTTCCGCTACTACGTGGTCTACAGCCAGGAGGATATCGACGCGATTCGTGAAACCGGCCTGACCGAGACGCAGGCCGCCGCCACCTCCCAGTTCATGGGTCAGGGCGGCACGCTTCCCGCCGCCGGCACGCCTGTGGCCGATATCGACACCATCCTGACCGTGGGCGAGGAGTACGGCAACGTGATCAAGGCCGACAGCCTCTCCGCGCTGGCCGCCGCCATCGGCTGCAACGAGGAGAATCTGAGCACAGCGCTGGAGGGCGTGGACACCACCTACTACGCCGTGAGCTGCAACAGCTACGCCTACGCCACCGTGGGCGGCCTGGACGTGGACGCCAACATGAACGTGCTGCGCGAGGATGGCACGGCGATTGAAAACCTCTTCGCCGTGGGCCAGGATTCCGAGGCAAACTGGATCACCAAAAACAATTGAAAAGGTTTTTAAATTAATAAAAGACAATCCGTATATAACAAGACAAGAGCTCGTGGACAAACTAGCTATCAAGGCAAGTGCAATACAAAAACATATAGAAAAGCTAAAGGCTCAAAAAAGAATAGAGCGTGTTGGTTCTTCTACATTTGGAGGCCATTGGGAAATCAAAGAATAAATAATCCTTCGTTTCATCATCGAAACAACAATATTCAATAGGCGGCTCTCCTCCATTCCGGGAGTCGCCTATTTTCTTTTTCTCCTCTCCCTTTTCAAGTATTTTTCACTTAAACATTTGGATATTAAAGAGAAAAGTCGTATCTTTGCGGTAGCATTAAAAATAACATTAAAAGGAAAGCAATATGAATGTAGCTATAAATAATATAAAAACAACTATAACTGTTCCGCAAGTTGACTTCAACTTATTAAAGAAACTGGCAAAGAAGTTTGGCTGGGTTATTCAAACCGAAAAGAAAAGTGGTATTGAAGAAGCCCTAGAAGATGTTAAAGCAGGCAGAGTATATCATGCAAAAGATGCTCACGACTTAATCAAACAGTGCTTAGAATGAAATACTCTATTACAAACATTGTATTATAATTAATCTAACAGCCATTGTTCGACAAGCATACGGAGGCAGAGTGTATGGATATATTTGATTGTTGG
>OGYY01002029.1_pt1 | contig 15755 bp, 19 predicted proteins | sample 1576671 | NCBI WGS metagenome assembly OGYY01 (sample SAMEA3541593, study PRJEB24748) | human gut metagenome | biome: human gut; feature: human-associated habitat; material: faeces | place: China | collected 2012 | reverse complement strand
GGGGGATGTGTGTACAGTTGGGATTGCCCAACTGTTGGAACCGTCAGGGTTCCCTCCTCGCGTAACAATCACCCGCCCGCAGGCAACAAAAGTGGGGAAAGCTGAAAGATTTCCCCCGCTTTTGCTCAGCTTGGCGTAAAGACCGGCTGAAGGCCGGGCCTTTTCGGCAAGCTGGGCCTTCGCCTCGTTTGAGGCGAAGGCCCTTAATATAATGAACAGACAAGCGGCGGTGTTTTGGGCGGCGCTTTCCAGGGCGGCCCCCGCATATCCTATAGTGGAAGAAGGATCAGACGTGCAGAAAAATGGTTCCGAAATATTGATGGAATGCTTGTTGGAACAGGGCGTGGACTGCGTTTTCGGATATCCGGGCGGGTCGGTGCTCAATATTTACGACGCCCTGTATACATACAGCGATCGAATCCGGCATGTGCTGACCGCACATGAGCAGGGCGCGGCGCACGCAGCGGACGGATACGCGCGGTCGACAGGAAAGGTAGGCGTCTGTATTGCCACCTCAGGGCCCGGAGCTACCAACCTGGTAACGGGTATCGCTACCGCATATATGGATTCGATCCCGCTCGTGGCGATTACCGGCAATGTGGCGGTGCCGCTGCTGGGACGGGATTCGTTCCAGGAGGTCGATATCACCGGCGTGACTATGCCGGTGACCAAACATAACTTTATAGTAAAACGGGTGGAGGATCTCGCCGATACCATTCGGCGCGCGTTCCTGATTGCCCGCAGCGGCCGTCCAGGGCCGGTGCTGGTCGATATTCCCAAGGACGTTACCGGCGCTGTGACGGAGTATAATCCGGTCCGGCCCGCATTTAAACGGGCGTTCCTGCCACCCAAGGCAGAACGGATTGCGGCAGCACAACAAATGCTGGGCCAAAGCAAAAGGCCGCTGATATATATGGGCGGCGGCGTGATCCTGTCAGAAGCGGAAGAACCGCTTCTGGAGCTGGCACGGCGACAGGATATCCCGGTCTGCTCCTCCATGATGGGCCTGGGCGGATTCCCGCCGGACCATCCCCTGTGGCTGGGAATGGTGGGAATGCATGGCACCCTGGCCGCCAATAAAGCGGCTAAGGAATGCGACCTGCTGCTGGTCTGCGGAGCGCGGTTTTCCGACCGTGTGGCGGGAAAACGCGATGGCTTCGCACCCGGCGCGCAGGTGGTGCATTTGGATGTCGACCATGCTGAATTCGATAAAAATGTGGCTGCTGCCGTCCGTGTAGGCGGCGACCTGAAAGAATCGCTTCGCTGCCTGCTTGAAAATTTACCGCAGGCTGACCGGGCGGACTGGACGCGTCAGGTAAATTCTTATAAAAAGATCTGCCAGCCGGCCGATCAGGCCCCTGATGCTCCGCCCGATCCGCTGGCGGTGCTGCATACCCTGCGGCGTTTGACAAAGGACGAGGATGTCATGGTGACTGATGTGGGACAGCACCAGATGTGGACGGCTCAGCACTATGAAATCCGCCGGCCGCGGGGATTTCTCAGTTCCGGCGGCCTTGGTACCATGGGCTACGGTCTGGGCGCCGCGATCGGCGCCCAATTTGGCCGGCCGCAGGATCGGGTGGTGCTGGTATCTGGTGACGGCAGCTTTCATATGAATTTGAACGAACTGACAACGCTGGCCACTTACCAACTGCCCATCGTGGTGGTAATAATGAACAATCAGGTGCTGGGCATGGTCCGCCAGTGGCAAAAGGTGTTTTACGAGCGCCGTTTTTCCGCCACCGATCCCCACCGCCTCACCGATTTTGTCAAGTTGGCGGAGGCCTTTGGCTGTAAGGGCATGCGGATAGAAACGGCGGCGGATGTGGAGCCGGTGCTCAGGGGGGCGCTGTCAGACGGCGGGCCGGTGGTCGTGGACTGCCGCATCTCGCCGGATGTCAATGTCCTGCCCATGATACCGCCCGGCGGAACCGTGGAGGATATCATCGAAGACATGGGGGAGGATTGACCATGAACGTAAAAAGAGCCGTGTTTTCGGTGCTGACGATGGACCATGAAGGGGTCTTGATGCGGGTGGCCAGCCTGTTTTCCCGCCGGGGTTTCAACATTGAGTCGGTCATCGCCTGCCATACGCAGGATCCCGCTTTTGCGCGATGGACGCTGGTGGTTACCGGTGATGAAAATACCTTTACCCAGTTTACTCGTCAGCTCCTTAAGCTGGAGGACGTTATAAAGGTGGAACAACTGGAGCCGGGCAATTGTGTCCAGACCGAACTGCTTCTTGTAAAAGTCGCCTCCGGGGAGCATCCGGCGGCGGCGCTGAAACTGGTGCAGGCATTCGGCGGCCGCATTCTGGATATCGGCGGGGAAACCATTACCGTTGAATTTACCGGACAGCCGGACATGGTGGATCATGTGGTTGCGCAGATGGAAACGCTCGGGATTGTGGAGATGGCGCGTACCGGTATGACGGCGCTTGAGCGGGGCGACGGCACGATTCACGCCGATACGGCGGTGTAAGGAGGATAAGCGATTATGGCAATGACAATGACACAAAAAATACTGGCGGCCCATGCCGGGCTTGACGAGGTGCAGGCTGGTCAGCTGATTGAGGCGAAACTGGATTTGTGCCTGGGCAACGATATCACCGCCCCGGTCGCCATCAACGAGTTTGAACGCTGTGGGGCCTGCCGGGTCTTCGATAATGCGCGGGTGGCGCTGGTGATGGACCACTTTACTCCCAACAAAGATATCAAAGCAGCCGAGCAGGTAAAACGCACGCGGGCGTTTGCGGATAAATACGATATCGTCAACTTTTTTGATGTGGGAAAAATGGGTATTGAGCATGCGCTGCTGCCGGAACAGGGATTGGTGGGCCCTGGTGACTGTGTGATCGGCGCGGACAGCCATACCTGTACTTACGGCGCTCTGGGCGCGTTTTCCACCGGCGTAGGCTCCACCGACCTGGCGGCGGGAATTGCCACCGGCTCCACGTGGTTCAAGGTGCCGGCCGCTATCCGGGTGGAACTGACCGGCCGGCTGTCGCCTATGGTCAGCGGCAAGGACGTGATTTTGCACCTGATCGGCCGCATCGGCGTGGACGGCGCGCTCTACCGGTCGCTGGAATTTACCGGGGACGGCGTGGCCAGCCTGTCCATGGACGACCGGCTCTGCATTGCCAATATGGCCATTGAAGCCGGTGCGAAAAACGGCATATTCCCGGTGGATGATGTGACCCTGAGCTATGTTAAAGACCGCTTCCAGCGGGAAACCAGGGTGTTTGAAGCCGATCCGGATGCCGTCTATGACGAAACGGTGACGATTGACCTGTCGGCGCTGCGGCCGACAGTCTCCTTCCCGCACCTGCCGGAAAACACCAAAACGGTGGACGAGTGCGGCGGGGAGCAGGTGAAGATCGACCAGATCGTGATCGGCTCCTGCACCAACGGCCGCATGGAAGATATGCGGGCCGCCGCGGAAATCCTGAAAGGCCGCAAAGTGGCGGACGGAGTGCGCTGCATCATCATCCCCGCCACGCAGGAAATTTGGAAGCAGAGTATGCACGAAGGACTGTTCGACATCTTTATCGACGCGGGAGCGGTGGTATCCACCCCAACCTGCGGTCCCTGCCTCGGCGGCCATATGGGCATTCTGGCAGCCGGCGAGCGGGCCGTGTCCACCACCAACCGCAACTTTGTCGGCCGTATGGGCCACGTGGACAGCGAAGTATATTTGGCCAGCCCCTATGTGGCGGCGGCCTCGGCTGTGACCGGGTATATCACCGATCCGGCTGCGCTGTAAAAAGGAGGAACATGGTATGATTGCCAAAGGACGGGTACATAAATACGGGGACAATGTGGACACGGATGTTATCATCCCGGCACGGTATCTCAACACCTCCAAGCATGAGGAACTGGCGGCCCATTGTATGGAGGATATCGATAAAGACTTTGTGGGACGGGTAAAGCCCGGCGACATTATGGTGGCGGATAAAAACTTTGGCTGCGGTTCCTCCCGGGAACATGCGCCTATTGCCATCAAGGCCAGTGGGATTTCCTGCGTTATTGCGTCCACCTTTGCCCGTATCTTTTACCGCAACGCCATCAATATTGGCTTGGCGATTCTCGAGTGCGATGAGGCGGCGCGGGATATCCGGGCAAATGATGAAGTGCAGGTGGACTTTGACACGGGACTGATCACCAACCTGACCACCGGCAAAACCTATCAGGCGCAGCCCTTTCCGCCCTTTATCCAGAATATTATCCAAAAGGGCGGGCTTCTCAATTCCATACAGGATAAAATGTAACGACAGGTAAACACCGTCCGGAAAGCCATGCTGTTTCGGGCGGTGCTGCGCTATAGGCGTGTTTGGTTTGGGATAAATAATTTGTGCGGGTTTCTGTAACGGCAGTAGACACCGAACGCCGATTATGCTACACTGGAAAAGGAAGGTGCCGCCATGAAAATAATTGATATTACCCGCGAATGGACCGATGCACCGGTATATCCGGGCGACCCGGAGCCGGCGCTGACTCTGTTGCAGAGTATGGCGATGGGGGATGCCTTTAATGTACAGGCGTTTTCCGGCTGCCTGCATAACGGCACCCATATGGATGCGCCCCTTCACGCCGTACCGGACGGGATGGATACGGCGGCTTTGCCGCCGGACGTGGGCGTGGGAGAATGCCTGGTGGTGGAATATGAAGGTGTACTGCTGGGTGATGAGGCTGAGCGGTTGCTGCCGCATCCCCCAGCCAGAGTGCTGTTTAAGGGCAATATGACCATCAGCTCCAGCGCCGCTTTTGTGTTGGCGGATGCCGGGGTGCGGCTGATCGGGGTGGAAGCGCCGTCGATCGCGTCGCCGGAGGAGGATACTGCTGTTCACCGACAGCTTTTGATGAACGATACGGTGTTGATTGAAAATCTGGATTTGTCCGGGGCGATCCCTGGGTTTTATTTCCTGCTGGCCGCGCCGCTCAAAATAGCGGGAGCCGAGGCTGCCCCGGTGCGCGCGCTGCTGCTGGAACGACAATTATAAGAATAGGAGTGAAGGCTATGACGGAAGAATATGTGGCAAAAGAAGTCTTGGATGTGGTTCGGAAAATGCTGCTTCCCCTGTCGGGATTGTCTGTCCTTGGGATTGCGGCGGCCTTGCTGTTGGCTTTTTGTGTCTATAACGACGCGCGCGGCCGCCGGGATAAGCTGGCGGTGATGTGGGGGGTATTGTCCGGATTTTTTAACATTGCCGCGTTGGTTTACGTGATCATCCGCTGTGCGTCCAATCCCAAACCCAGCCCGTGTATCCGCTGTGGCGCCTGGGTGCCGCCGGGAGCCCTTTTCTGTACCTCCTGCGGCCAGCCGCTGCTGGATGCTTCCGGGCGTCCGGTGTCACAGGAACAGTTGGATGGTTATCATCGCCGGTCAAAGACCCTGCTGATCGCGTGGATCTGTGTCTATGCCGTATGTCTTGCCGCTTCCATCATTACGGTGGTATATATGGTAAATGAAATACTGGATCTGGCGCAATCAAGCCTGTATTGGTAAGCGATAGCGGGAATCTCACGGAAATGGTTTGCATAAAAAACCGTCAGCAATCGATATCCAAAAACCGCTTGCGGCAGACGCAAGCGGTTTTTAAGATTTACGGGCGGCGAGAGGGGAAGAAAAATGACACTTGAAAAGAACCAGGTGATTCCATTAACCATTACGGGAATCACGGCGGAAGGACATGGCGTGGGGCGCGCTCCATCTGGGGAAGACCGTCCTGGAATGGCGGTGTTCGTCCCGTTTACAGCCGTAGGCGATGAATTGGAATGCCGTATTGTCAAGGTACAGAAACAATGGGCCTATGGACGTATTGAACGGTTGATCACACCCTCTGCGGATCGTCTGGAAGATGTGAGCGGCGGCTGTGCCGTGTTTGGAAAATGCGGGGGATGCGCGTTCCGGCATGTATCCTATGAAGCGGAAAAGCGGTATAAGCAGCAGCGGGTGGCCGATGCGTTCGCCCGTATCGGCGGTCTGGATGTAACGGTCGAACCGATCAGAGGCGACGCACGCGCCGACGAATACCGCAACAAGGCGCAGTATCCGGTAGGACCGGGAGAGCACCGGCCCATGATCGGTTTCTATGCACCCCGCAGCCATCGCATTGTGGAGCAACATGCCTGCCGCCTGCAGCCGCCGGCCTTTGCGGCGGCTGTGGATGCCGTCAGCCGCTGGATGCGGCAGCAGGCGGTGGAGGCTTATGACGAAAGCGCCGGAACCGGGCTTGTACGTCATATTTATCTGCGGGAAGGGGAGGCCTCCGGCCAGGTAATGGCCTGCCTTGTCTGCACCTCCGGTAAGCTGCCGGCCTCCTCGGAACTGGTGCGGATGCTGCGGGAAGCGGTTCCGGGACTGGCGTCGGTGATTGTCAACATCAATCGGGCCGCGACCAATGTGATACTGGGGCCGGAGGAATTTATCCTGTGGGGAGAACCGGCTATCGAGGATACCCTCTGCGGGCTGCGCTTTCGTCTGTCGCCCCGGTCATTTTATCAGGTAAACCGCCGTCAGGCGGAGATATTATACGCGCTGGCTGCGGAAGCCGCCGCTCTGACCGGAACCGAAACGGTGTTGGATCTTTACTGCGGCACCGGCACCATCGGCCTGTCAATGGCGCGTGAGGCCGGACAGGTAATCGGTGTCGAGATCGTTGCCCCGGCGGTAGAGGACGCGCGCCGCAACGCGCAGCTGAACGGTATCGACAACGTGCGGTTTCTTTGCGGCGATGCGGCGCAGGCGGCCCACCGCCTGCGGGAACAGGGTATCCGGCCTGACGTTGTAATCGTCGACCCGCCCCGTAAGGGATGCGAGCCGGCTTTGATTGAAACCATGGCTGCGATGAAGCCGGAACGCATCGTCTATGTATCCTGTGATCCGGCTACGCTGGCGCGGGATTGCGGGCGGCTGGGCGAGCGAGGTTATGCGGTTCGGAGGGTTATCCCGGTCGATATGTTCCCCCGCACCGCGCATGTGGAATGCGTCGCGCTGCTGGTGAGAACCTGAATAAACAGAATCGGGAGGAACGGTCATGCGGATTTTGGATTATCCAGCGGATTTGGAGCAGGTCGAAAAGACCATTCGCGACTTGGGAAACGATTTGCAGCGTTCAATCAATGCCTCCTTGCTGTTATACAAAGGATACGCACTGCATACCGACGTATCCCTGTCCTATGATGACACGGTCAATGCGCATGCCTGTGAGGACCCCGGTGCTGGCATAAGGGAAATTGTCATTCATCTGGGCCTTTTTCGTGAACTGGAAGCCTATTATAAAACGGTTTTATATGAGGACAATTCGCGGTTCTTTCAGACGATTTCGTTGGGAGAACTGTACGATAAAGCTAAGAGCGTCCGGTATTTCCGCCTGTTTATGACGCTGTCCTTAGCGGTTATTCTGTTCCACGAATTCGGCCATGTTTATAACGGACACATTTTGTACGGAAATAAGGTCGGCTATTTTCATCGGCTGGCGTTCAACAGACCGGATGAGAATAAAGAGGACATGAGACGAATCAAGACCATTCAGGCTATGGAATGGAACGCCGACGATTTTGCCGCCACCCGGATGATCGCCCGGTATGTACATGCGGCGGTGATTCGGGAGGTAAACGGCCGCCTACTTTGTCCGCTCATTAAAAATATAGATCATATGCTGTTTTTGGTCATGTGGGCAAGCGGTACAGCTTTTTCTATTATGGGGATGGGACAAAAACGCGACGGCACGGGCCAAATTTATCTTGACCGTCATCTTCCGCTGCGGTTTCGGGCAAAACAGATCATCGATACCGAAGCTCTTGCCAGCCATCAACTCAATCAAACGGCTATCCTCCCGGAAAACGATCTGATACTGTATCGGGCGGAACAGTGGGTCAATTTGTATAAGGTACAGGCGGAAGGCCATGAAAATGACAGCTGGAATAACGGTAACAATCTTCATGAGCTGGAGGAGGTCAATCAGTCGTATTACCGCGAAGTGGAAAACTATCTGCATGTTTTAAGAACGGTACTCATTCCTTTTTCGCGGCTGAATCCCTGATCTCCGTTAGCTGATGAAAAACCGCCGGACTTGCCAGGGTCGGGGTAACACGGGCAGGGGGTGATCTCTCTTTTAATCAGCAGATTATCCATTGACAGCTGGCGCGGCGCGCGGTATGATAAAAAAACACCCTGCCCACGCGGCGCCGCCATTGAATGGAGGGAAAAGAGCCCCTGATGAGACTTTTATTTAAACAGCGTTTTTTCTCTTGGCTGGACAGTTACGATATTTATGACGAGGCCGGCGCGGTCCTGTTTACCGTGGAAGGCCGCCTGTCCCTGGGGCATTGCCTCGATATCCTGAACCCCGCCGGGGAAACGGTCGGCCGGGTAAAGGAGGAGGTTTTTACGTTCCTGCCCCGGTTCCGTTTCTATACGGGCGATACCTGCCTCGGTGAGATAAAAAAAGAACTGACCTTTTTTCGACCCTCGTTCCGGCTCGACTGCAACGGCTGGCAGGTACAGGGGGATATCTGGGAATGGGATTATACGATTCGCGATGGCTTTGGCGCTGTCGTGGCGCAGATATCCAAAGAGGTGTTTCGGTTTACCGATACCTATGTGCTGGAGATCGACAATCCCCAAAACACCTTGCTGATACTGATGATTGCGTTGGCGATCGATGCCGCCAAGTGTTCGGCGGGGAATGGCTGAATGTAAGGAGGAACCCCAATGTCTATGACGATTAATAAGGAACTGCCGCTGCCGGCTGCACTCAAGGAAGAATTCCCGGTCAGCGAAGACATCCGAGAGCTGAAAAAACGCCGCGATCAGGAGATTCGGGCGGTGTTTACCGGGCAATCGGATAAATTTGTCGTGCTGGTCGGCCCCTGCTCGGCGGATAATGAAGACGCCGTGTGCGAATACCTGTCCCGGCTGGCGGCGGTAAACGAGAAGCTGTGTGAGCGGCTTTTAATTATTCCGCGTATTTATACCAATAAACCCCGCACGACCGGGGAAGGCTATAAGGGGATGCTGCACCAGCCCCGGCCCGACCAGGCCCCCGATCTGCTGGCTGGAATCACCGCTATCCGCAAAATGCATCTGCGTGCCATCCGGGAAAGCGGGCTCACCTGCGCGGATGAAATGCTCTATCCGGAAAACCGCAGCTATCTGGACGACGTGTTGTCTTATGAGGCCATCGGGGCGCGCTCCGTGGAAAACCAGCAGCACCGGCTCACAGCCAGCGGGATGGATATCCCGGTGGGTATGAAAAACCCTACCAGCGGCGATTTTTCCGTAATGCTTAACTCGGTGACAGCCGCTCAGAAATCGCATAATTTTATCTACCGTGGCTGTGATGTGACTACTTCTGGGAATGACTTGGCCCACGTGATTTTACGGGGCGGTGTGGATAAATACGGCACCTGCGTGCCAAATTATCATTATGAAGATTTGGTGCGGCTTCTGGAAATGTATGAAAAACGCGATTTACAGCATCCGGCTGCCATTATCGACGCGAATCATTCCAATTCCAACAAACAGTATAAAGAGCAGATTCGTATTGTCAGCGAAGTCCTGCACAGCCGTAATCATCATGCCGGGCTGAAAGGTCTGATCAAGGGCGTCATGATCGAAAGCTATCTGGAAGAAGGCTGCCAGCCTATCGACGGGGAACAAACGTATGGCAAATCCATTACCGATCCCTGCCTCGGCTGGGCCGATACGGAAGCGTTGCTCTACAAAATCGCGGACAACTGCTGAGTCCGTCCGGTTACCGGCCGGGGAGAGGAACGGTGCTTATGGATATGGACATCCGGCCATTGCAGGAGAGCGATCTCGACGATCTATTCCGGCTGACATCCAACGAACGGGTGGCCCAGTATATGCGTTTTGACACACATACGGATGTGGAACAGACCCGCCGGATGCTTCAGGAATACCGTCAGCTCCCCGCGGCGTTCGCCGTGTTGATTGGCGACCGTTTTGCCGGTGTGTTTACCTTAAAGCCTGCCGGGGAACCGTCGGCATATATTGTCAGCGTTTTCTTGGACGAAGCGTACTGGAACCAGGGATACGCCAGTCATTTGATGGGACGGATGAAGGAATACGCCCGCCGCGAACTGGGGGCCCGAGTCCTGATCGGCTACGTGGTCTCGCTTAATGAGGGCTCTAAACGCACGTTAACGAAAAATGGGTTTACACGGGTAGAGACGCTCACCTTTCCCGATTTGCCGGAGGGGCTGGAGATTTATCGCTGTGAGCTGCAATAATCCGGGATGCCGCGTAGGATTTATAAGATTCCAGGGAGACGCTATGAAGCGTCTCTTTTTTCTTAATATTTCGCGGCATTGACTTTTGTGCGGCACATTATATAATAAGCATACGGCTATCTATGACAATTAGGGTGTGAAACGGGAGGGACGGCGATGATTTTACAGACAGAGCGCCTGTACCTGCGGCAAATGACCGAACAGGACCTGCCCGACCTGAGGGACATTCTTCAGGACGTGGAGGTGATGACCGCCTACGAGCACGCATTCAGCGAGGAAGAGGTGCGGGACTGGCTTGCTCGTCAGCAGCAGCGGTATCGGCGGGACGGATATGGCCTGTGGGCTGTGATACGACGGGATACCGGCGACATGATTGGGCAATGCGGCATAACGAACCAGGATGTGGATGGCCGTACCGTACCGGAAATCGGGTATTTGTTTAAAAAGGCTTTCTGGCATCAGGGATATGCCACAGAAGCGGCGGTGGGATGCCGCCGCTATGCGTTCGAGGTGCTGGAGCTGCCCGCCGTCTATTCCATTATACGGGAGACCAATACGGCCTCACAGCGGGTTGCGCAGAGAAACGGCATGACGCCGTATAGAACGATCGTAAAGCATTATTATCATCGGGATATGCCGCATATCGTATATCGTGTGCGCAAGACGGATATTATGGAGGGAACGCTATGAAAACCGAACCCTTTTCTTTCCCATCGGGAACCGGACGGCATACGCTGCACGGCGTTTGCTGGAAACCGGAGGGCGCTGTCAGGGCGGTGGTGCAGATTTCCCATGGCATGGTGGAATATATCGAACGCTATGAGCCGCTGGCAGCTTACCTGACCGGAAAAGGGATTCTGGTAGCTGGCCATGACCATGTCGGGCACGGCCAATCGGTCGCCGGACCGGAGGAGTGGGGCCATTTCGGCGTTAAAGACGGGGGACGCACACTGGTGGAGGACCTCCACGCCCTGACCGTACGTCTGCGGCGGCAGTATCCCGATACGCCCCTATTCCTGTGGGGACACAGTATGGGATCGTTTGTGGCGCGACGGTATATGATGACCTATGGCGCGGATATCGACGGGGCTATCGTGATGGGAACGGGCAACCAGCCGTCGTATCAGCTGCTGGCGGGACAGGCGTTGACCGCGGTGCTGACAAGGCTGCATGGGGAAAATTACCGCAGTCCTCTGATGGCCCGACTGTTGTTCGGCCGTAATAACCGCCGCGTACCCCGCCCGCGCACTGAAAACGATTGGCTAACCAAGGATATGGCTATCGTCGACCGGTATAGCCGCGATCCAGCGTGCTCGTTCCGCTTTACACTGAATGGTTATGCAAACCTGTTCGCACTGATCCGGTTTGTCAAAAAGCCGGCCAACATAGCCGCGATCCCGGCCGGTTTGCCGGTGATTTTGATGTCCGGCGAGGACGATCCGGTGGGAAATTACGGGCGGGCGGTCCGGAAAGTTTTCACCATATGGAAAAAGCGGGGTCTTTCGGATTTGGAGCTGAAGCTTTATCCAAATGACCGCCACGAACTGATTAACGAAACCGACCGGGAAACGGTCTTCCAGGATATCGACGATTGGCTGGAGCGGCATCTGCCGGTCCGGCCCACGAAAGGATGAGAAAACTATGGCCATTGAAAAGGTGCGAGACTACTTGAAACAGTGGGGAGCGGACACCCGTATCCGGGAATTGGATGCGTCCAGCGCCACGGTGGAGCTGGCGGCGCAGGCGTTGGGATGTGAACCCCGGCGGATTGCCAAAACGCTGTCGTTCCAAACGGCGGACGGCTGCCTTTTAATTGTAGCCGCCGGCGACGCGAAGGTGGACAACGCCCGCTATAAGGCGCGCTTTGAAACCAAGGCAAAAATGCTGCCATTCGATGAAGTGGAGGAGAAGATTGGTCATGCGGTGGGGGGCGTCTGCCCGTTTGCGGTTAAACAGGGCGTCCCGGTCTATCTGGACGAATCTTTGCGCCGTTTCGATACCGTGTTTCCGGCCTGCGGCAGCGGAAACAGCGCCATAGAGCTGACCCTGCCGGAACTGGAGGTGTATTCCGGCGCAGCCGGGTGGGTGGACGTTTGCAAGGGGTGGCGCGACAGCGACGCGTAAACGGGAGGCGACTATGGCGACAAAAACAGAACTGAGGCAGATTCCCGGCGTCGGCGCCGCTGCCGAGCAAGCTCTCCTACTGTTGGGCTATCCCACTATCGCTTCACTGAGAGGAGCCGATCCTCAGGAAATGTACGAACGCGAATGCCGGATAAAGAGGCAAAAGATCGATCGCTGCCAGCTCTATGTGTACCGCTGCGCTGTCTATTTTGCTGAAACCGAGCATCCCGACCCCGAAAAATGCAAGTGGTGGTATTGGAAAGACACGTGAAATTAATAATTAGCCTATCCTACAGGTTGCGGCTTAAAAATCTCATCTTCCCGTGTAGGCACTTGGTAAAACGCAAATCAAAAAGGCCCGCTTTCTAATTGAAAGCGGGCCTTTCGTCTGTTGCGGCGGCCCATATTTTTGTCGGTTCAGGCTGAAAATCGGTTTGACGTGGAGGGGCGTATGTGCTACAATAAACAAGATATAATCCAATATCTGCCATAGAAAGCGGCGGGTGTTATGAGGAGGGGTATTTATGGCAGGGTGCGCCTATTGCGACGAGGGAAAGCTGCTCGATGAATTCGGCATAAAAATTATGGAGCTGCCGGCTTCCAAGGTGTATTTGTTTCGGGAACAGACGCACAAAGGCCGCGTAATCGTGGCGCATAAAGACCATGTGGGAGAACTGGTTGATCTCACGGAAGACGACCGCAATGCCTATATGGCCGATGTGGTGAGGGTGGCGGCGGCTTTACATAAAGCGTTCCGGCCGGATAAGGTCAATTACGGCGCCTATGGCGACACGGGCCATCATCTCCATTTTCATTTGGTTCCCAAATACCGGGACGAAGCCGAGTGGGGCGGCGTTTTTGCCATGAATCCGGGCGCCGTTACTTTGTCGGATCAGGAATATGCCGACTTAAGCGCACAAATTTTGGCGTGCCTGTAATGCCGCATCAGGAATATAACAAAGGAGCGATATATATGAAATACCGTCAATTTGGCAATACCGGAGTAGAGATTTCCACCCTGGGATTTGGGTGTATGCGTCTGCCCGAGTATGAGAGGGAAGGCAAATGGTATATTGATGAAGAAAAGGCCGTTCCCATGCTGCAGCGGGCATATGAGCTGGGCGTGAATTATTTCGATACCGCGCCGTACTATTGCCATCATAACAGCGAAATCGCCGTTGGTAAAGCCGTTAAAGGATTCCGCGACAAAATCAATATTTCCACCAAATTTGAACCTAACGATGCGAAAAAGACCTCGGATTACCGGGAATCGCTGGAGCGCAGCCTGAAAAAGCTGGATACCGATTATATCGACTTTTTCCATTTCTGGGGTTTCAGCAAGCCGAAATTCGATGAGAAGGTTATGCCGCTGGGGCTGCTCGACGAGGCGCGCAAGGCTAAGGAAGAAGGGCTGATTAAGCATATTTCTTTCTCCTTCCACGATGATCCTAAAAACATAAAGTTCCTGATCGATAACTGTGAGGCTTACGGTGTGCCGCTGGAAACGCTGTTGGTACAGTACAGCCTGCTCGACCGCGCTCATGAAGAAATGATCGAGTACGCCGCCTCCAAGGGGCTGGGCGTCGTGGCTATGGGACCGGTTGCGGGCGGCCGGTTGTCGGCGCCCACCAATCTGTATAATAAGCTGACGGGCAAGTCCTCTATCCCGACCTATGAGCTGGCGTTCAAGTTTGTTCTGGGCAATCCGTATTTGAGTTGCGCGCTGTCGGGTATGCAGACCATTGACATGGTGGAGCAGAACGCCAAAATTGCCAGCGACGACGCTGTGATTACAGAGGACGAATGGCGTCAGCTTGGTGAGGCTTTTGAATCGCTGAAAAAATTCGGTGAGCTGTACTGTACGGGCTGCAACTACTGCCAGCCCTGTCCGGCCGGGATCAACATTCCGCGTATTTTTAACGCCTATACGTATCATAATGTATATGAGCTTTCCGCGCATGCTAAGCGGGAGATTGACGGCTATAAAAATGAGGGTGGCAAAACCGTATCGGATTGCCTCGACTGCGGTTTGTGTGAAAAGAAATGCCCGCAGAAGCTGAAAATTCGGCAGGAACTTAAACGCGTGGAAGAGGTTTTGAACCAACTGTAATACGATATACGGTGCCGGCAGCGTAAGTCTGTCTTTCAGAAACGGGTAACGGGCAGCCGGCAGTCAAGCCGGCGGCCCGTTGTGTTTTTGCAGGGATTTTGATAGGCCATCATGAGCAGGCCTGTTGGCCGAAATAGGGCGAATAAAGTAATGGGCCGGTTATTTGCTGTCCGGTGTTTTACGACGCCTATATCGTATCGCGGGATGGTAAAGTAAGTCCGTGCCGCCTTATGAGATAGAAAACAGCCGTGATAAAAGGAGGGGCCCCATGAGAATAGCGGTATTGCTGGTCAGCGGCGCTGTGGTCTTATGGGTCCTTCTGGCTGTGTGCCCTGTAAAAATCGTATTGTTTGGCCGGCTGATCACCTTTGATTATGGTGTGCGTAAGCAGTGCGGCGGGTTCACCGCCGCGCTGGCCCTGGCCGCCGTCTGGTATGGATGGAAAAGCGGCGCGCTAGTAGTGCTGCTGGCAGTAACCGGCGCGTTTTTGGCAGTGGAGCTTTTGTTTCAGTGTGGTGAAGACGAGAGCCGCCGGCCGCCGGACAAACAAAAGCCGCCGCTTCTGGAGGAAGGGCAAGCCGCCCCGGCACGCAGCCAGAGGTCGCCGAACCTGTTTCATCTGACCCTGCAGGTATTGCTGCTAGCGGACTTTGTGCTACAATGCATTTTGCTGGGTAGCTGATGGCCATTTAAGGGGGCTATGGAATGGACGTTTGTTTGCTTAATCCGGCGCAGCGGCCGCTGGCGGTCGCTCTGGTTTGGGACGTATTTATGGAATTTGAAGCGCCGGAGTACGCACCCGAGGGCGTTCATGAATTCCGGCGCTTTTTAGACAGCGAGCTCGAGCTGGATAGGCTGTGCTGGTGGGGAGCCTTCGACAACGAGGGCTTGGCAGGAGTTCTGGCGATGCGTGGTACGCATATCAGCCTGTTTTTCGTCCGCAAAAACGTTCAGCGGCAGGGTGTGGGAAAAGCCCTGTTCCAGCGTATGGCGGCGTCTGTGCCGGCGACGGTTTATACGGTAAATTCCTCTCCTTACGCGGTCGCTGTTTATAGCCGCCTGGGTTTTGTTCCGGCCGAGGAGGAACAGGTCACAAACGGCATTCGTTATACACCCATGGTTTTTTGCCGCGAGTAACCGGCATGGGGAAAACGCATAAAAGACCTGCGGTTTTGGAGACCGCAGGTCTTTTTGTCTATAAATGCGTAGAGAACACCCCCTGGCCGTCGTCTCCTCCGTCAATCCCATCCGCGTCAATTTTGCCG
>OGYY01002006.1_pt1 | contig 15903 bp, 10 predicted proteins | sample 1576671 | NCBI WGS metagenome assembly OGYY01 (sample SAMEA3541593, study PRJEB24748) | human gut metagenome | biome: human gut; feature: human-associated habitat; material: faeces | place: China | collected 2012 | reverse complement strand
GTCGTGGCTGCGACCAACCGTCTGGACACCCTGGACGAAGCGCTGCTGCGCGCCGCCGGGCTGGAGAGGCATGCAGCCTCGCCGCTGGCGGATCTCGCCGCCCTGCTTCCGAACGTCTTCGCGGCGCTGGCGCAGGCCATCGTCGATTTCCGCGTGCCCATTACGGGAACGCGCGGCTTTGACGCCGCGCAGGTCACCGCCGGAGGCGTGATGACGGACGGCTTCGATCCGCGAACCCTGCAAAGCCGGCTATGCCCCGGCCTGCATGCGGCCGGAGAGGTGCTGGACGTGGACGGCGCGTGCGGTGGCTTCAACCTGATGTTCGCCACGGCCAGCGGGCTTCTGGCGGGAGGCGCGAAATAACCCGAAATATTTTCCTTCCCCATGGTGCCTTGCTTGAATAATTGTCACAATCATGCTATACTAAATCTGCTGATCCGGTTGTGAAAACCGAACCTCAAAAACTCATAATAGGAGGAAGAATCAAGTGAAGAAGTTTCTGTCGATGCTTCTGGCCCTGACCCTGGTTCTCTTCGCATTCACCGCGATTGCCGAGACCGTCAATCCCGACGACATCGAAGATACCATGACCGCTGAGGACGGCAAGTACGAGCTTGCGTTCGTCACCGACGTGGGCCAGCTGAAGGACAAGTCCTTCAACCAGGGCACCTGGAACGGCGTGAAGGCCTATGCCGCCGCCAACGGTCTGTCCTACAAGTACTATCAGCCCGCCAACGGCGACCAGGCGACCGACGATGACCGCTATGACGCCATGAAGGCTGCCTGCGAGGGCGGCGCGAAGGTGGTTGTGTGCGCCGGCTTCCTGCAGGAAGCTGCCCTGCGCAAGGCTGCCGAGACCTATCCTGACACCAAGTTCGTCTTTGTCGACGGCTATCCCCTCGACCTTGACAACGTTGCCCCCATCGCCTTCAAAGAGGAGCAGAGCGGCTACCTGGCCGGCTATGCCATCGTGAAGGACGGCTTCACCAAGCTGGGCTTCATGGGCGGCGGCGGCGGAACCAACCCTGCCTGCTGCCGTTACGGCTACGGCTTTGCCCAGGGCGTGAGCGCGGCTGCCAAGGAAATGGGCATCAACGTGGAGCTCAAGTACTCCTGGCAGTACGGCGCCAGCTTCAGCGCTTCCCCCGAGCTGGAAGCCATGGCCAAGGGCTGGTATGAGAACGGCACCGAGATCATCTTCGCCTGCGGCGGCTCCATGTTCTCCTCCATCGTTTCCGCCGCCTCCGCCAACGACATGTTCGTTGTGGGCGTGGACGTGGACCAGAGCTTCGAGTCTGAGACCGTCGTGACCTCCGCCCTCAAGGGCCTGAGCAACGCTACCAGCTGGGCCATCGGCAAGTTCTACGCCGGCGAGTGGGAAGAGATCGGCAACGTGGCTACCAGCCTGGGCGCCAACGACGACGCCGTGGGCCTGCCCACCGACACCTGGGCGCTGGAGAGCTTCACCGTGGAAGAGTACGAAGCGCTGCTGGCCTCCATCAAGGACGGCACCGTGACCATCGACAGCAGCGTTCTGGAGGCTGACGGCGTGGTCAACGCTGGCCTGGAGAACGTCGAGATCATCTACGAATAAGCCCGAAATCACCGCCGGGAGGGGAATTTCCCCTCCCGGTTTTTTATGTCTCTCCCGCGCATCTTTCTGCATCACGGCCCTTCCTTTTCCTTGCAATTTGCGCCTTGAACCGATATAATGTAACTATGTCAAAAACACATATTCCGTCGAAACAAGCAGAAAGGGAGGTGGACGCGGTTGGATAACGCGCCGCAATACGTTATCGAAATGCTCCACATCACCAAGGAATTTCCCGGGATCAAGGCCAACGACGACATCACGCTTCAGCTGCGCAGGGGCGAGATCCACGCGTTGCTTGGTGAAAACGGCGCCGGTAAATCCACGCTGATGAGCGTGCTCTTCGGCCTCTATCAGCCGGACGAGGGCATCATCAAAAAGGATGGCAAAGAGGTTCAGATCAACGATCCCAACGACGCCACGGCCCTGCACATCGGCATGGTGCATCAGCATTTTAAGCTGATCGACGTCTTCACCGTGCTGGACAACATCATCCTGGGCGCGGAGGATACCCGTCTGGGCTTTTTAAGCCGCAAGGCCGCGCGGGAAAAGGTGCTTTCCTTGAGCGAGCGCTATGGCCTCAAGGTGGATCTGGACGCCAAAATCGAGGACATCACCGTGGGCATGCAGCAGCGCGTGGAGATTCTCAAAATGCTCTACCGCGATAACGAGGTGCTCATCTTTGACGAGCCCACCGCCGTGCTCACCCCGCAGGAAATCGAAGAGCTGATGGAGATCATGCGGGGGCTGACCAGGGAGGGCAAGAGCATTCTGTTCATCTCCCACAAGCTCAACGAGATCATGGAGGTTTCCGACCGCGTGACGGTGCTGCGCAAGGGCCGCTATGTGGGCACGGTGGACACCGCCTCCACCACGCAGGAGGAATTGAGCCGCATGATGGTCGGCCGTCCCGTGCAGCTGGTGGTGGAGAAGGACCCGGCAAAGCCCGCCGACCCCGTGCTGAAGGTGGAGCATTTGAGCGTGCCCTCCCGCCTGTACAAGCGCGATGCGGTAAAGGATGTTTCCTTCACGGCCCGCGCGGGCGAGATCGTGTGCATCGCGGGCATCGACGGCAACGGCCAGACCGACCTGGTCTATGCCCTGACCGGGCTGGAAAAGCCTTCCGGCGGCAAGATCACCCTCTGTGGACACGATATCACCCACGCAGCCATCCGGGAGCGCAGCCATGCGGGCATGAGCCATATTCCCGAGGACCGGCACAAGCACGGCCTGATTCTGGACTTCACGCTGGAGCAGAACCTGGTTTTGCAGCGTTTCGAGGAGCCGCAGTTCCAAAGCCACGGCTTCATCCGCTTCGACGAGACCCGCCAATACGCCGAAAAGCTGATCGAGCAGTATGACGTGCGCTCCGGCCAGGGGCCGGTCACGATTGCGCGCAGCATGTCCGGCGGCAATCAGCAGAAGGCCATCGTCGCCCGCGAGATCGACCGCGACAAGCCGCTCATCGTAGCGGTGCAGCCCACACGCGGCCTGGACGTGGGCGCCATCGAGTACATCCACGGCGAGCTGGTCAAGCAGCGCGACGAGGGCAAGGCCGTGCTGCTGGTCAGCCTGGAGCTGGACGAGGTCATGAACTTGTCCGACCGCATTCTGGTCATGTACGAGGGCCAGATCGTGGGCGAGTTTGATCCCAAGCAGACAACGGTGGAGGAGCTGGGCCTCTATATGGCCGGCGCAAAGCGGCAGGAGGTGGCTCAGGCATGAAAAACCGGTTTCTAAAGCTGTGGCATCAGGACGGCACGCGGTCTGTCATGGCGTCGGTCCTGTCCATTCTGGTGGGCCTGATCGCGGGCAGTCTGATCATTCTCATCGTGGGGCTGTGCACCCCCTCGCTGGGGCTCAAGAGCGTCTGGGACGGCGTGCGCCTGGTCTTTGGCGGCCTGTTCGCCACGGGCCGCGACGCAGCGGGCTCGCTCACCTTCGGCTTCAACCCCGCCAGCGTGGGCAATATGCTCTTCCGCGCCACGCCGCTCATCCTCACGGGCCTTTCCGTGGCGGTGGCGTTCAAGACGGGCCTGTTCAACATCGGCGCGCCGGGACAGTACCTGGCGGGTACGGCCGCCACGCTGTTCATCGCGCTGTGCGTCCCCTCCTCGGTCATCCCGCCGGAAATCATCTGGTTTTTGGCCTTCTTCGGCGGCATGCTGGCAGGCGCCCTGTGGGGAGCCATTCCCGGCATGCTCAAGTCCCTGCTCAACATCAACGAGGTGCTGGCCTGCATCATGACCAACTGGATCGCCGCCAACCTCGTGACCTGGGTCTTTGATATCTCCAACCTCAAAAACGTGGTGGAGAACACCAAGAGCGGCTACATCTACAAGACCACCTTCAACAACGTGGCCACCTCCAAGATGGGCCTGGACGTCCTCTTCCCGGATTCCCAGGTCAACGGCGGCATCGTCGTGGCCATCATCCTGGCGGTCATCGTCTTTATCATCCTGACGCGCACCACCTTCGGCTATCAGCTCAAGGCCTGCGGCTCCAACCGCTTCGCCGCGCGCTACGCGGGCATCAAGGACAAGCGCAACATCGTGCTCTCCATGGCCATCGCAGGTTCCCTGGCGGGCGCGGCCGGCTCTTTGTACTACCTGAGCGGCAACACCGAATTCTTCTGGTCCACCTATCAGAGCCTTCCCGCCGCGGGCTTCAACGGCATTCCCGTGGCGTTGCTGGCGGCCAACCATCCCATCGGCGTCATCTTCACCGGCATGTTCATGTCCATGCTGGATATCGCGGGCTTGCAGATGACCAACCTCACCGCCTACAACGAATACATCACGGACGTGATCATCGCCGTGATCGTGTACCTGAGCGCGTTCTCGCTGCTGATCAAAACATTGCTGGGGCATCGCCGCGCGCATAAAAACGACACGCCGGCCAAGGACCCCGGACCGGAGAACACAGATTCCAAAGCGGACGGAAAGGAGGCGCTGAAGGCATGATGGAAACCTTGTTTGAAAACCTCACCTCCGGCAGCATGGTGTTCCTGATCCGCCAAACGCTGATCTATGCGGTTCCCCTGATGGTGGTGGCGCTGGCGGGCGTCTATGCCGAGCGCAGCGGCGTGATCAACCTGGCCCTGGAAGGCATCATGATCTTCGGCGCGTTCATCGGCGTGCTGTTTGTCAGGCTGGTGCAGCAATGGGGCTGGTTTGACGCGGCCAAGGCCGCGGGCGACTGGGTGAGCCTACAGGGCTTCATGCTGCTGACCATGGCGGTGGCGGCGCTGCTGGGCGCGGTGTTCTCGCTGCTGCTGGCATTTGCGGCCATCAACCTGCGCGCGGATCAGACCGTGGGCGGCACGGCGCTCAACCTCCTGGCGCCTGCGCTGGTGCTGTTCCTCATCCGCCTGATCGCCAACCAGAACACTCTGCAGATGGCCACCGGCGACAGCGCCAGCTGGTTCATGCTCAAAAAGAGTATGTTCGGCTACGGTCGCACGGACGAGGTCGGCTTCCTCTTCGACACCTTTGTAAACAAGGTTTATCTGGCCACGTACGTGTGCATTCTGGTGTTCATCATCATGTCCGTCATTCTCTACTGCACGCGCTTCGGCTTAAGGCTCCGCTCCTGCGGCGAAAATCCGCAGGCGGCCGACAGCCTAGGTATCAATGTGTTTAAGATGCGCTATGCGGGCGTGACCATCTCCGGCGCGCTGGCGGGCATGGGCGGCTTCGTCTACGCGCTGACCACCACCAACTGCACCTCCAACGGCGACGTGGCGGGCTTTGGCTTCCTGGCGCTGGCCGTCATGATCTTCGGCAACTGGAAGCCCTTGAGCGTGGCGGGCGCGGCGCTTCTCTTCGGCCTGTTCAAGTGCATCGCCGCCAGCTACGGCAGCCTCTACGTGCTCAATGGCGCAGGCGAGCAGATCTATTTCCTCAAGGATCTGGGCATCAACACCAACTTCTACCGCCTGCTGCCCTACCTCATCACTTTGATCGTGCTGGCCTTTACCTCCAAGAGCAGCCGCGCGCCCAAGGCCGAGGGTATCCCCTACGACAAGGGCAGCCGGTAATGCGGCACATGCCGCCGGTATTTCCCCCGCATCGCGCTGGACGCGATGCGGGGCTTTTCTTTTCCCCGATAAGACAACTTATCTCACTCCGAAAGCCAAAGCCCGTTTTCGTCGCCTCTTGACAGTGCTTTTCCATCCATAGTACAATAGGATGTTGTACTATGTATTATTGCTGGGAAGAGAGGATTTTGACCCGCATGAGCGAAGCCACCCTGAGCGCGGAGGCGCTGGAACAGATTCACAAACGGCGCACGTTCGCCATCATCAGCCACCCGGACGCCGGCAAGACCACGTTGACCGAAAAGCTGCTGCTCTATGGCGGCGCCATCCGCCAGGCCGGCAGCGTCAAGGCCCGCAAGGCCGAGCGCCACGCCACCAGCGACTGGATGGAGATCGAAAAGCAGCGCGGCATCAGCGTAACCTCCAGCGCCATGCAGTTTGAATACAACGGCTACCGCATCAACATTCTGGACACCCCCGGCCACCAGGATTTCAGCGAGGATACCTACCGCGTGCTGGTGGCGGCGGACGCGGCGGTCATGCTCATCGACGCGGCCAAGGGCGTAGAGGAACAGACCATCAAGCTCTTCAAGGTCTGCCGCCTGCGCAACATCCCCATCTTCACCTTCGTCAACAAGATGGACCGCGCCAGCAAGGACCCCTTTGCGCTGATGGAGGAGCTGGAGCAGGTGCTGGGCATCCGCTCCTGCCCCATGAACTGGCCCATCGGCGTGGACGGCGACTTTCAGGGCGTCTATCAGCGCGAGAGCGGGAACATTCTGCTCTATTCCGGCGGCAACCACGGCATGAGCATGGCCGACCAGCGGTCTGTGAAGCTGGACAGCCCCGAGACTGCCTCCGCGCTGGAGGCGCATTACCTCAGCCGCCTGCGCGAAGAGATCGAGCTTCTGGACGTGGCGGGCGACCCCTTTGACAAGCAGGCTGTGCTGGAAGGCCGCCTCACGCCGCTGTTCTTCGGCTCGGCGGTCACCAACTTCGGCGTGGAGCCGTTCCTGGAGGCGTTTTTGTCCATCACGCCGCCGCCTCTGTCCCGCACCGCCGACATCGGCGAGATTGCGCCCACCGAGCCGTACTTCTCCGGCTTCATCTTCAAGATTCAGGCCAACATGAACCCCGCCCACCGCGACCGCCTGGCCTTTGTGCGCGTGGTCAGCGGCGAGTTCCAAAAGGGCATGACCGTCTATCATTCCGGCACGGACAAGCTCATCCAGCTCAAGCAGCCCCAGCAGTTCATGGCCGACGAGCGCGAAGCCGTCGAAAACGCCTATGCAGGCGACATCATCGGCCTGTTCGACCCCGGCTTTTTCCACCTGGGCGACGCGCTCTCCGCCGGCCCCAAGCTGCATTTTTCCTCCATCCCGGTGTTCGCGCCCGAGCACTTCGCCCGCGTGCGCCCGGAGGACAGCATGAAGCGCAAGCAGTTTTTGAAGGGCATCCTGCAACTCGCCGAGGAGGGCGCCATCCAGACCTTCCGCCGCACCGAGACGGGGCGGGAGGACTTTCTGGTGGGCGTGGTCGGCGTGCTTCAGTTCGAGGTGCTGGAGCACCGCCTCAAGACCGAATATGGCGTGACCATGCTCATGGACCGCCTGCCTTTCCGCTACGTGCGCTGGGTGACCAAGTCCCCCGTGCCCGTGGAAAAGCTCAAGCTGACCTCCACCAGCGGCCGCGCCTTTGACTCCCAGGAGCGCGAGGTGCTGCTCTTTGAAAATGACTGGTCCATCCGCCTGGCGATGGAAAACAACGAAGGATTGGAGCTGGCCGAAACGGCCGTGCGCAGCATCTATGCATGATTTCTACCTGGTTTCCCCGCTGGCGGGGGTGCCTCCCGCGGCCGCATGAACTGTACCCGAAGGCGCCCCGACTTTACCCAGCAACAAAGGAAAGAGGCTGTTTATGATTCGCAACGATATCCGCAACATCGCTATCATCGCCCACGTTGACCACGGCAAGACCACTTTGGTGGATGAAATGCTCAAGCAGGGCGGCGTTTTCCGTGAAAACCAGCAGGTGGCCGACCGCGTCATGGACTCCGGCGACATCGAACGTGAGCGCGGCATCACCATTCTGGCCAAGAACACGGCCGTGCATTGCAAATCCACCAAGATCAACATCGTCGATACTCCCGGTCACGCCGATTTCGGCGGCGAGGTGGAGCGTGTGCTGAAGATGGTGGACGGCGTGCTGCTGCTGGTGGACAGCTTTGAAGGCCCCATGCCCCAGACCCGCTTCGTGCTCAAAAAGGCCCTGTCGCTGAAGCTGCCCGTAATCGTGGTGGTCAACAAGGTAGACCGCCCGGACGCCCGCTGCGACGAGGTGGTGGACGAGGTGCTGGACCTGTTCATCGAGCTGGGCGCGGACGAAACCGCGCTGGACCGCCCCATCATCTATGCCAGTGCCCGTCAGGGCACGGCTACGCTGGATTTGAGCCAGCCCGGCGAGGACCTGCGCCCGCTGTTTGACGCGATTCTGGAATACATCCCCGCGCCCGAGGGCGATCTGGAGGGTCCCGCACAGGTGCTCATCTCCACCATCGACTACAACGACTATGTGGGCCGCATCGGTATCGGCCGTATCAGCCGCGGCACGCTCTCGGAGGGCATGACCGTCATCAAAACCAATTACGATACCGAAAAAACCTCCATGCCGCTGCGTCTGACCAGCCTGTACACCTTCGACGGCCTCAAGCGCGTGCCCGCCAAGGAGGCTTCGATGGGCGACATCGTGGCCATGAGCGGCATTGAGGACATCGGCATCGGCGACACCGTCTGCGCGCCCGAGCAGGTGGAGGCGCTTCCCTTTGTGAGCATCACCGAGCCGACCGTGACCATGACCTTCTCGGTCAACAACAGCCCCTTTGCCGGCCGCGAGGGCGAGTACGTCACCAGCCGCCACCTGCGAGCCCGGCTCATGCGCGAGCTGCAGACCGATGTGTCCCTGCGCGTCAACGAGACCGACAGCCCCGACGCCTTCGAGGTGCGCGGCCGCGGCGAATTGCACCTGTCCATTCTGATTGAAAACATGCGCCGCCAGGGCTATGAGTTCCAGGTATCCAAGCCGCAGGTGCTCTACAAGGAAATCGACGGCGTGCGCTGCGAGCCCATCGAGCGCATGGTCGCCGATGTGCCGCAGGCCTATGCCGGCGCGGTGATCGAGAAGATCGGCCGCCGCCGCGGCGTGATGGAGAGCATGCACGGCCTGGACCGCGTGCGCCTGGAGTTCCTCATTCCCTCGCGCGGCCTGTTCGGCTACCGCTCCGAGTTCATGACCGATACGCGTGGCGAGGGCATCATGTCCAGCGTGTTCGAAAAGTATGAACCCGTCAAGGGCGACATCCCCCACCGCAGCGCCGGCGCGCTGGTCTGCTTTGAGGACGGGGAGTCCACCAGCTACGGCCTGTTCTACGCGCAGGAGCGCGGCACGCTGTTTATCGGGCCGCAGACGCCCGTGTACAAGGGCATGATCTGCGGCCAGAATGCCCGTCCGGACGATCTGGTGGTCAACGTCTGCAAGCAGAAGCACGTCACCAATATGCGCAATGCCTCCGCCAGCGAGGACAGCATGCGCCTGGTCAGCGTCCATCCTCTCACACTGGAGGAGTGCCTGGAATTCATCGACGACGACGAGCTTCTGGAAATCACCCCCAAGTCCCTGCGTATGCGAAAGCGCGTCCTCTCCCATGAGGAGCGGGCCCGTGCCGCCCATCGCGCCAAGGGCTGACCCTTTTTTCCGCGCCCCGGCGCAGTCCTCAACGAAGGAGGTTGTATACGTATGAGTGTGTTGAAACGGCTGTCCGCTCTGGTTCTGTCCCTGTGCCTGCTGATGGCGGCGTTTTCCCAAGCGCTGGCCGAGGAATCCGCCGGCGACGAGGTGACCCGTTCGGACTTTTCTTTCTCGCTCCTGCTCCACGCGGACGGCTTTCCCAACGACGGCGCAGCACATTACGCGGACTGGGAAACCTTCCTCTCCAAGCTGAGCCTGGAAGGCGTCGTGGACGTACAGCGCTTTTTGACCAACATCAGCCGCGTGTATTTCGACGGCGGCCTGTGCGTCAACGGCGAAATGGCCCTGCCCTTCGTCTACGACGGCTACCACAGCTACCGCTACGTGCGCGCCGACGCGCTGCGCGGCGACAGCATCCACTTTCAGATGCACAACTTCTTTGAGTTCATGCTCAAGGGGTATTACTTCATGGGCCTGCCCACGCAGCTGATCGCGCTGCCCCTCTATCCCGAAGCCAGCTATTACCTCGGCGCCAGCTATTATCAGCCCATCGCCGAAGCGGTCGCGGGCGAGGGTGACCGGACCGTGAGCCATGCCGACCTCTACGAGCTCTGCGAAACCCTGGACCTGATCGTCAACGACGACTGGGACTATGAGCGCGCCTACTTCTATTTCACCTCCATGCTCATCGACCTTGGCGCGTCGGACATGGTGCTGCAAAAGCTGGGTTATCTGGAGGACTGGCTGCTGTTCATGGACCCGGAGGAAGAGGGCCTGTTCATCACCGATGACGGCGTCTCCCAGACCTACACGTTGGGCGGCACGCAGGTATTCACCCATACCAAGGACGCCTCCGGCGAACGCTTCTCCCTCTGCCTGCCGGATGCCGACGGCTATGAGCTGACCGTCTCCTATGAAAACACGGGCGCGGAGATTCACGGAAGTCTCCGTATCACGCTGGAGGGCGCAGAGCGCCTGACCTTGAATGTGGACGTGGACGGCCTGCCCACAGGCGGCGCGCTTGCCGCTCAGGGCACCGCTACCATCGCCCTTGGCGGGGAATGCTTCAGCGAGCCGCCCGCGCCGCTTTCCTTTGCCTACCGCTACAGCCGGGACGCCGCCGAGCTGCCCTATGCCATGACGCTGGATGTGGACTGGCTGCATCCCGAAACCGGGAAGCCCGCTCTCACCTTTGCCTATCAGGCGACTATGGAGCAGCTGCCCGCCAGCGCCATGGTGGAGCGCGTCTATGACAACCAGAACGACTTTTTCCACCTCAATGAGAGCTTTATGGAGGAATACAAGCAGCTTTATCTGCCCACGCTGGCCTTGTCGGCCGTTCCCGTCCTGGTGGAAATGCCCGCGGGCGTGATCAGCGATATCATGGGCTTCCTGTATGAGACCGGCTTCCTGGCTTTCCTGGGGCTCGAATGACGGAGGAGACGCGCGTGCAAGACAAACCTTTGGAAAAAAAGAGCCAGAGTCCGCTCTATCAACAGCTGATGACCCGCTTGAAAAACGATATTCTGGCCGGGGTCTATCCCTCCGGGGCGCGTATCCCCAGCGAGCAGCTTCTATGCGAAACCTACGGCGTAAGCCGTGTGACCGTGCGCAAGGCCATGCTGGACCTGGTGCAGGAGGGCCTCCTGGTGCGCAAGCAGGGCAAGGGCACCTTTGTGGCGGACGAGCGCATCCAGCGCGACCTTTTGCAGATCACCAGCTTTTCGGCGGCCTGCCGTCAGAACGGCCACTGCGCCAGCACCAAGGTCATCAGCGCCACGCTGGAGGAGGCCGCGCAGGAGGACATTGAGCACCTGGGTGCGGTTCCCGGCGGACAGGTGGTGGAGATCTGCCGCCTGCGCCTGTGCGATGGAGAGCCGGTTATGCTGGAGATCAACCGCTTTCCGGACAGGTATGCCTTTCTGACCGGCGAGGCGCTGGACGGCTCGCTCTATGATCTTCTCCGGGAGCGCGGCGTCGTGCCCACCTCCGCGGTGCACGACATCTCGCTGGGGCATGCCACGCCGATGGTCAGCCGGCACCTGGGCACCGCGCAGGGCGACGCGCTGCTGTTGCTCAACGAGCTGGTCATGGACCAGCACGGCCAGCCTCTGCATTCCAGCCGGCAGTGGATTCGCGGCGACAAGTACACCTTCCGCATCTGAAAGGGGAAACGATTTCGATGAGCAGCTCCAAATTCGCCCTCTTCGTGGACCTGGAAAACTGCGGCGCCAAGGTGGATACGCTGCTTTCCGTGCTGGAGAAGGTCAAGATCCGCGGCGACATCCTGCTGGGCAAAGTCTACGGCTATACCGACCAGTACAGCGATCTCAAGGAGGTCCTGCTGTCCAACACCTTTACCGTGGTGCCCAGCCTGCGCTATGGCATCAGCCAGAAAAACAACGCCGACATCCTGCTGGTCATCGACGCGCTGGAGGTAGCCTTCACCAATCCGCTGATCGACAGCTTTTGCATCGTATCCGGCGACAGCGACTATACGCCGCTGGTGGGCCGGCTCAAGAGCATGGGCAAGTTTGTGCTGGGCATCAGCCGTTCCGCGGCGGCCAGCAATATCTTCATCAACGCCTGCAATGAATTTCAGTTCCTGGAAAACGTCGGCGGACGCACCCGCAAGCCCACGGGCAAGAAAAAGGCCTCCGCCGACAAGGAACCCCTCGACGAGCAGGAGCTCAACAAGGCCCTTTGCGGCATTCTGGAGGAGCAGACCGACAAGGACGAGCTCTACGCCAGCGAACTCAAGGGCATCCTTTTGCGCCTGCGGCCTGATTTCAATGAAAAGTCCTATGGCTGCACCACGTTTCTCAAGCTTCTGGACAAGCTGAGCAAGCAGTTTGGCGCCCTGCATATCCGAAGCGACAACTTTAACGTCATGGTTTCCCTTGCGCAGAGCAGCAAGGAAAGCGCTCCGGAAATGAACAAGGACAACTGGCGCTCCCTTATCCGCGAGCAGCTCGCCCGCTACAAGGAGGACGGCTTTGAACGCATCAACCCCAGTATCCTCAAGGCCGATATCCAGGCCAGCTTCCCCGGCTTTTCCGAAAAGGCGCTGGGTTTCAAACGCTTCAGCGACATGCTCAAGGCCATGGAGAAGGAAGGGCTCATCAGCGTGGAGCTGGACGATCAGAAGAACATGCTCATCAAGGTGAGCTGACAGGGAGGGAGCCGTTATGCCTGAAGGATTCGCGCGCATTGCCGCAGTCAGCCTGCCCGTTCATCTGGGCGACGTGGAGGCCAACGAGCGGGAGATTACGCTCGCTCTGGAACGCCTCCGGGGCCGGGGGGTTCAGGCGGCGGTATTCCCCGAGCTGTGCCTGACCGGCTATACGCTGGGCGACCTGCTTTTGCACGGTCTGGTGCAGGACCGCGCCTGGGCGGCGCTCAAGCGGCTTCAGGCCCATACGGACGGGCTCACGGCCGTGGTGGGCCTGCCCTTCTGCCACGAGGGCCGTCTGTACAACTGCGCCGCGGTGCTCGCCAATGGCGTCATCCGCGCGCTTGTCCCCAAGACCTACCTGCCCAACGGCAACGAATTCTATGAAACCCGCTGGTTCGTCAGCGGCGCGGGCGTATGCGAAACCGTGGCGCGCGACGGCCTGACATTCCCCCTCAGCGCGGATACGCTGTTTGAGATGGACGGCTTCGTCTTTGGCGTAGAGCTGTGCGAGGACCTGTGGGTGCCTCTGCCCCCCAGCTCGCATCTGGCGGTGGAGGGTGCGGACCTGATTCTCAATCCCAGCGCCTCCAATGCGCTGGCGGCCAAGCACGCCTACCGCCACGGACTGCTCTCCCAGCAGAGCGGCCGCCTCTATGCGGGCTACGCCTACGCGGGCGCGGGCTTTGGCGAAAGCACCAGCGACATGGTATTTGACGGCTATACCGGCATCTTTGAAAACGGGCGCGTCCTGAGCGAGGGCGAGCGCTTTTCCATGGCGGGAAGCCTCGCTGTGGCCGACGTGGACGTCGGGCGGCTGCGCTATCAGCGCCAGCGCAACGGCAGTTTTCATCAAATGCCGCGCCCTGCGCGCAGCCTCCAGCGCGTGCCTCTTGGAGCGGCGCATGACGCCCCCCTGCCGCTGATGAGGCCGCTGGAGCCCCTGCCCTTTGTGCCCTTCGGCGCGGAGGCGGAGGAGCGGCTGGAGGAGATCGCCGGCATCCAGTGCATGGGCCTCCAGACGCGGCTGTATGCCGTCCATGGGCGCACGGTGGTGGTGGGCGTATCCGGCGGGCTCGATTCCACCCTGGCGCTGCTGGTGGCCGTGCGCGCGTTCGATGCGCTGGGTCTGGACCGCGGCGGCATCCATGCCATCACCATGCCGGGTATGGGCACGGGCGGACGGACCCACTCCAACGCGCAGAAGCTCATGGAGGCGCTGGGTGTGACGGCGCTGGAAATTCCCATCGGAGACGCGGTGCGGCAGCATTTTCGCGACATCGGGCAGGACGAAAGTGTGCATGACGTGACCTATGAAAACAGCCAGGCCCGCGAGCGCACGCAGATTCTGATGGACTATGCCAACAAGGTCGGCGGCATCGTGCTGGGCACCGGCGATTTGAGCGAAGCGGCGCTCGGCTTCTGCACCTATAACGGCGATCACATGAGCATGTACAACGTCAACTGCTCGGTGCCCAAAACGCTGGTCAAAAGCCTGGTGGGATATCTGGGCCGCTGCTTTGACGAGGCGGTATCCGCCATCTGCCAGGACGTGATCGACACGCCCATCAGCCCGGAGCTGCTGCCCGCCTCCCAGGGAGAGCTGCAGCAGCGCACCGAGGACATCCTGGGCGATTATGCCCTGCATGACTTTTTCCTCTATCATCTGATGGACAGCGGCGCGTCGGCCGGGAAGCTGAAAATGCTGGCCATGCAGGCGTTTCATGGCGTATACGGCGAAGCGCGCGTGGATGCCCAGCTTAAAACCTTCCTCAAGCGTTTCTTTGCCCAGCAGTTCAAGCGCAACTGCGTGCCCGACGGCCCCAAGGTGGGGTCGATCAGCCTCAGCCCGCGCGGCGACTGGCGCATGCCCAGCGATATGCAAGCCGGCATGTGGCTGGATTTCTAACCCGTTTTACCCGATATACGAAAGGGAGAACCCTGCCTTGAGTACCACGCGTACCGCCCGCTTCGTTCAAAATACGCTGTCCACCGCGCTCTACCAGCTCACGGCCATGGTGATGGGCTTTATCACGCCCCGGCTGATGATCCTCTACTACGGTTCGGAGATCAACGGGCTGATCGTATCGGTCACGGAGTTTCTGACCTATTTTAAAATGCTGGAAGCCGGGCTGGCCGCCTCCGTCAACGTCGCGCTTTACGAACCGCTGGCCCGGCACGACCATCAGGCCGTCAGCGGCATCGCGTCGGCGGCGCGCCTGTTTTACAATGCGGCGGGCTGGATGTTTACGGGGCTGACGGTAGCCTTCACCATCGCCTATCCCTTCTTTGTGCCGGTGCGGGATTTAAACGGCCTGCCCGTGAGCCATCTGAGCGTGATGGTGCTCATTCTGGCGATGGGCCTGTCGGGCATGCTGGAGTTCTTCACCATGGCGCGCTACCGCGTACTCATCGCCGCCGATCAGCGCACGTACGTGGTGTCGCTGGCCTCGATGAGCTCGCTGATGCTCTCGACCGCGCTGATCGTGGTGCTGCCCTACCTGGACGCGGTGCTGCTCAACCTGACGGCCTATTTCACGGTGCGCTGCGCCCAGCGCATCACCCCAAGCCGCTGGGCGCGGGGATTTGCGGCGGCGGTTTCCATCCTCTGGATCGCCCTGTCGCCCTATGTGCTCTATCCCTATACCGATACGTGGGCGGTGCTGTTTCCCGTGCTGGCGCTCTATGCGTGGCTGACGGTGCGCCGCCCGGCGATCAGGTGGGGCCTGGTCTCCCTGGCGTGCTTTGCCGGGGCCGCCATCAAGCCCACGGTGCTGATCGTGCTCATCGCGCTGGGCCTGCTGGCGCTGTGCCGCTTCCTGGGCCGCCGGGACTTTTCCGCCGCCGCGTGGAAACGCGCCCTGGCGGTGCTGGCCGCGCTCGTGCTGGGTGCTGTGCCCGGCCAGGCGTTTCAGCGCGCGGCCACGGCATATCTCGCGGGCAGCGCCGTGCCACAGGAGCAGCTCAGCGAAACGCACTACCTCATGCTGGGCATGAACGGCGAGACCTACGGCGGCCATTCCCCGGACGACGTGACCTTCTCCCAGTCATTCGAATCCCTGACCGACCGCCAGCAGGCCAACCTCCAAAGGGCTTGGGAACGGGTATGCGAAAAGGGCCTGTGGGGCAATGTGCGCTTTTTCACAATTAAACTGTACAAGGCATATGCCGACGGCAGCTTTGCCGCCAATTCCAGCTTTCTGGACCTGGAGATCCCGAAACGTACGGATGCGTTGAGCACCTTCATCCGCAGCCTTTACCATCACCGCGGCAGCCTCAACCCCCTGTGCCACACGCTGGCCCAGGGCCTGTGGCTGGCGGCGCTGGCCCTGTGCGCGATTGCGGCGTTCACGCGCC
>OGYY01001998.1_pt1 | contig 15977 bp, 18 predicted proteins | sample 1576671 | NCBI WGS metagenome assembly OGYY01 (sample SAMEA3541593, study PRJEB24748) | human gut metagenome | biome: human gut; feature: human-associated habitat; material: faeces | place: China | collected 2012 | reverse complement strand
TACTTGGGCAGGTCGAATAGCGTAGTGAAACCGTTAACCTGCTTGGTGGTCTTGATTACACCGTTGAACGTAACAATGCCGTCAACACAGTTAACTCTCAACTCATCGAGCGTAGCGGAATCGCTAGATGCACCATCGCTATATGACGGTCTGTAATCATATCCGTACATGCCCATTACGATTTTCTGCGCTTGCAATAGTGCGCCTGAGTTGTTGGGGTGAATATCATCAGATAGCAAATCAGTCTGACCGACCATCATTTCCCAGCAATGACTGATAAGCATGCAACCCGTTTCAAGCGCTGCCTTTGAAATGTCTTGAATCGCGTTCACGTTGCGACCGTTGTTGCCATTAACGATGCTGTTGGCACCTTGACATGTTCCATACTGCAGCGGTGCCACGTACACTACAGCATTCTTAAAGCTCGTTACTGCGTATTGCAACGCGCTTTTAGCTGCCGTGTAGATGTCGCTGGTTACAGTCGCATCGTTCGAGCCACCCGATACGATGATTACATCCGCATCCGGATGGTCGACATATGCCGCGTTGAGCTGCATAGCGTAATTAGCTTTTCGGCTACCGGAACCGAGCGTAGTAAAGCCCGCGTTATTTTCAGCGTAGTTGTACACGGTCGCACCAAGCAGATTACCGATTTGAGAATATAGCGCGTTTCCGGCGCCGGTCGTGCCGGTACCAAGCATGATTGAATCACCGATTGTTATGACCGTCTTGCCCTCGAATCGGCTTTTCTGTAGCGTGTGCAGCTTGTCGAGTCCCTCGGTGGAATCCGCTACAAGCTTGGGGGTTGCCGCGATGCCGGAAGCGGCACCATCGGAAGACGGGGAATCAGTCAGTTTTACGTGTCCGTAATTTGACGCGTCTCCCGCTCCGTACGTGGTCGCGTTGGTCGCGTGGTTGATCGGGGCTTTGGTCTCTTCGGCTGCGGTAGCTCGCTTAACCTCGTTGGAGATTGCCGCGGTATTGGTGTCGATTGCCGATTCGTTCGAGGTGACGCGCTCGTTAATCTGCGTCACACTCGCGTTAGTTTGCTCAATCGCCGATGCATTGGCTGCGATACGAGCATCATACTGTTTAACCTCTTCGCGGTACTGCTCGATTTGAGCGTTGTAATTGCCCGTGAGCGCCCAATACGTCTCATTGTCAATCTCGATACCGGTAGGCACGTGCTGCCGAGACGTGTACGAGTTGCCATTGTTGTAAACGATGGTAAGCGGCTCATATGCCGTATTTTTATCCCATTCGAGCGGCTCCGCGAACAGGGGGACGTAGCGAGCGCCTACATACTGCGTGACTGCCATTTAAACTCTCCTTAATACCTAGACGGGTCTGTGTCCGTGCTTGCCAACGGTGTATACAAGGTCACTTTAATCTTATCAATGTCTTCTGTGTGCGTTGACTGCGTTTGCGTGAGCGTTGTAATCGATTTTTCAGCTGCTGTAACCTTTGAAGTCAGTTGCGTTTGCCCGGTCTTAAGCGTCTCTACATCCTGTGTAAGCTGCGTTACTGATTCCGGGTTGAGCGCGTTAACGGCTGTGATGGTCTCATTAAGCTTGTTAACGAGGTCGACCGTGGTAGGTCGCAACGTCTTGCCGAACTCGATAGGGTCTATCGCTGCCATTTCTTGATCACCTCCGTATCTGTGAGCGCGGTATAAAGCGTGTGCTTAACCTCTTTAATCTCCTGCTGCAATGTAGCGATGTCGCTCGCGACGTTGTTATTGGGATAGTCCGGCGCGGTGTTGTCGATTACACCGGTGCCGCTGGTCTCGTACCTCAGAATCAAACGCCCGTAATCCTCCGTGCCGTACACGGCTCCGGTGTCAAACGTTATATCGCTCCACGAATCCGGGACGTAGATACAGAAATGCCCGTCATCGGTGAGACCGGCAAACATCATTTGCCCGAACGTCTGCCAAAGCCATTTGATGTTGTCGTTAATCCACTCTTCGATCTGCGCCGCGTAGTAGTCATCGAAACCAGATTGCATGAACTTTTCGAAGAGCATTTCAAGCTTGTCAATAGCAGCGCTGTTCTCGTTCACCTGCCCGCTAGTGTCGTTAACGTAATCCTTCAACGCGTTGATGATGCAGTATAGGTTAGCGGTTAGCTGCTCCGGGCTTTTCACTTCCCAATACAGTTTAGGTAGTGTCGGATTCGAGATTAGAAAAGGGTCGAAATACGGCAAAGGCGTAAACATATATAACCTCCTTACCAAAGTGGAACGGTCGGCACCATTATAGACGTGAAAAGCGTGTGCTCCAGTTCATCGAGAATCATAACATCTACATCGTTCCACGATTCGGCGAACCGCGCGGCCTGCTCCGTTATATCGCCCTCGCGCACGGTGTCGCTCTCGCGGTCGGTGCCGCTGCTCGCATAGTCCGAGTTACCGGAAAGCATCGTCTCCGGGAAGTCTGAGAAGATATCGCGCGACTTAGCGCGGTCGCGCCCTGCTTGGAACGGGTTCACGCCTTGCTCCACGCGCTCATAGAGCAATTTATATTTAGGCATGATCTCGTTGAGCTTTCGCAGATACGCGGTTTTCCACCGCGCGGGGGTCGGTATAGATACCTCGCGGTAGTAGAACCTGTCTATAACCTTGCGGCACAACTGCGTATATTGCAGCTCGCTATACGCGTCAAACCTCCAAGAATCATCTGTTAGCGGTTGGTAGAACCCCATTTCGTACCACTCTCCGAGCGTGACGGTCATAGCGTCCCAACGATCGTTTACGGGGACTTGTGGAAACTCGAACACTATTGCCCCTCCTTACCAAACAGCGTTTCATACCGGTGCCGCATGTCGTAGTTGTCCGTGATGTTGTCGCGCGCCCATACAACCGTGATAGGTTCATCGAGTTTTCCGGCGAATCTCGCATTTAGCTTATCGCAGGCGGTGCGCCTGCAGGTCAGCGGGGACAGACGCGCTAACTCAGTCGGCTGCATGGTCGAATTAACTTCATCTTCAATCATGCGTTCCGCCTTGAACGTCATAGAATCGATTCCCAGCTCCCTATACACCGCATCCCACGTGTTAGCCCATTCCGTTTGAAGCTTATCCCCGATATATTCGCGTGCACGCTCCGGCATGGTCGCGTTAGTCTGGATGTCGCTGAAATTGTCATACGCCAACACGAACGGCTCGCCGTTGCCGATCGACTTATAGAAGTTCTGCACATCGAAAGCGCGGTCTTGCGGTGCGGATATCACCAGCGGCATACGCATATGGTAGCGGTTAATCTGCTTCGTGCGCAGGATGTCGGCAAGTTCACGTGCCCAGATGTTAATCTTCACCATGAGCGGGTAGCGGGTCGCGTTCTCCCAAATCCACACTCCGTTAGTCCAATTGCATATGAAGTTGGTTTTACCGGTCGCGCCGATAGCACGCCACGCGCGGGGCTCGTCATACATATTCGGCGCGCCCTGCTGGACCGCCTTCAACGATAGAAGCGTATCGCTTGCAAGCGATGGGTACGCAAGCGTTGCCGCTCCTTCCGTGAGTAGCGTCCATTCGAGATACCGCGCGTTGCACGTCTCCGGCAAGCCGACCCAATGAAAGCGCGACAACGCTAGCTCTATCAAATCGTTTTGAAACATGTTGAACAACTGTTGATTATATGCTTCCGTCTGCCAATACGCCGGTCTCGAATCTGGACGGTAGGCGCGGCGCTGCTTGAAGCCCCTGCGTCCCTTGCTCATTAATTAACCTCCTTGTACGCGCTCGCGGTCGCTATCGCCTTGTTGAAAGCATCGTTAGCGGCGTTGACTGCCAGCTCTTGAGCGTCTAGAAGATGCTGCATAAGCCTTTCGTGCGCCTTGTAATCGGCGCTGATAACCGCGTCTTTTCTAGCTTGCTCGACCTTGTAATCGATAAGCGCCTGGATCTCTTCATCGCTCATGTTCTGGTACGTGTCCGACTTCAAAAGCGAATCGATGTTGATAGCATCGTTCACACTGCATCACTCCCTAAAGTTATCGTAGATGCTTACACGGCCTATATCCTCGGGGGTATCCCAAACGGTTACCCCGCGCATAAGTATATCCTTCACAACGTTCTGAGCGTCTTCAAGAGCGTTGCCGTTGCCGCTACACCATACTTCTGTGCATTTCCAGTAGGTGAAATGCTTCATAACCTGCATATCGCGCATATCCCATTCGCGCATGAGCGTGTACCCGTACCGGGCGAACGCGCTAGCGGCGTTCATGATGTCGCATTCGCGTTGCGTTATCACCTGCGCGAAAAGCGCGCGCGGAGCGGTGGCGCACCCTTGCCCGTTCGCTCCGGCTCCGAACACGGCAGGCGCGGCCACGCCCGCTTGATTCAATCGCGCCTGAATCGCGTCTATAGCGGTCGCATGCGTGCGCTGCGCGTTCGCGTCCGCCGTGGCCTTGGTATTGGCCGCATTGGTGCGCGTGAGTGAAGCGTTTGAAGCGGCGCAAGACGTGCTAGCGTTGTTACGGATATTCGTTGCGTTCGTTGCAGCCGAACTCTGCACGCCGTAGCTCGCTGCTGTGTACTGGACGGCGTGGAGCGTCTTCTCGAGCGCGTTCGTCTGCGCGATCGCAGCGGCGTTTGCATTGCTCGATTGGGAGATAGCGGCTGCCGCGTTCGCGGACGGGAACGACACGGCCGTGTCCGCGATACCGGCTACACCGGCTGAGATAGCGCCTATACCCGTCCCGGAGAATGACGCGGCTATCACGCTTCCGATGTTGCGCCCGATAGATGCGGCGTTGTTGTTCGCCGTGGTAATCGCTATTACATCGTTGTTCACCCCGGTAATCGCCGTAGAGGTCGCGTTGTCGCTATCGCAGTCGGCTTTGAGCTTGTTGTTAGCGGCTGTAGCGCCGTTCAAGGCCGCGCTGTTCGAGTTCTCCGTTATAGCGGTGTTAGCGCTCACGTTGATAGCGTTCACGTCAACGGTGTTCTGCGCGGAGTTGTTCGCGTTGGTGTTCGCGGTCGCGTTCGATGCAAGCGAAGAAGCTAGGGCGTTGTCAGCGGCTAGCTTCGCGTGCGCACGCTCGTATACGGTCGAGTAGTCGGCGCGGCTCGCCGCGCTCTGCGTAACCTGCATGATGGGCAGGTTCCAACTCTTGAGATACTCCCCCCACGCGCCACCGAAAGAATATTCACGGCCTTCAATCGTTTGGAACGTCAGCGTATCGGTCGCGCCCGCTATGCCTAAGAGTCGCGCGTCAATCGAGATATACGGCATGACGAGGTTAACCGCGCTCGCCAAACGCACGCCGGTGCTTCCTAAGTCCTCGATTCTGATTGTTGAAGCGGCTCCCTTTTCATCCGTTACGCGAATCGCGGCGTATGGATATGTATAGAGCTTCGCGAATTTGCTCGCCTGCTCCGGGTAGCCGAAATCCTGCAGCTTGGGCGATACTAACGAATCTATTTTTTGCTTTGCCGCGATAACGGTGACGTTGATACCCCACAGCTCGAACCCCGAATGTTGTTCGAGCAAATCAGCCGGGGCGAAGAACACGCCCTGTACGGTCTGCTTAATCCACGGCGCGTTTTTTTCCATGGCTATGAGGAACGGTACGAGCGAATCGATCGTTACGGAGTATACGCGCGGCGCGAGGATGCCCGATACGGTTTCCTCGGAAAGAGCCGGCACGAGTGGCGCGGAAGCGGTGCCTAGATTGCCTTGGAAGTCGCACGCGCTCACGATGCATGCGCGTTGGGTTGCGGCGCTGTAATTCTTAATCTCGCGCGAGCGCTCGATATAAGGCTCTCCACCGGTGTTTACATCATCGGTCAGTAGGTACGCTGAATTGTCACGCGGGCTTGCGAGATAGTCGGCAACCGGGGACGCGGCTACCGGCGCGTGCCCGCGTTCGAGCAATATGTAGTCGAACTGCATATCGTTGATATACGTAGTCCACATATCGAGCGACAAGACAAGACGCGTTGTGTTCGGCGATAGCTGCTGCGCATCTTGGATGAAGTAGAAGAAGCGTTGCTTGCGTGCGCCGTCCGCGTATTCGAGCGGTTGGGTGTCGCTTGTCATGCGCGGCAGGTCTGCAACGAGGTAGTTGTATCCTTGGGCGGATGTCACCGGCACGGGAACTTTCGCGCTCCCATCCGGCTTGACGTTAAACATGGTTTCAAGGTTTATAACGTCACCTTCGAGCCTATCGAACCACGCATCGCGCGCGGTATCATCGGCGAACTTGACAACGTTCTCGTAGCCCCCGCACCAAGGCACGTTGCACATCTTCAATCGAACGTTTGGTTTGAATCGCGCGTAATCGAGCGTGTTGTCATACTTGTACGCATCAACGTTTCCAACGTTTGGGAATCCTGAATTCAACTCGATGCCCCCTTCACTAAAAAGCGCCCCCGCTCGTTCACAAGCAGGGGCGCGTGTGCGGTCGCTTTATAGCGATTATAAACCGTTATGCAATTGTGATGTCAACGGTCTTGGTGTACTGCGTGATAGCGCCGGACGGATTGACGTAGGACGTGGTGCCGGTCACATGAAGGACGTTGGTAGCTTCCAAACCGGTCTTCTGAACGTGGAGGACTCCCAGACGGTCGACTCGGGTGGCGCCGTTCAGGGCAAGCGGCTCGCCTGCGGCTGCGGGTGCGGTCTCGCCTACGCCTGCGGCTGCGGGTGCGGTCTCGCCGGTAACGCTCCACGTAACCGCATCGGGCGCGACCTCGATACCCTCGTTGTTGGCGGTCACGGTGCCCTCCAGTTCAACGGTGAGCCGCGTGGTGCCTCCGGGCTTCAGCGTGGTCTTGTCCGCAGTGATATTCACGCCGGTAACGGCCTGCGTGAGCGTGGATACGGTGGTACTTGCATCGGTGGTGAAGAGAATCGCGGGCACGAACGGGGACGCGCTCACAACCTCCCAATGATGCAGGTAGTAGTTGGTGCTCAAGGTCTGGGGGTTGTAGAAGCTCTCGTTAGCGTACACGTAATCGTTGCAGACGAAGAACGAATCAGTGGTAAGGAGCGCGAACGCGTTCGGCACGGGCAACTCGGGCACCTCGATAGTACGATAAGCAGCTTCCGCCTTATCGAGCTGGAACACGCTTGCCAAGGTGTCCACATCGATAGAAGCGGCTGCGTCCGCGGTAATGAAGAGCACAAGCTCCTCGGGCTTGGCAAAGGTCGGAATTCCGTACTCAGCGGATACCGGGGAGTAGAGCGAGGATGGGAACTTGAGTTTTTTCGCGTAGGCGCGAACGGCCTTCAAAAACTCCTTGCCGGTCGCTTCATCGGTCGGCTCGGCGCTCACCTGATGCTTGAAGAACTGCCAATTTTTCTCATAGTAGGCAATCTGGTTGAGCATGCAAAGGTACTCGTCATAATTGTCGGAGTTGCGCGGCACGGTCATAACCGCATCGATAAGGCGGTTAAGCCCCATCTCGTCCGCGAAAGCCTGTTGCAGGTCGGGGAGTTCGAGCGTGATGTCGTAGCGATCTTTGCGGTTAACGGTGTGGTACCAAACCGCGGCTTCGGGGCGCTCGACCTTGAGAAGGGTCGCATCGTCCACATCGTAGGTGTGGGCGCGGAGCCACTTCAACGCGCTCTCCTGAATGGATGCGCCGTAGCGCAGGTTGGAACCCTTGAATACGGTGAGCGGATTCTCCCACTGGTTGTTATGGACGATTTGCGTGCCGATACGGTTCACGAACGAGTCAACGAACTCGTTAAGGTAACGGCGGTTCATCGGGTCGAACAGGAATTTAGACGTAGCATCGATACCGGAAATGGTCGGGTTCGGTACGCGCTGCTGAAAGTCGTTGGTGCCGGACAGGTACACGCGTCCGGCGATGGTGGTGTTATTGGTTGCCATTCTTTATCTCCTTAAAGGTCAAGGTCAAGGTCATCGTAATCAGGGATGACGGTTACATCGTCCTCTATGATATCCGCGTCCCCGTCACCGTCCGCATCGGCCACGGTCGCGCCGTTGTCGATATCGATTGCGTCCGCGGTCGTACGCATCTCGCCTAGGATGTCTGCGATCGCGTTTACAACGCCCTCGATGCGCTCCAAACGGTCGCGCAAGTCATCGAACTCGCCGATACGGTGCGCTTCCTCACCGTCAACGTTATCGGTCCGCTCAATCTCGACTTCCTCGGGTGTCAGGTTCTCGTTCTCGTCCACTGCAAGCCCCTTTCTATATATGTATATGAATCGAGCGCGAACACGCGATGAAAAAAACATGCGTGTTCGCGCTCATTATAGCGCATCCGCGAAACTAGACGCGTTCCATTAAAACGCGTTGCTACCTCGCGCGGGGTTCGGGTATCGACCGAACGATATAGCTCCCCGAATCATCCCTACTTATGGAGTTGCGCGCCCGTCATCGCTTGCGCGGATACTACTTTACACCATAGAGCGCCATAGCGTCTAAAAAGCCCTCGCGCACCTTCACGCTCTCGAATAGCACGCTCCCCTCGTAATACATCTGGACGATTACGCGCATGGTCTTAAGCGCCCGCTGCGCGGCTATTCGGTTGGGGGTGTTGTCCTTACGGGTGAGGGCGTAGACGTTCGGGGCGTTGTTCGGTATGGTCGATGTCACATAATAATAGCCCTCGCTCATGTCCGCCCATATGCCGTATTCATCCCCCATGTGGACTACGCCCATAACGTATTTGGCGCGGGGCGGCTTCTTCATCACGTAGCGCGTATCTTCCTTAAAATCATTCGCGTACGTTGCATTCGAATAGCCGGTAATCTGCCCCATGCGCCCGGCTAGGGTGTGCTCCATGCGGTACGCATCGTGTTCATCGGGTTCCACGTAATGAAGTAGGCACATCTTATCTTGATACCACGTGTAACCATAGGCGGGCACGCCGCGCACACCGAACGCCGCGAAATAGGGATTGAGCAAATCAACCGCGTTTCCCAGCAGGAACAAACGCGGCTTGACTCTACTATCGTTATAGGCGTCCTCGCGCGCACACGAATCGATGATACGGCTCAGCATGTTCCATTCGTTACGCTTGTACGTGTGGGTGGAATCGATCGATTCTAGGATAGCTTCATCGAAGATGACGTTTTCCACGTCCGCAAACGTCCGTTTCTTCGTTCCCTGCATTTCCGCGAACGCGACGACGTACCCGCACGTGTTCCAAGGTGCGCCCTTCTTCGCTCCCTTCGCGCGGTATCTGAACACGTTCGCCTCGCACTTGTAATCTAACGCCCCAAAATCGTCATCGGTAGCGGCCAGCTTGTCGAAATAGCTCTTCTTGACCGCATCGCGTTCGTCCAACGTGCGGCACACCTCAACGAACCGGCAACCGCGCTTGATAGCGCGGTTGAGCGCGTACGCTCGAAGCCCGTACGTCTTGCCCTTGTTCGGAGCACCGACGACCATAGTCACATCCGCGTTATATGAAAGCGTCTTTTCCCAGTTGTAATGTACGCCGTCATTAAGGTTTACCATTCAATCTCACATCCTTCTTCATCTGTGTATGTATATACCGCGCGCCCATCGGCCACGTCTATAACGCGCTGGGAAGTATCCAGCTCGCGTGCATACTTCTCGCGAACGTATGCCACGGTGCGCGAGTTGCCGCCCTTCTCCGAGTCCCCTAGTACACGGTCGGACGGATAGAGCGCTATCGACTCGCGAGATATCACGCGCGCGATCTTGCCGATGTAGTCGGTTACTTGCGCATCGAACACATCCGATGCAGCCGGGCGGTAGTGTTCGAGCGCATGGCATACCCTATTGGACACGCGCACGCCCCACCCGAGTACGCGCGGGGCAACCTCTTCGAATCCGTGGCGCGCGCTCATGTCATCTATCCAGTTTTCGATATGGTACGCGTTCGATGGTCTGGAAAGACCGGCGCACGTTATATGCGCGTGGTGCCCATCCCAGCTCACGCGCGCCTTGTTCCACGCGTCCATATGGAGCGGGTACGCGCCCCCCTCCACCTCGAACGTGCCGACTCCGGTAAGCGCAGACGCGTAGGCGGGGAAATTAGAGCGCACGCGCTCCATGCATATATCGATAGACGCGGTTACCGCGCGATGAAACGGTTCTAGCGCAGCCATTAGGTCATCCGCGCTCACGCCTGAATCGCAAGATATCTTCAAGCTATCGGTATCACCTCCCAGCACGCGCACGCGCTCGCCGAATGCCCTATATACAAGCTCGATAGCGGCAACGATGGCCATGCGGGAACCGCCAACGATTCTAAGGCCATAAGGATAGAGTACGAGCTTCTTACGCGCGTCCTTGTAGTGCTCTTCGTAGTTCTCGCGCGTGACGACCGTATCCCTATCAACGCTGATCTCCCCTTCCGAAACCTTATAGGAGCACTTGAAAACGTCTTGCGCCTCCATGCCATATATCGAGTTAAACATTCCCTTTACCGTGCTCCCGTAATAGGCTTCTAAATCGGAGCGCTCCATCTCTCCAGTACGTATACGCGCGGCGATTCCCTCCGGGATACTTTCCGGAATAGGCTCCGTGTAAGCGCGCCCGCTCTCGTACGTCTTTAGAATCTGCTTGCATGCATCCTTACGCGCGTAGAAAAGGTTGGACAACAGCGTGACGTAATCGGGCGGCTTCACGAACTTGCAAGTTCCCTCCCCTAAGATGACTTCCATAGAATCCCATTCGTAAACGCGGCTCATGCACCACAGTTCCATTTCCGACACGTTCGCGATGCACGATCGAGCTTCCACCAACTTACCGAACGCGAAACGCGCACCGGCTGCAACGTCAACGTAACCGGCGCTTCGCACTTGGGTTACGGTCTGCTTGTCGGCGTCCCCGCTACCCCACTCGCCCAACTGGCCGCATCCTTTAAATTTGGCTTCGGATAGCAACGCTATATCCCATGCCGCGAACGCGCTACCCGCTCGCAGACGCAGGCGCGTGAAACGCACCTGCGCGTGAAACGCGCATCCAAAAGGCTCTTCCCAGTGCTTCATCGCGGTATCAAGATCCGTGTTTACAACGGAATCAGCCATATGCTGCAGAATCGCAGGCGCGAGTCCGTGAAACTTAACGGGGGTCATGTGCCCGTTGATATAGGCATGATGCGCGGATGTCTCGTCTATGCTGTACACGTTTCGCTGCACGATACCGGAATACCGCGCGGACGTGAACGTGAAGCCACCGCGAAAACACGCCTTCCTGAGCGCGTACTGAGCATATGTAGGCGCTAATTCTTCCGCGCACATCCTTTCGAACGCGGCTTGAACGGACACGGGTTTACCCTCGCCGCGCGGGATGCGCAAGCGCCCGGTCTCCATCTTACCGGCCTGCCGCACCAGCGATGTTTTAGTAAGCACTCGAACACCGAGCCACTCAGGTTGAAGCCATTCGTTGGATTCAAGAAGGTAGCGCAGGTAAGCCGGGATGACCTCCGTATCGCGCCCGGCGTAATAAAGTTCCTCGTCCGTCAACTGGGTTTCGGGTGTACGGATTTTCGAGTAGTCCCAGTCCCCCGTGGCCTTAGGCAGTCCGCAGGTCTCGCCCATCTTGGCAAGGCCGCGCATCTCGAGATAGAAGGTGTCCCAGAAACGGAGCTTTACCGCGCCTTCCTGAACGATATCCACGGTGTAGGCGCTAGTCGCGCTCTGCGCGCTCGCGACCATATCATAACGATCGTTTAGGTCGAACATGAGCGGTTGCAGGTCGAACATGAGGTTATAAGCGCAGATGATGGGGATGCATCCCTCGCGCTCTCCCCACGCTATGTAATCGTCTATAACGGCCTGCATTTGCGCGCCGTGGCGATAAAAGGACACGTTGCCCGCTCCAACTTCATAGCTGCGAATATCCACCCCTCGCAAATCGTTGACGATATATAGCACGGGATAAGCGCGCCATTTGTTCTCTTCTGCGTCCACAAGGATGTTGCACGTCTCCGTGTCGTAAGACGCGGCTATCTTGAATTGTTTACTGTCACGTTTGCGCGCCATGTTCCCTCTAACGCCCTTCAAGCTATCTAAACATCACGAGCATCGAAGCCCACCAGTCAGACCCCATCAACTCGGAGTCGTAATCAACCTCGTTATAGAAAGCTTCGTTTTCGCTTGTAATCCCCTCCACGAACGATGATGTTACCTTGGAGCCTATCGCAGCTTGGAAAGCGTCCTCGTTAGCGCTAAGAACCTTCTCGAATGCTTCAGCTAACGAGTTGGCGCCAAGGCCGCGAATTATGTACTCGTTTCGCTTACGCGCATCGCGTCCGCGCCATAGTTGACGCGTTGCCGCATAGAACACTGATACCTTCTCGCTCGCATGCTCGCCTAACGTTGTGGGCTGGCCGATTTTAGCAAGGTTCAATTGCCGGGCAAAAAAGATATCCGAACGCTCTTTAGCGCTCTTCACCTTGCGCGGTGCCGATGTCATGCGGTCGAGCTGCGCGGCTGCTGCTTGCGTGCGTTCCTTAGCGCCTGCTACCTCGGACGCGGCGCGCGTGTTCTGATATGACTTGGTAATCTGAGCGCGCACGCTCTCTATATAGTCCGCTCGCGCTCGCAACTGCGATGCGCTCATTCCGGCTGCATCCTCGCGCTCAAGTCGCGCCAATAGGCGCTTGGCGCGCCTACGGGCGTTATACGTCTCGTCAGATGCACGTTTGGCTCTTGCCATTTCAACACCTCCGGTTAAAAAAAGGCGGAACGGCTTCAAGCCGAACCGCCTTAGGTGCAACGGGTTGGGATTATATGCTAGATAAGCACAAGCGTCTTGCGAGTGTTTCCGTTGGGGAGCTTAGAAGATACAAGCTTCATCTGGACGATCTCACCGGACTCAAAGAGCTGTGCGGCCATGAAGTTATCGGCTGCGTTGCGTACGCCCTCGGACTGCGAGAAATACGCCTTGCCATCCGCGCAAACAATCGTGGTGTTGGTGCAGGGCATATCAACGCCGTTCTTCTCGCGGGAGCGGCGCACGCCGGGCTTGGTGAAAACGCCGATGACGTCCAAGGTCTCGCCCTCGTGCTCTGAAAGCGATTCCGCGTTGTTCATCGCGTTAACAACGAGCTTACGGGTCTCCACGTCGGTGGACTGGATAGAGGAATAGCTAGAGGGAGTGTAGAGGTTGGTGTCGGTGTCGATGGTTGCAAGCTGGTTAGTCTCAGTCATGGTTAGAGTCCTTTCTTATAGTTAATTGCGGTTTCTACAAAGAGCTTAATCGGAATCGAGTAGTAACCCGAGTCCGTTTCAACGTCTGTAATGGTAATGGTCGGGTCTTTCAGCCTTCTACGCAGCGTGTTGGTGGCTTTGGAAAGCTTCGAATAATCCCCGAGCAGTTCATACTCGAATGGCTCGAACGCTCCATCAACAACGCGCTGACCCTTACAGTGCGAGAACGTTACCGTTCTTCCGATTAATCCACGTTCAAAATTGGTAGGCATAATGTCATCTCCTTCCCCGTTGCCTTGATTAGTATTATAAACAATGTCAGTAAAGCGTGTCAACGATTATTTTAATAAATTTTGTAATAGACCCGATTCACGTATGCCTGCACCTCTTCATAGCGGCTCCCCAATGCATTGCGGCGCGCCTGCCCGCTGCCGTAGTCTCCGCGCATGACTGCAGCGGCCAGCTCCGCTGCGGTCTTATACGAAGAGCTGGAACCGATACCGAAATAGTGCGAATTTACGTACGCCTGTACTTCATCGTAGCGGCTACCCAATGCATCGCGGCGCGCCTGCCCGCTCCCGTACTCCCCGCGCATGACTGCAGCGGCCAGAGCTTCAACGGAATCGGTGGGAGCTGCGGGCGCGTTGTTCTGGTTGCCCGAATCGGGTACGGGTTCGGTGCCTGTAGACCCGTGCATATATGCTCGAACCTTCGATTTGAACCAATCCCAGCTGTAGCCCCAGCGCTCCAGATACGGAATAGGGTCGGTGTGCGTGGTGCCTCCCCAGAGCGTACGCGCGTCGTTATGAGATACCATACGATCAATTCCCCATCCCTTTTGATTCAAGTAATAGGCAGCCCACTGAGCGGCTGTATCGAGTGCCGTATCCACCTGCTCGCGCGTGGTTCCCTCGCATATCTCGATGCCTATCGACACGTTGTTACCGTTGCCCACATGCCACGCCTTAGCGTTGCCGGGCATTACCTGATAGACGGTACCCCCGTTCGTCCAGTCGCACACCCATTGCGCCATTGCCGCGTTGTTGCCCGCACGATTCCAATAGGTAACGTGGTTCCACGCAGTCGCGCCGGGGTTGGCTGTGGAATGGATGACCAGATAGCTAGGGGAAATGGTTCCGTGGCCGTTCGCGATGAAATAGTCAATCTCCTGCCACGCGAACGCAGACGGCGCACCGACCACCAAAGCGGACGCGAGCGCGACAAAGGCCGCGCACCCCTTTACAATTTTTTTCAACACGCTTAGCCCTCCTGATTCATGCTGTCGAGCTTTTCGATAACCTTAGTCATAATGAGCGTGTTCTCCTCGATGGTCTTACGCATGTCCTCCACGGTCTTCGTGCTGTAGTAGAACATCATCACAAATGCCGCAATCGGAAAAGCCACGTTACTAATCAACTCCGTTATAGCGCTCATGTCCATGTCGGTATCCTTTCATCTAAGCGACACCGTGCACCTTTTACGCGGTGCCTTTACCTAATGAGGGATTATATACATGTAATAAAAAAAGGGGGTTAAATAACCCCCAGAGTAGCGTATATGTTGAGCGTGACTATCACGAATAGCACTATTAGCGCGGTTAACGCGCCTGCTAGCCCGTGAACAAGTCTATACAAACGCGCGATATCTTCCGCGTACATCCTATAGAGTTCGGTTAGGTCTTCATCGGCATTTAGCAAAAGTTTACGTTCATCTTCGGTCATTGGTGTTTCTCCTTCTATCGTAATCCCTGAATAGCCGAGGTTATTATTATGCTTCCGTGGTTAGTCGGTATCTCGCTTCGAATGATTAGAGGGGCTTTAGTGCGACCAGTGGCAGGCGCAAATTGTATGTGCTTCGCACCGGCTGCTTTATGAACTCGCAAAGCCTTCATTACTTGAACCGGGTCGAAGTAATCACATGCGCTTGTAAAGTCCTTGTTTCCTACGGTGTATGTCAACACCTTATCCAACAAATCAACACGCGGGGCATATGTGCAATCAGTTCTGTATAAAGCACTAAACAAGCTTCCCGGTTTAAATAACCCTTCGATACGATTCACAATGTATCCGTCTGTAGAGTATATGACTGCATCGTGAACACATACACAATCAAATGGAGCATGCACACCGGGCTTGCATGTGCAAGCGTTTAGAGCGCTCCATAGGCTACGCGCTTCTGCTTTGTTCATTGGTTCCCCTTTCTGTTTGAAGCTTATATTATTGTAGCAGTCACTAGAACGGTTTGCAATGTTTTTTCGTTCCTATTCTGCTCCGGTCAGATTACTAACGCGGTGTATGGCTCAGCGATGACCACGCTACCGGAGAATGCACCGGCTTAAAGTTACAGACCCCGCGCGGATAGTCGCGCGGGGTCTTTTATTGTAGTGAGAAATAAAATAAAAAGTTGTTGCTAATCGTTGCAATGTGCGCTATACTAATATTGTCGATAAGGGAAACACGCAGAAAGGAACATCGGCAATGAAGGTTTACGAGTACAGCAAGAACGCAAGCAACGGAATCCATCACGCACATATCTGCGCAAACGCAAATGCTATCAGCGTGTATATCGAGACCAGCCTTGACGTTTTCGAGTTTGACGCGGATACAATCAAGCAGGCAGACCGGATTATCAGGAACCACGGATTCTTGCCCGTAGATGAGCCTACCGGAAATAAGGGATTGAGCTACATACAATTCAACGTGTGGTATTACGATTTCGAATACAACGACAAGCGCGTTAGGACGTTCTCACGAATCGAAAATGCAACACAATTTGTTACTTCTCTTGTTGATGATTCGAAACATAGATTCATAGAGCTGGAAAGTGTATACTAAGGGGTGTGTTTCCCCTCCTCTCGGATAAACCCGCGT
>OGYY01001994.1_pt1 | contig 15983 bp, 11 predicted proteins | sample 1576671 | NCBI WGS metagenome assembly OGYY01 (sample SAMEA3541593, study PRJEB24748) | human gut metagenome | biome: human gut; feature: human-associated habitat; material: faeces | place: China | collected 2012 | reverse complement strand
TGTCCTGTCCAAGGAAGAAGGCGGCCGTCATACACCGTTCTTCAACAACTACCGTCCTCAGTTCTATTTCCGTACCACGGACGTGACGGGTGTTGTCTCTCTGCCGGAAGGCACCGAGATGTGCATGCCTGGCGATAACGTCGAAATGGATGTGGAACTGATCACCCCGATCGCGATCGAGGAAGGCCTGCGTTTCGCTATCCGTGAAGGCGGCCGTACGGTTGGTTCTGGTGTTGTTACCAAAATCAACAGCTAATTGTTGATTCTGTTAACCATTTAGATTTAAAAGCCCCTGCTGAGCAAATCAGCAGGGGCTTTTTTGTATGAATTGTCACCAGATTCTTCGTTCGTAATGTTTTGGCTTGCACAATTTTTTAGAAAAATAGGATAATAAAAAAGGTTATATGCATAATTCTATGATATTATATCATTAAGGCTTATACGCTTAACCCAGGATATGAGAGTAGCCGAGTTCACCCGATGGGCGCAAAAGTAGGATGGTTGCGGTATCAGAATTAGAAAAGGCGCTTTCCCTGTGCCCCCGCACGTGTCATAAGGAAAGCGTTGTGATACCTAAAATGACTAAAATTATATATGAATGGAAATACAACCAAAAAATTTAAGGGGGACGACTGTTGCGGGAAACAAACAGAAGGGTGATGGATACGTAAACATGAAAAAGGAGTGAGCATCTATGCTAAAGCGATGGGTGGCAGGAGTGTTGGCAATGTTGATGATACCGGGCGCAGAACTGATAACGGCTGCAGAGGGGGACACATCTCCGGATGCGGGTGTCACAGTGGACTTTTCTAAAACCAATGGGGTGATGGAACCCAAAACCGGCTGGCTGCTGATTCCCAACGAAACCGTGCCGGACGGACGGATTTTGCCGTTGCACACCCGGGTGGTGCGGGACGATATTGATACGCAAAACCTGTTGGGCAACAATGGCAACAGCAATGACGAAAAGAATTTGCAGGACTGGGTTCCCAACGAGCAGAACCGGTTGCAGCGGATGAAACACGGGGTGGAGCGGCTGGCTTCTTTGGGGATCGAGCAGTATTATCCCATTATGGGGTATTTTTCTTCGTGGGTATCGGCAAACGGTATGCCGCGCAGCACTCCCGCCGATTACGATGCCTGGCGGCAGTGGGTAAAGGATATTGCGCAGTATTCGCTGGACAACGACCTGCCCATTTCAGAATATAATGTGTGGAACGAATTTTGGTCGATCAACGACGCGCATTTTGCCAAAATGTATGAAGAGGCCTGGTATGCGGTGCGGGAAGTGTCGCCTGAATTTGAATTGGTAGGCCCCTCGCCGGACAACCCCAATTTGGGCAGTATCCAGCGGTTGGCCAAATATTGTGAAGAACACAACATTACACTGGACAATATTTCCTGGCACTTTGGCGATATCAATGAAATTGGCCATTTCCAGCAGGCGGTGGCCGACAGCGTGGCGCAGATGCCGACCATTGGCAATCCCGATTATTATTACGAAGAATACACCGTGGGTTCCAACATGCAGAAAATGGGCCCCGAAATGACCACGCTGGCCAATTTTGACGACGCGGATATCGACGAGGCAATCCGCGCGATCTGGCGGTGGACAAACGGACTGAGCGATCAGTTGGAGATCAATTACGCAAAGAAAAATCCATACGCCCGCCAAAACGTATGGTGGCTGATGACCACCTATGGCAGCATGAGCGGCATGCGCATCAAACGGACTGGCGATGCGCCGGTTGTGGCCAGTTATGACGAGGAAAAAGGGGAGGCCAAGGTGCTGGTTGGCGGCGCCTATACCCAAGCCACCGACGTGCTGCTGAAAAACAATCCGTTCGCCGGGCAGACTATGCGGATTGACCGCTATAAAATCACCAAGGTAGAGGATGACGGCCTGCAATTCCAAAGCAGCGAAACATTTACAAATGCCCCCGACACGATTTCCACAACGGTGGACTTTGACAACGATGTGTGGCTGCTGGTACTGAAAAAAGAGGACAGCATTCCCTCGGATTTTGCGCTGAAAACCCCTGATGATGGATCGGCCGTCGGGCCGGCTCCCGTTTTCACCTGGCAAAAAGCACAGGGTGCGACGTCGTATGACCTGACTATATCGGAAACAACGGATTTCAGCCGGACCGTATATACCAAAACCGGCATTGTGGGCGAAAGCGTTACACTGGACAAATCGCTTACCACAGGCAAAGACTATTACTGGCGCGTGGTGGCCAAAAATGCCGCCGGCGAACGTGTTCCGTTTAACAACATGTACTATACCTTTACACAGGCGCAAAAGGACACCATTCCCGGCCGGTTTACCATGTTGCAGGTGATTGACGAAGACCCCAACACCAGCCTGACCCCCAAATTCACCTGGACGCCCGCTTACGGTGCGACCGGATACACCATTCACTTGTCTCGTGATGCGTCTTTTGCGCAGGAACAGACGATTGGTGTGGCCAATCCGGGTACGGTGGACATGGGTCAGAACAATAAATATCAGTATTATATCCTGACGCAAGAGCAGGCGCTGGAACCGGAAACGACGTACTATGCCTATCTGTCTGTGACCAATGCTTCGGGCGAACGGGTAATGGCCGGAGAGCCGCATATGTTTACGACCACTACGGCCGACGGCGCTCCCGCCGCTTTTAACGTGACTCAGCCGGCCGGTGGCGCTACGGTGGACCCCCGGTTTACCCTGCGCTGGGAACCCAGCAGCGGCGCGTTCTTTTATCGGCTGGAGATTGCGAAAGATCCTGACTTTACCGATGTGGTGTTGAAGCGGGATACCATCACCATTCAGGCCTACACAGTGGAAGAGAATATTCTGGAGCCGGAAACCACCTATTACTGGCGCGTTACCGCCACCGACAAGGTGGGCGGCGAGGGCGTGACGGCTTCGCCCGGCGACAAAACACGGGGAAATGCCAACGGCGTGCAGTCTTTTACCACCAGCGCTAGGCCCACCTCTCCGCTGATGCGGACCGCGGTTTCGGCCACAGGCGGGGCGGTGGTGCATTTTCATCCGGTAAACGACGCCGATTTTTATCGGGTAAAATACGGTAAAGTGTCCGGCCAGTACGATCAGCAGACCGAAACCACCACCCCGAATGCGTATTTATCGCTGGAACCGGGCGTTCCGTATTATTGCCGGGTGGTGGCGGTGCGAAACGGCGTGGAAAGCGACGCCAGCAAAGAGGTATCGGTTGTGGGATACGATACCCAGTTGACCATTGAAACCGATACCCCGCTGGAAACCGAAATGTTCCCCACAAGAGAGAATGTGGGCTTTACTACCGGTGACAATCCCTCGTCGGGGGTAGCGGTGGAATTCCGCGAGAGAAACAGCACGGCGGCCCTGTCGCCCATGCCGACCTGCGAGACGGTTACCCTGCGGTATCAGGCGGATCAGGATACGGTGTTGTCCCTGTACAACGGCGAAAATAAGGTGAAAACCGTTGAACTGGATCAAACCAAAACCGGGCAGTGGGACACGGTGACGATAGCCGCGCCGTTTGCTCAGGGTGAAACCTTGCGTTTGGTGAAAGAAACCGGCTCCGCCGCGGCCCGCGTGGACTATGTGGTGCTGGGGACCGAACCGCCCCCGAAACGGAGCAATCTGGCGACCGCCTCTACCATGAGCGCCGATTCGTCGCTGAACGGCGATTATATAGCTGCCCGCGCGAACGACGGCCTTCTGGCAGGCAACAAAGATTTTTGGGTGGCCAAAAACAAACCTACCGAAGAGTCGCCCAACTGGCTGACGGCAAAACTACCTTCGCAAAGTGAAATCTACAATGTAGAAGTAGCGCTGCCGCCCATTGGCACATGGGGCGCGCGTACCCAAAACATACGGGTGCTGGCGTCGGACGACGGCGTACAATTTAGGGAAATCAGCGCCCGTCAGGAGTATTTGTTTGATGTAAAAGAGAACGACAACCGCCGGATGGTGTTTGAAAGCGACATGCCCATTACCGCTTCGTATATCAAGGTGGAGATTTACTCCAATACCAGCGGTGGTCTGGGGCAGATTGGCGAACTGTATATCGACGGGATCGCGTTGGATCGTCCGGCGGCCGATCCCAACCTGGTGCTGGGCAAATCGCTGAAAGTGGACGCAACCTACTATGGTAACCCTGAAAACATCAACGACGGCGACCGTAACACGTTTTGGGACGGCGGTGGCGGCTTATTCCCGAACAGCGTAACAGTGGATTTGGAACGCCCCTACACACTGGAGACAGTGGAAATGCTGTTGCCCGCCGGGTGGGGCGACCGGCATCAGGAAATGGAAATCCTGGTGAGTTTGGATGGCCAAACCTTTGTCCCAGTGGTGGAAAAAACCAGTTATCTGTTCAGCGCTTCCGAAAACGGCAACGCCGTCACGCTAAAACTGCCAGAGGAAACGATCGGCCAGTATCTGCGCGTGGTGGGGTATTCAAACGACGAAAAAGGGAAACCCGGCGTGCAGTTGGGCGAACTGCGGGCCTATGGCCACTATACGCCGGTGACGGACGTGGCGTTGCGGCAACAGGAATGCCGGTTGAAAGTGGGCGAAACGCAGGCGCTGACAGCGGTCGTGACCCCCACCGACGCGGAATATAAAGCGGTGGCGTGGTCATCGTCGGATAATGAGGTGGCGTCGGTGGATAACCATGGCGTGATTACCGCCCGCGGCAACGGTTCGTGTGAGATCCGCGTGCGGTCGCTGGACGGCCGGCATATCGACACGTGCAAAGTGACAGTGGAAGGCGTTCTTGTCACGAAAGGCGATGTGGACGCGGATACGCACATTACCGCCAATGACGCGCTGATGGCGCTGCAGGCGGCCACCGGCAAAATTCATCTGACCGATGGGCAGGCGGCCGCCGCCGATGTGGACGGAAAAGCCGGCGTTACAGCGAATGATGCGCTAATGATTTTGCAATACGTCACCAAAAAGATTACCTCGTTTTCGTAAAAATAATGATAGGACAGATAATGCCTGTAACCGGTTATTAAAATTAAAAGCGAATGCGTACCCAGCGCCTCCTGTTGATTAATCAACAGGAGGCGCTTTTTTACATACTGTGGTAAGTTGTCACAATCTATTGTTATAGTATGAAAAACCTGATACGATCAACCCAGATAAATGCAGGAAAACAATAGAATGGGTGAGAAAAATGAAGCTAAATCAATGCCTGGCCGTGATCTTAATAGCGGGACTTTTGCTGGGTACAACAGAGAAAGCCTATGCTGGGATTCAGATGGAGGAGGAAGACTATATTGCCAATGATCAAAGCGGAATCCCTGATGACGGCTTATTTCAAGCGGTACTGCGAGCGGGTGATCGAAACGCCGACGGCCGGTTGAGCCGGGAAGAAGCAAGGGCGGTAACGTCCCTTGATGCCGGCGGCAGGCAGATTGCGGATCTTACCGGTCTGGACGCGCTTGCGCATTTATCCTGGTTGAATATAAGGGACAATATGATAACGGATCTTTCGGCCCTATCCCGTCTGACAGGACTCGCGTGGCTGGATATCAGCGGTAATGCGGTAGCGGATATAACTCCCCTTCAAAATTTGATCAATCTTACCGGGCTATATCTGGCGGATAATCTGGTTGAGGATATTGGTCCTGTAGAAGATATGATCCGTCTGCGCTGTCTGGATGCGTCCTATAACCGTTTAACCAGTATTGAGCCGTTGTCAAAGCAGCGGCGCCTGCAGGTACTCTTTCTGGATGGCAATCATATCGAGAAGCTCGACGTTTGCCTGCAAATGCCGGCCTTACAGGACTTGAGATTGGCTCACAATAGGGTAGGGGATATCACGCCTTTGCAGAATTGTATCAATCTTGGCAGGCTGGTACTGTATGACAACCAGATTCAGGATCTGGATCCGATGAAGCATTTGTCAAAGCTGCGTTATCTCTATGCGGGGGAAAACCAAATTGCCGATATCCGTCCTTTGAGCGGGCTGTCCCAGCTGCTGGTCGTCAGTATTGATAATAATAGGATCGAGTCCCTTGACGCCTTAAAAGACATGGCGAATCTAACGATGCTGTCCGCATCGCATAACCAGATTCAGGATCTGAGTCCCATAGCCAACCTGACGCGTTTGACTTGGTTGAATGTGTCCTGGAACGCCTTGGCTTCACTGCCGGATTTGTCCTGGCTGACGGAATTGCAGCCGGATGGAACATGTTTCCTTGGTAATGACCTAACGAAAGAGGAATGCTTTAAAAAGCTTCCGCATCATTTAACGCAAAACAGTGAATGGATGTGGAAAAACGGTTTCCGCATCCTGGGAGATGTGGATGATGACGGCCGGATAAGCGCCGCTGACGCTTTGCTTGTACTGCAGGCCGCCACCTTTAAAATTACGCTCTCGGACTTACAGAGGGAACTGGCTGATGTCGATGGCGATACGGGTATTACCCCGAACGATGCCCTGTTGATTCTCCAATACGCCACCGGGAAAATCGCTTCGTTTTAAAATTGCGGCCCATTTATCCAGTATTTCCATGCACCCCGCCTTTTTTGCCGGAATACAATAAAACAGAACCAACATTGGGGGAGGGGTTATCAATGTTCGATATACAAACGCCGGTCGGCTTTTTCCTGGGAGCCAATACGCCGCAGGGCTTTTGCGGATATCATCAGGAATTGTACGACGGCCGCGACGGTTGGCGTGCCTTTTTAATCAAATCAGGCCCTGGCACCGGAAAATCGTCGATGATGAAGGAAATTTTAAACCATATGGAAGCGCAGGGCCTGGAGGTTGAAGCCATTTACTGTTCGTCCGACCCGCATTCGCTGGACGGCGTAGTGGTACCGTTTATTAAAACGGTCATATTTGACGCCACTTCGCCGCACATACTGGAGCCCAAATATTGGGGAACGGTGGAGCAAATTGTGGATCTTAGCAGCTGTATGGATGCCGAGAAGCTCCATAGTCATTACGAAGATGTGATCAAGGCGACCGACGCCTGTTCCGCAGCCCATGCCCGTTGCCGCCAGTTTATGGGCGCGGCGGCAATTCTGCAGGGGGATAACCAGAAGATGGCGGCTTCCTGCACCGACACCGATAAAATCGAACGCAGCGCCGCGCGTATTGCCGCGCGCGAATGGGGCGGCAAAACCGGGAAGAGGGGCAAGGAAACGCGTCGTTTTTTGAGCGCTCTCACACCGGAAGGCACGGTTGTGTTTTATGAAACGCTGCAAAATCTCTGCTCCCGTATTTATGCGCTGGAGGATGACTACGGCGCCTCCTCCGCTGTCATGCTGGAGGAACTCCGTCGCCGGGCGCTGGATGCGGGCTTGAGTATCATTACCTGCCGCTGTCCGCTGTCCCCGCAGGATAAGATTGAACACCTGCTGGTTCCGGAACTCGGCCTCGGTTTCACCACGTCCAACGGGTTTCATCGGGCGGATTTTCCGGTCTATCGCCGCATCCATGCCGCACGGTTTACCGATACCGACCAGCTTAAAACCATGCGGGAAAAACTTAGCTTCAATCGTAAAGCGGCACGTGAATTGCTGCGCGAGGCCATGGCGGCATCGGTGGAAGCCAAGGCGCTGCACGACCAGATGGAGATTTATTCCAAAGAAGCGGTGGACTGGAAAAAAGTCACCCGTATGCAGGCGGATGTCGTGCGCATGTTTGATCGCCTGGTTGAAAGGAAAAAAGAGGAATCACATGCATAAACCACCGACCCGGGGGAAAAATATCCCCTGAGGTGATAGAAAAATGGATTGGATGATGTTGATTAAGTCGTTCGTGGTGGGCGGGCTGATCTGCGTAATCGGGCAGCTGCTCATCGACTATACGTCGATCACACCGGCCCGCATACTGGTGCTGTTTGTTACGTTGGGCGTGGTGCTGACAGCCATCGGCGTTTATGAGCCGTTGGTAAACTTTGCGGGAGGCGGCGCCACCGTTCCTCTGACCGGATTCGGATACTCCCTGGCCAAGGGCGTGCAGGAAGCGGTGACCGAAACCGGCCTGCTGGGCGCGCTCAGCGGAGGAATAACCGGCACGGCAGGAGGCATTTCGGCCGCCATTCTATTCGGTTTCCTGTGCTCGTTGATTGCCAAATCGGGCGATAAATCCTGACGCTTGACAAATGGTCTGCACAGGACTATAATAAGTAATAATAATATGCTGTCTTCAGGGCGGGGTGCAAGTCCCCACCGGCGGTGATCCCTTGCAAAAGGGCAGCCCGCGAGCAGGCGTTCGCCTGCTGATTTGGTGTAAATCCAAAGCCGACGGTTACAGTCCGGATGAAAGAAGAAGCACACCACGATGAATCATGGTGTTTTAGCGCCCTGCCGGTAATTTGCGGCAGGGCGCTTTCTCGTGTGGGCAGCAGGAAAGAAGGAGTACATATGCAAGTAACATCCGCACGAAAAAACAGGGTAAACATTCAGACCATGGCGATATGGGCGCTTTTCTGCGCTTTGGCTTATGTCAGCGTCGCCCTTGTCCGCATTCCAGTCGCCGGGTTCCTGGAGCTGGAACCGAAGGATGTTATCCTTACCATTGCCGCTTTTTTGTATGGACCGGTTGCTGGTTTTGCGATGGCCGTTGTGGTATCGCTGGTGGAGATGGTTACCTTCAGCGCCACCGGCATCATTGGGTTTATTATGAACGTGTTGTCTTCCGCGTCATTTGTATGCGTTGCGGCCCTGATTTATCGCCGCAAACGCACTTTGAAAAGCGCTGTATGGGGCATGATCGCCGCCACCCTTTGCCTGACAGTGGTTATGGTGCTGTGGAATATATTGATAACGCCGCTGTACATGGGCGTACCCCGCGCACAGGTCATCGGTATGCTGGCCACCGTGTTCCTGCCGTTCAATCTGGCCAAGGGAGCCATGTTGAGCGTGTTGACCCTGCTGCTTTACCCGCCGGCCATGAGCGCCTTGCGCAAAGCGCGGCTGCTGCCCGAGACAAATGAGCGGGAGATGGCGCGAAAGGGCCGGCATCTGGTCGGCTTTATTCTTGTTGCGGTAGCGGTGCTGGCAACCGGTGTGGTAACCATTCTGGTAATGAACGGCGTCATATAAGCCATGACATAAAGACAGACTGGGCCAATTGCAATTTTGGGGCCGGGGCGGACCAATTGGCCGCCCCGGTTTATGTATGGCCCGCTATCCGTGTTGCCTGGTGCGGCTGTGTAGAATAAGCCCCATGGGAAACCGAAACGCCTCTGCGGCAAATCCGGAGACAGGCTGGATAATGTCGAGTTTGGGAGCATGTGGGGGATTCTTGACAAACCCAAGCCAATCTGCTATAATGAACAAAAATTCAATATGATCCTTATCAAGAGTGACGGAGGGAACAGGCCCTATGATGTCCGGCAACCTGCGGTAAGCAAGGTGCTAAATCCTGCGGTCGAAACCGGAAGATGAGGGGACAGGAATGCCGTCCGCTTTGCCGGGCGGCAATTTTGATAGGGACAAGCTGGGAGGTTTATATTTATGGCAAAGCGCTTATTTACATCCGAATCAGTGACGGAGGGGCATCCGGACAAGGTGTGCGACCAGATTTCCGACGCGGTTCTGGACGCCATTCTGGCGCAGGATGCGGACGCCCATGTGGCCTGCGAAACCATGGCCACCACCGGTATGGTGCTGGTGACGGGGGAAATTTCCACCTCCTGCTATGTGGACATCCCGCACATTGCGCGGGATGTGATCCGCGAAATCGGTTATACCGGCGCGGATCAGGGATTTGATGGCGACGCCTGCTCGGTGCTGACCGCCATTGACGAGCAGTCGCCGGATATCGCCATGGGCGTGAACGAGGCGTTGGAGGCCCGCTCACATTTGGCGGAAGATTACGACATGATCGGGGCGGGGGACCAGGGCATGATGTTTGGCTTTGCCTGCGACGAAACGCCGGAGCTGATGCCGCTGCCCATTTCGTTGTCGCATAAAATGGCGAAACGGTTGGCCGCGGTGCGGCGGGATGGGACGCTGCCTTATCTCCGCCCGGACGGTAAAACCCAGGTTACTGTGGAATACGACGGTTACACCCCGGTGAGGGTAGAAGCGGTCGTGGTATCTACCCAGCATGGTGAGAGCGTGTCGCTGGACACCATCCGCCGGGATATGATTGAGCAGGTGATCCGGCCGGTGGTGCCGGCGAACCTGCTCGATGATAAAACCAAGATATTTGTCAACCCTACCGGACGCTTTGTTGTGGGCGGTCCTCAGGGCGACAGCGGCCTGACCGGTCGTAAGATCATCGTGGATACCTATGGCGGCTATGCCCGCCACGGCGGCGGGGCGTTTTCCGGCAAAGACCCGACCAAGGTGGATCGGTCGGCTTGCTATATGGCGCGTTACGCGGCAAAAAATGTGGTGGCGGCCGGGCTGGCTTCCCGTTGCGAGGTGCAGCTGGCCTATGCCATCGGCGTGGCGCATCCGGTATCGGTGCTGGTGGAAACCTCCGGTACCGGTGTGGTGCCGGATGAGGAACTGGCCGACGCGCTGCGGGCGGTGTTTGATTTCCGCCCGGCGGCCATCATCGAAACGCTGGGCCTGCGCCGTCCGATCTACCGCCAGTTGGCGGCATATGGGCATATGGGCCGGGAGGACTTGCAGGTTCCATGGGAAAAAACCGACAAAGCTGAAGCGCTGAAAGCGCATCTGGGTCGCGCTTAAGGAGGACGGGAATATGAAAATCGCCTTTATCGGCGCCGGCAACATGGCCGGGGCCATTATCCGAGGAATGTGCCGGGCGTCCTTTGTAGGCGCCAATATTGCGGCTTATGACATCGACAGTGACAAAACCGCCGCTCTGGCGCGGGAATGCGGTATCGCCGCCGCCGCGTCAGCCAGTGAAGCCGTAACCGGTGCCGACGCCGTGGTGCTGGCGGTCAAGCCGCAGATGTTCGCTGGGGTTGTGCCCTCCCTGCGGGAGGCGTTGCCTGCCGGCTGCCTGCTGGTTTCGATCGCCGCGGGCAAAACGCTGGCGGATATTGAGGCGTTGGCCGGTGAAGAGGTGCCGGTGATTCGGGTCATGCCCAACATCTGCGCTACAGTAGGGGCGTCAATCGCCGCCTACACGGGCAACGCGCGCGTTGCCGACGAACATAAAACCCTGGTAAAACGCATATTTGATGCGGTAGGCCAGTCGATGGAACTGGAGGAAAGTTACTTTTCCGCGTTTGCCGCCATCGCCGGCTGTTCGCCGGCGTTTACGCTGCTGTATATCGAATCGCTGGCGCAGGCCGGCGTCAAATACGGTATCCCCAAGGCGAAATCACTGGAAATCGCTTCGCAGGCGGTGTTGGGAACCGCCAAGCTGCTGCAGGAAACGGGAGAGCATCCCCATGTGCTGATGGATGCGGTGTGTTCGCCCGCCGGCACCACCATTGAAGGAGTGTGCGCCCTGCAGCGGGAAGGCTTTGAGGCGGCGGTGCTCGCGGCGGTAGACGCCAGCCTGCAAAAGGATAAAAAGCTGTGAATATCCTGTAAACGACTCTTGACAGGACGGGGAGAATATAGCATAATAATCAGTATGATGACGGATTGTGGGGAGTGGACATGAGAATTATCACCGGCAGCGCCCGTGGGCGCCGCTTGGAAACGCTGGCCGGGGAAGATACCCGCCCCACGGCTGAACGGGTCAAGGAAGGACTGTTCAGCGTCCTGCAATTTGAAATCGAAGGCCGTCGGGTGCTGGATTTGTTCGCCGGCAGCGGCCAGTTGGGAATCGAAGCCCTCAGCCGCGGCGCCGCCGGATGCGTGTTTGTGGATAAAAATCCGGCCGCGGTGGAAGTGATCCGCCGTAATCTCCAGAATACAGGGCTGGCCAGGAACGCGCAGGTGCTATGCCTTGATGCCGGCGCTTACCTGTCCCGGCGGGGGGAACCCGCAGATATCGCGTTTCTTGATCCACCCTACCAGGCGGGCCTGCTGCTCCCGGCGCTGGATCAGGTATCCGCCCATATGAATCCCGGCGGCGTGATTGTTTGTGAAACGGACGATCCCCAGTCGCTTCCCGAACAGGCGGGGACGTTTGATCTGGCCCGTACCTATCGTTATGGAAAGATCTATGTGGGATTGTACCGCTTGGGAGAAAGGCAGGCGCAGCTATGAGAATTGCGATCTGTCCCGGTAGCTTTGACCCGGTTACGCTCGGTCATCTCGATGTTATCCACCGGGCGGCGACCCTGTTCGATAAAGTGATTGTCGCCGTTATGCCCAACGCGTCTAAAAGCCCCCTGTTTTCTCTGCTGATCGGCAAAATCACGCATATTTCCATTGATATGGTTTAAGACCTGCCGGATCGGATACTGATACTCCTCTTTGTAAATATACAGATTCGGATATTTCCGGCTTGCCGCACATGCTTTTTCCTCAAAATCCACATAAAAAATCTTGGTGCGGCTGAGCATTCCATCCTGCACGATCGCTGTAATGGGCAGATGTTCTCCAAGCAGATGGATTCCGTCCACATGGTATTCCCGCACCCAGTAACGAAGCGCTTCTAAAATCAGATTATGATTCACTTTCTCCGGAAAATACATCTCCATCACACATTCCATGCCGTTTTCATGCAGCCGGTGGATCAGCATCCTGAATTCCCGGGAAGCATGCAGCGGATCGGCAGCATACGATGCCTTCACCGCAAAATAATTTCCGGGCTCATATCCCCAGTAATTCACTTTGCTCGGAGCCTCTTTTATTTTTTCTGCCGGACGGATCTGATCCGTCTGTTTTTCTTTCCAACGGATATATTCCGGAAGTTTCTGCTGCTTTGGCAGTTCAATTTCCTCAAACTCATACACCGGCATAAGTTCAACTGTTGTCACACCGAGTTTCTTCAGATAAGGAATCCGGTTCATAAGCGCACGAAACGTCCCCGGAACACTTCTGGTACCGGAATCCATCGTAAAACCACGCACATGCAGCTTGTACATAATCATCTGTTCTCTCGGTATTTCCGGACATACATCCTCCCCCCAGTCAAACTCCTGCACATCAAATGCCCCATGCACCTCATACTGCTGCCGGCTGCGTGAACTGTCATTCCAGACCTGCCGCCCCATGATGGCGTGTGCGCACGGATCCATTACCGTTTTCCCATTGATCTCAAAATCGTAAATCAGATGTTCCAGATGCAGATCTGCCACTGCGATAGAGCGCACCGATCCCATGCAGTATTCTGCCGGAACCGCTATCTTTTCTTCTTTTTGGGTCTGTATATCCTTAAGTACCACAAAACAGCTGTCCTCTTTTTCCGCATCAAACGTAAAAGTCGTCCATTCTCCCTGAATCGTCACTCCCGGTTTTGCGTAATCTCCTTCTCTGATCCTTCTATTGTCTGTTCGTTTTTTCGTGTCTCGTATTTTCATGTTTTTCATTATACCCTTTTTAAAAAACTTTGTATATCACTTTTTCGAATTGACAAGCTCCTTACTCCTCGCTTATAATGATATAAGGCACAAAAAACGATTAAGAAAAGAGGTATCTTATGGCAGATAAAGAAAAAGCAACACCCGTTACCCCGGATGAGATTGACGATATTCGTGTAACACTTGATTTGGATGAAGGCGAAGTAGAATGCAAAATCCTTACCATTTTTGACGTAAATGAACAGGACTACATTGCACTGATGCCGCTCAATCCGGACGGCTCTGATCCGGATGAAGGCACCGTTTATCTCTACCGCTATGCGGAGGATGAGGATGGCATTCCACAGATCGACAGCATCACAGATGACGACGAGTACGAAGCCGCTGCTGACCGCTTCGATGAAATGCTCGATGATGACTACTTCAATGCACTCGAAGACGAAGAGTAACTTTTTTAAACCTGCATCGAATACCCGATGCAGGTTTTTTACGGCTCTTTACCGGCTTCTTTGATAAAACGCGACAGTTCCACCTCTTTGCCACGCATTTTTTTTACCGAACAGATGGTCAGGGATTCCTTTGCTCTGGTCATTCCCACATAAAACAAACGCCGTTCTTCCTCGACATCCTGCTTTAATACTGCTTTCTTATAAGGCATTACGCCCTCGTTGACGTCAATCAGATACACTTTTGTAAATTCCAGCCCCTTGGCGCTGTGCAGTGTTGCAAATGTCACAGCATTCTGATTCCTGCGCTTTTCCTGCGCCAGTCTCTTTAACTCCTGCCGGTATTCTTCTATATGTGCAAACCATTCCTCAAATGTACGGTACCCTTTGGCACTCGCAAGGATTTCATCTGCCACTTCATAAAAATCTTCTTTATTCGCATTCCGGTATTCGGCATACTCTGCCAGATAATCATCGTACCCGATTCCCCGCCGGATATAGTTGATTGCCGCATAAGGGCTCAGACGGGACAAATGTTTCAGATCATACCACAACTTTTCGATCCGCTCCGCGATCCACGGCTGCTCCTCATATAATTTCATCCACTCATCAAAACATACCGTTTCATCGGGCAGGCTGTCCCTGCCGATATACCGCTTCGGCCGGTTCATAATAGAAAGGAAATCGGCCCTGCTGTCACTTCCCTGTGCGATGCGGATATAAGTGAAAAAATCACGGGCAATCCAGTGCTCATAGATATCCGGAATCCGGTCTTTCGTCTGAAATGCCAGATTGGCAGAAACCATATATTCCATCAGGGCACGCGGCTGCATGTTTGTCCGAAACAGTACTGCGATTTCCGAAAGCGGAACCCCATTTTGCACAGTCTGCCGGATATCTTCTGCCAAAAATGCATTCTCTTTATAGCAGTCCTCAAAGTACTGAAAACGCACCTTCTGTTTCCCGGCTTTTCCGGCACGGATCTTTTTCGGAAAACGTTCTTCATTGTGTGCGATCAGGCGCATAGCTGCCTCCACAATCGGCGGCTCACACCGGTAATTTACTTCAAGATTCACAATCTTTGCCTGCGGGTATATCTTTTGAAATCCCAGCATAATTTCCGGCTTCGAACCGCGGAACCGATAGATGGACTGATCATCATCTCCCACTACAAAGAGATTATTTTCCGGTGCGGCAAGCATACACATGATCTTCCACTGGATCAGATTGATATCCTGAAACTCGTCGATCAGAATATAACGGTACTTTTTCTGCCATGCCGAAAGAATATCCTTCCGCTGGGAAAACAACTCATACGTGTATGTCAGCATATCATCAAAATCAATCAGGCGGTTCCTTTTGAGCCGCTCATCATATTCCCGGTAAATCTTCCGGAAAACCTCCTCCCCACAGCTGGAAGAATAAAAATGTTCCAGCGGAATCTGCTCATTTTTCACACGGCTGATCTCCGTTAAAACATCCCCGATAAATTCACCTTCATCCCGGTATTCCAGATGATGATAAGACAGAATCTCCCGCATAAACTGATATCGCTGCTCCTCCGATATAATATTTCCGGAATCAAAATGGTACGCCAGCTTCAACACCATGAAAAATATGGCGTGGAACGTACCGAAGGTCACTTTCGTTCTCTCTTCTCCTGTCGCTGCAAGAAAACGCTGCTTCATCTCCTGTGCCGCCGCTCGCGTAAATGTAATCACAAGAATATTGGACGGATCTATGTTCTCATATTCAATTAACTGTTTCGTTCTTTGGGTAATTACCGCAGTTTTCCCGGAACCGGGACCTGCCAGAACAAGCATCGGGCCATCCTTATGGCGGATGGCCTGCTGCTGGGATTTATTATAGTTCATTTGTTCTCCCGTGAGAATGTTCTACTGTGCCTGAGAAAGGAGCTCGATTCCTTTACGGATACGGGCAAGAGACTCTTCTTTTCCAAGAACCTCCATAAGCTCGGTGGCACCGCCCGGTGTCATCTGCTTGCCGGATACTGCCGTACGGATCGGCCACATAACATATCCGTTCTTGCAGCCTTTCTGCTCTACATACTTAAGAAGTGTCTGATACAATGCATCGTTGCTGTAATCTTCCTGAGCCTCTAAGACTGGAAGGATCTCCTGCAACACTTCAAGAGAGGTCTGTGCATTTGTCTTC
>OGYY01001993.1_pt1 | contig 15999 bp, 12 predicted proteins | sample 1576671 | NCBI WGS metagenome assembly OGYY01 (sample SAMEA3541593, study PRJEB24748) | human gut metagenome | biome: human gut; feature: human-associated habitat; material: faeces | place: China | collected 2012 | reverse complement strand
TGGGAAACCAGCTGGGGGCGCTTCCCTTGTCCAGACCAAGGGGGCGGGCGTCTGCCGAACGCCCGCCCCCTTGGGGAATGGATCCATTATGATTTTGCCTTGCCGCCCATCCAGAAAGCCAGGGCAAAGCCCCCGGCGAAGGTGAGGCAGCTCAGCGCCAGGGCCCCAGGCCCGGCAAAGGAGGTGGGGAGGATCATCAGGGTGGAAGCCAGGGCAAACCCCAGCAGCACCCGGGTCAGGCCCACGTAGTACCGCTCCAGCAGCCAAGACACCAACCGGGCCAGCAGCAGGATGGTCAGCAAAAACCCTGCCCCCATGGGCAGGAGCACCGTCAAGTCCAGATGGCCAATCCCCTGGGCCATGGGCTGGTAGAGCCCCAGGAAGAGGAGCACGGAGGAGGAGCTCAGCCCTGGCAGGAGCATGCTCAACCCCCACACCGCTCCGCAGAACAGGAACAGCCCCGGTCCCGGTTGGAGGAAGGCGTCCTTGGGCCCCTCGTCCAGCACCTGGAAGAGGGTGAAAGACAGGGCCAGGGAGAGGACAAACCCCACCCAGGCGGCCGCCTTCCTCTCCTCCCCCCGGACGGTCTTATGGAAGAGGGCGGGCATGGTGCCGAAAATGAGCCCGGCGAAGAGGGTCATGGTGGGCCCCGAGGAGACGGTAAGCAGGTATTCCACCACCCGGGCCAGGAGGATAAACCCCACCAGTCCCCCGCCGATCAGAGGGAGGAAGAGACGCAGGTGCCGCCGCAAGGTGGGCAGGGGGTGGGTGAACAGCTGGATCATAGGCTCATACAGCCCGAAGGCCAAGCAGAGCACCCCGCCGCTGACCCCCGGGAGGATGGCCCCGGTGCCGATGATCATCCCCTGGAGCAGCAGGAGCCACATCCGCGTGGTGGGCCTGTGAGCTGGTTTGGAAGCTGGTGCCATTGGGATTCCTCCTCCAGCGTACCGGCGAAACGAAAGCCGTAGGAAATCAAAAAAAGCTCCCTGATGGTCAGGGAGCTTTTTGGTGGACGATACAGGACTTGAACCTGTGACCTCCCGCACGTCAAGCGGATGCTCATACCAGCTGAGCTAATCGTCCGTCTCTTGCGGAGCGAATTTTATTTTATCGGATCCCTCCCCATTTGTCAAGCATTTTTTCAAAAAACTTTGGGTTTCTTCTCCCCCGCCCCGCCTTGGGGAAAATTGACAAGGCCCAGCCCGTTTCCTATAATGGGAGCAAAGACACCTGGCCGGCGGTTCCGGCCGGGAGGGGAGGCCCGCCATGATCGACCTAAACCACATCGCCCGCTACCGGGAGAACAACCGCATCGAGGCCAAGAAGGCCGCCGGGGGCTTCCCCCACAGCCTGTGGGAGACCTACTCCGCCTTTGCCAACACCATCGGCGGTCTCCTCCTCCTGGGGGTGGAGGAGGACCGGGACAAGACCCTCCACATCACCGGCGTGCCTGACGGGCCGGGGTACGCCGCCCAATTCTGGGCCACGGTGCAGGACCCCGCCAAGGTCAGCGCCAACATTTTAGCCCCGGAGGATGTGGCCCTCCACACCGTCGAGGGAAAGCAGATCCTGGTGATCTCCGTGCCCCGGGCGGACCGGCACCAGCGGCCGGTGTACATCGGAGACAGCCCCTTCACCGGGGCCTACCGCCGGGACGGGGAGGGGGACTACCACTGCTCCCCCGAGGAGGTCCGGGCCATGCTCCGGGACCGGGAGGACGCCCCCGCCGACCTGGCCGTGCTGGAGGGCCGCACCCCCGCCGACCTGGCCCAGACCGACCTGCGGCAGTTCCGGGCCCTCATGGCCATGCGCCAGCCCGACCACCCCTGGAACTACCTGCCCGACCCCCAGTTCCTCCCCGCCGCAGGCATCCTGGGGCGGGGGCAGGACGGGGCGGACCACCCCACCTTGGCGGGGCTCCTTCTCCTGGGCAAACGGAAGCCGCTGCGGGAGGTGTTCCCCCAGTTCCGTTTGACCTACCAGGAGGCCGACACAGGCTTTTCCCTGTCCACCCTCCGGCCGGGGCCCCCGGAGAACCTCTTCTCCTTCTACGGGATGGTCACCCGGCGGCTCACCGCCGTCTCCGCCCTGCTGGCCCAGGACCCCGCAGAGCGGGAACGGCTGGCCGGGGCTATGCGGGAGGCCGTCCTCAACGCCATCCTCCACGCCGACTACTTCAGCCGGGGCGGGCTGGCCATTCTCCGCACGGCGGGGAAGCTCACCGTGTCCAACGGCGGCCTGCTGCGGGTGGACCCAGACCAGGTCCGCCAGGGCGCCGCTGGCGACCCACGAAACCGGGGGCTGGTGGCCCTCTTCGCCCTGCTGAAGCTGGCCACCGGCACCGGGCGGGGGCTGCGGGGGATCTATGCCCTCTGGGCCCAGCAGGGGTGGCAGGCCCCGGTACTGGCCGAGGCCGCCCACGCAGAGCGCACCGACCTCTCCCTCCCCCTCCCCCACCGGGCCTTTTCCCGGGAGGAACTCACCCGGCAGCAGATTTTGGAATACCTCACCGACCACGTCTCCGCCGCCCCCCGCACCCTGGCCCAGGGGCTGGGGCTCTCCCTCCGGGAGGTCCAGGGGGCCCTGGCCCAGCTGACCCGGCAGAACTTGGTGGTCCCCCAAGGGCAGCGCTACCAGCTGCGGGCCTGACAGCAATGCAGCGCACCGGCCTGTCTTCTGGCCGGTGCGCTGGTGTACTGTTAGGACCCCTGCTCCTTCATAATGGGCTGCAAATGCATCAGCAGGTCCACCTTATTGTTGACTTCAAACTTTTTATAGATGTTGGCGATGTGGGTGCGGACGGTATAGATGCTGATGTGGAGCTCCTCCGCGATCTGCTCGTTCTTCATCCCGGAAGAGAGGTAGTAGACGATCCGCCGCTCCTGCTGGGTCAGGGTGTTGTAGGGGTGGTTCAGGTTCTTGGGCAGCTCCTTGGTCTGGCAGGTGATGAACATCAGGTGCCAGGTCTGGATGAGCCCTCCGGCGCTGGAGGAGAGGAAGGACGTGTGGTAGAAGGAGATGTCCCCCGACAGGGAGGTGAAGGTCTGGCTGGTGCCCCCCTGGGTGGTGAGGCGGTCGCTGATCTCGTTGATCATGGTCTGGACCTCCCGGAACTTGGGGTCCCCCTGGTAGTTGCTGCGGAGGAAGTGCCCCTGGTTGTGGCGGTACTGCTCCCAGAACACCTGGCTGATCTCCTGGGCGGCCTTGTTGGTCTGCAGGACGGTCATGTCCTGGTTCAGGATCACCGCCCCCATCTTCACATCCTGGAAGAACAGGTGGAAGCAGTCCTGGAACCGGGCCTCGCCGCTGTGGCGGAGGTAGTTCTGGTAGTTGGCCTCCACCAGCTCCGCCAGGTATTCCAGGGGGGGACGCTCCTCCTCCTGAAAGCCCCCCTCCTCCCGGGTGCGGAAGAGGCCCATGGAGCCGATCACCCGCTCCCCCTGGTAAAAGAAGAGCACCGCCTGGTAATATAGGTCCTCGGCGGCCATGTGGATGCCGTAGGGGGTGCGCTCATACTCCTCCAGGGTCATCACATCCTCGGTGAAGATCACCCGCTTGCCCTTGAGGTGGGCCGGCAGGGAGGAGTAGCGGAAGATGTCATCCTTATAGATGTGGTCCTTGTAGTCGTACATGGGCCCGTAGCGGATGCCGTAGGTGATGTAATTGCTCAACGTGTTGCCCCGCCGGGCCGCCCCCCCCAGAAAGGCCGGGTATTGATAGGGGAAGAAAATGCTGCGCCGAAAGCCAAAGTGCTTGTCGAAGAGCGCCAGCACCTTCTTGGGAAAATTTTCACTGTCCTTGGCCAGGTCCAGGGCAAAGTGCATGGCCGCCTCGTGCCATGTTTCTGCCGTTTTGCTGATAATGGTACCTCCTTTCCCGGCGGAAGAGGCGGCTTCCGTGCCACAAAATGACAGATTTGCTGCACAATTCCCGCCGGATTTTTCCATGATGGCGCTATTATACACAGTTTATACCAAAAATTCAATCGTTTCTCCTGAAAAAGCATCAGAAAAAATTCCGCTCATTTTGCAACTTTTCCTTGACAAGGCCCTATGAGCGTGTATAATATAGCTATCTGCGAAACGAAATAAGCCATTTTTGTATGGAGTTCGTATAAAATGGACAAATTCTAATCATTATGGGAGGATACTTAACATGCAACCCAGAGATGTAGTCATCGTCAGCGCCTGCCGGACCGCCATTGGCAAGTTCCAGGGCCAGTTCAAGGACGTTTCCGCCAGAGAGCTGGCCATCACCGCCGGCAAGGAAGCCATCCGCCGCGCTGGCATCGACATCAACACCATCGACGAAATCGTCATGGGCGAGTGCTACACCGCCATGCAGGGTTCCCTGCCTGCCCGCCAGGTCTCCATGCGCATCGGCCTGCCCATCGAGAGCAGCGCCGTCACCGTCAACCAGAACTGCGCCTCCGGCATGCGTGCCCTGGAGATCGCCTGCAACAACATCCAGCTGGGCAAGACCGACATCGGCCTGGTGGTGGGCGTGGAGAACATGACCCAGGCCCCCTTCCTCCTGCCCAAGGCCCGTATGGGTTACCGCATGGGCGGCATCCCCACCGAGGGCGGTGCTGAGCTGTACGACAGCATGATCCACGACGCCCTGTACGACGCTCTGGTCCCCGGCCACATGGGCGTCACCGCCGACAACGTGGCCAAGCTGTGCAACGTCTCCCGTCAGGAGTGCGACGAGCTGGCCGTCATCAGCCACAACCGCGCCTGCGCCGCCATCGACGCCGGCAAGTTCAAGGACGAGATCATCCCCGTCATCCTCCACAACAAGAAGAAGGGCGACATCGCCATCGACACCGATGAGCACCCCATCCGCAACTGCAGCTATGAGACCATCTCCAAGATGAAGGCCGTCTTCACCCCCGATGGTGTCACCACCGCTGCCAACGCCTCCGGCATCAACGACGCCGCCGCTGCGGTCATCGTCATGTCCGCCGACAAGGCCAAGGAGCTGGGCCTGAAGCCCATGGCCAAGATGATCAACATGTGCTCTGCCGGCGTGGAGCCCAAGTACATGGGCATCGGCCCCGCTTACGCCATCCCCAAGTGCCTCAAGGGCGTGAGCATGGACTTCAACGACGTGGACTACTGGGAGATCAACGAGGCCTTCGCCGCCCAGTTCCTGGGTGTGGGCCGCAAGCTCAAGGAGGAGCACGGCTGGGAGGTCGACCTGAACAAGACCAACGCCAACGGCTCCGGCATCTCCCTGGGCCACCCCATCGGCTGCACCGGCCTGCGGATCATCGTCTCCATGCTGTACGAAATGCAGCGCCGCGGCGCCACCATCGGCGGCGCCTCCCTGTGCGTGGGCGGCGGCCCCGCCATGGCCTCCCTGTGGACCCGTGACGTCTGATCCCGCCCTCCCCAGTTGATTTGACAGACAAAAGCGCCTGCCGGCTTCCCCGGCAGGCGCTTTTTCTGCGCTCTTGCAATTTGGGGGCGCAGGGGCTACAATAAAGGGTAAATCCAAACACCCACAGGAGGGATCGCCATGGACGCCATGTGGCTGGAAGTCATTCTGAACACCAAGGCAGAGGAGCTGGACGACCTCTGCGCCAAGCTCATCGCCAACGGGGTGCCCGGCCTGGCGGTGGAGGAAGAGGAGGAGTTCCGGGCCTTTCTGGAGGAGAACCGCCAGTATTGGGACTATGTGGACGACGCCCTGCTGGAGCAGATGAAAGGGGTCTCCCGGGTGAAGCTCTACGTCACCGACGACGCCGACGGCCAGGCCCAGCTGAACACCTACCTGGCCGGCATCGACCTGCCCTACACCACCGTCCCCCTCCGGGAGTACGACTGGGCCCACAGCTGGCAGAAGTACTACCGCCCCCTGGCCGTGGGGGAGAGTCTCTACATCGTCCCTGAGTGGGAGCGGGACACCGCCGCCGTCCCGGAAGGGGCGGTGCGGCTGCTGATGAACCCCGGCCTCACCTTCGGCACCGGGTCCCACGCCTCCACCCAGCTGTGCCTGGAGGGGGTGGAGGCCCACGTGCAGCCCGGGGACCGGGTGCTGGACCTGGGCTGCGGCAGCGGGATCCTGGCCATCGCCGCCCTGTGCCTGGGGGCGGCCCAGGCGGTGGGGGTGGACATCGACCCCAAGGCGGTGGACGTGGCCTATGAGAACGCCGCCCTCAACGGCATCGGCCGGGAGAAGTGCCGCTTTTTGGCGGGGAACGTCCTGGCCGACCCCGCCCTGGTGGAGGACCTGGGCCGGGAGAAGGCCCAGGTGGTCCTGGCCAACATCGTGGCCGACGTGATCATCCCCCTGGCCCCCATGGTGCCCCGGCTGCTGGACCCTAAGGGGACCTTCCTGTGCTCCGGCATCATCGACACCCGGGGGGACGAGGTGGCCGCCGCCCTGGCCGCCGCCGGCCTCCGTGTCACCCGCCGCCGGGAGAAGAACGGCTGGGTGGCCCTGGAGGCCCAGCTGACATGACCGCCCCCCAGGCCACCGTCCGCCCCCTGGCCCTGCCGGCGGACCGGCGGGGGATAGCCGAAGTCTGGGAAGCCAGCAGACGCATCCTGGCGGTCAGCGACATCCACGGCAACCTCCCCTTCCTCCAGGGGCTGCTGAAAAAGACGGGCTACTCCTCCGATGACGTGCTCATCATCCTGGGGGACATTTTGGAAAAATCCACCGGCGGGCTGGACACCCTCCACTTCCTCATGGACCTGGCCCGGCGGAACACGGTGTACTTTCTCCAGGGCAACTGCGAGGACGTGACCCTGTCCTTCCTCCGCCAGGCCTGGTCGGAGGAGGCCGCCCTCCAGTACGGCACCTTCTGGGGGGAGAAGTGCGCCTGGGTCTACATGGCCCACCAGGCGGGGGTGGACACCCGGACCCCCCAGGACCTGGCCGCCGCCCGCCAGGCCATCGAAAGGGCCTTCCCGGAGGAGGTGGCCTTCCTCCGGGCCATGCCCACCATTTTGAAAAACGACCACTACCTCTTCGTCCACGGGGGCGTGCCCCGGGAGGACCGGCTGGAGGACCTCACCGCCCGCTCCTGCATGAAGAACGACGACTTCCTCAGCCAGGGCTACGGCTTCCGCCGGTGGGTCATCGTGGGCCACTGGCCGGTGACCCTGTACCGGAAGGACATCCCCTCCGCCAAGCCCCTGGTTCTGCCGGACCGGCACATCGTCAGCATCGACGGGGGATGTAACCTAAAGGCCGACGGCCAGCTCAACGCCCTCATCCTCCCCAAGGAGCCTGGGGAAGACTTTGCCTGGCTGGCCTACGACGGCTTCCCGGTGATGGTGGCTCAGGAGGATCAGGCCCCCTCCCCCAACCCCATCAACATCCGCTGGGGCCACAGCGCCCTGGAGGTCCTCTCCCTGGGGGAGGAGTTCTCCCGCTGCCGCCACCTGGAGAGCAGGCGGGAGCTGGACATCCTCACCGACTACCTCCGCCAGGGCCCGGCAGGACCCTACTGCCTGGACTCCACCGACTATCTGCTGCCCGTCCGGGCGGGGGACCGGCTGGCCATCGTCCGCCGCACCAGCCGGGGCGCCCTGGCCAAGAAGGACGGGGTGACCGGGTGGTACCTGGGGAAACTGGGGCCAGCATGAGCCCTACGGAAGGAGATGTCTCCCATCGGAAAGTATGAACCCATCCTCCGCATCGCCGAGCTGGGCAGCCTCACCCGGGCCGCTGAGAGCCTGGGCTATTCCCAGTCCAGTCTGAGCCACCTCACTGCCAACCTGGAAAAGGAACTGGGGGTAAAGCTTTTCCGCCGGGAACGGCAAGGGGTCACCCTTACCCCAGCGGGAACGGAATTGCTGGGCATCATGGAGGAGATCGAGGCCAAGGAGAACAAACTTCGGGTGGCAGCCGCCGCCCAGCAGAGCAGCACGCTGCGCATCGGCACTCTGCCCAGCATCACTGCCACCTGGCTGCCCACGTTGCTGGAGCAGTTTTACGCCCAATTTCCCCGCACCGCCGTCCAACTGGTGGAGCGGGACGGGTACGATGAACTGCTCACCTGCCTGCAGCGGGAGGAGGTAGACTGCACCTTTTATGTCGGCAACCACAGCCCCGCCTGGTCCGCCGCCCCTCTGTGGCGGGACGAATACGTGGTGGTGGTCCCCCAAAACCATCCCCTGGCCCAACAGCCCTCGGTAGGGATGGAGGCGCTCTACCCCTATCCCTTTCTCCCCTCCACAGGCCGGGCAGAGACCAGCCCCCTGGCCCGTCTCTACCACCGCCTCTCCCCACCGGAGCGGCTCACCGCCCACCTCTCCACCGACGCCGGGGTGCTGCAGCTGGTGTCCTCAGGGTTTGGGTTCACCATCTTCTCCCGGCTGATCTTAGCGGGTCTGCCCGCCTCCCAGCGGGTGACGGTGATCCCCTTTGCCCCGGCGATATATCGAACCATCCTTTTCCTCTCCCCCGCCGCCGCCCCCTTCAACGGGGTTACCCAGACCTTCCTGCGCCTCACCAAGGCCTACCTGAAACAGTGGGAAGCCGGCCGGGGGGTTCCGCCGGACCCCAAACCCACGAAACAATGAGGGACGGCCCGCCCAGGGACGCAGCCTCCCAGAGCGCTTGCAGCCGCAGGGGGCATCAACGCTGCCCTTTCCCGCAGCATGCGCGGCGAAAAGGCACTGTTCCGGACGGGTTTTGCCCATTATTCCTCCAGAAGTCCAGGGGAACCCTTCCTGCTGCCGCGTTCAAAAAGCCGCCATCCCCTGTGAAAAGAGAAAACCGAAAGCCCAGACGGGGAATCCCCGTCTGGGCTTTCGGTTTATGAGCAACAAGGAAAAGTTTCACCTCTGAGAACTAACCCCTGCCGGAGCGGCTTAAACACCGGCGGTTTCCCATTTGGATTCCCCTTTCCTAATTTCCAGTATACGGCAGCCAGAGGAAATGTCAAATGAAGGCTTTCGATGGTAGATGCGGATTTTCGATATCTTCCGGATGGAAGTCCCCCCGGGCGGGGAAAAAGGCTTGACATTTCCCCTTCCCGCTGTTATAATTTCAGAGCCGCTTTGAATGGGTTGCAAGTAAGCCGGGAGGTTTCCCCCTCCCCCTTCGCCCCCGACAGCGAGCCCGTAATCAAGGAAAGAGGTGCAATCGCAATGCATGCAATCATCGAGACCGGCGGGAAGCAGTACAAGGTCGCCGAGGGCGACGTTCTGTTCATCGAGAAGCTGCCCCAGGAGGCCGGTGACGCCATCAAGTTCGACAAGGTTCTGGCCATCCTGGACGAGCAGCCCAAGTTCGGCGCTCCCCTGGTGGAGGGCGCTTCCGTGGACGCTTCCGTGGTGAAGAACGGCAAGGGCAAGAAGGTCGTCATCTTCAAGTACAAGCCCAAGAAGGGCTACCGCCTGCGCCAGGGCCACCGTCAGCCCTACACCAAGGTCGAGATCAAGAAGATCAACGCCTAATGATCCAGGCATCCTTTTCAACCGACGGCAGCCGCATCACCGCCTTTACCGTGGCGGGCCACAGCGGCCTGGCCCCGTCGGGGGAAGACATCCTCTGCGCCGCAGTCACCAGCGCCGTGCGCCTCACCGAGTGCGCCGTCAACGACGTGCTGGGGTTGCAGGCGGGGGTGAAGGTCAACGACCAGGATGCTTCCATCACCCTAAAACTCCCCCGCAACCTGGAAGGTGAGGCCGACCAGGTGAGCCAGACCCTGCTGGCCGCCCTCATGGTCTACCTGGTCCAGCTGCAGGAGGAGTATCCCGAACACATCAATGTTATGGAGGTGTAACCAATGCTTCAGATCGGACTTCAGTTCTTCGCACATAAGAAGGGCGTCGGCTCCACCCGGAACGGCCGTGACTCCATGGCACAGCGCCTGGGCGTGAAACGGGGCGACGGACAGTTCGTGCTGGCCGGCAACATTCTGGTCCGTCAGCGCGGCACCCACATCCATCCCGGCACCAACGTGGGCATCGGCAAGGATGACACCCTGTTTGCCCTGAAGGATGGCCGCGTCAAGTTTGAGCGGCTGGGCAAGGACCGCAAGCAGGTTTCCATCGTGGAGGCCGTTGCGGAGTAATTCCCTGCGCAACCAAGCCCCGGACGCCGTCCGGGGCTTTTTCCGTACCAACACACCGCGCAAAAGCCTCGCAGCCGTTTCCCGCCCCCAGGCGGGAAACGAACATCCCATCTCTTTTTCCACGGACATGCGCCGGGGAAAAATTCCCGTTTTTGGAGGTGCCCCATGGCAAACACATTCATTGACACCGCCCGGATCCTGGTGCGCTCCGGCGCCGGCGGGAACGGGGCGGTGGCCTTTCACCGGGAGAAATACGTGGCCGCCGGCGGCCCCGACGGCGGGGACGGCGGCCGGGGAGGCGACGTGATCCTCCAGGTGGACGACCGGATGTCCACCCTCATGGACTTCCGGTACAAGCGGAAGTACGTGGCCGAAAACGGCGGCAACGGCGCCGGCAAGCAGTGCTCCGGCAAGAACGGCGCCCCCCTGATCCTCAAGGTCCCCCGGGGCACCGTGGTGCGGGATGCGGAGACCGGGGAGATCATCCAGGACATGTCTGGGGACGAGCCCTTCGTCCTCTGCCGGGGGGGCAACGGGGGCTGGGGGAACAAGCACTTCGCCACCCCCACCCGCCAGGCCCCCCAGTTCGCCAAGGCCGGGCTGCCGGGGAAGGAGCGCTCGGTCATCCTGGAGCTGAAGCTCCTGGCCGACGTGGGCCTGGTGGGCTTCCCCAACGTGGGGAAATCCACCCTCCTCTCCGTGGCCACCAAGGCCCGGCCCAAGATCGCCAACTACCACTTCACCACCCTCTTCCCCAACCTGGGGGTGGTGTTCGTGGAGGAGGGGGTGTCCTTCGTCATGGCGGACATCCCCGGCATCATCGAGGGGGCCGCCGAGGGGGCCGGCCTGGGCCACGACTTTCTGCGGCACATCGACCGCTGCCGGCTGCTGATCCACATCGTGGACGTGTCCGGCTCTGAGGGGCGGGACCCGGTGGAGGATTTTGAGACCATCAACGCCGAACTCAAGGAGTACAGCCCGGAGCTGGCCAGCCGGAAGATGCTGGTAGCCGCCAACAAGACGGACATTCTGGCCGACCGCACCCTGCTGGAACAGCTCAAGGCCCACGTGGAGGGCCTGGGCCTGCCCTTTTTCGAGCTCTCCGCCGCCACCCACCAGGGGGTGCGGGAGCTGATGAAGGCCGCCGCCGGGGAGCTGGCCCACCTGCCCCCGGTGATCACTTACGAGCCGGAATACGTGGAGCGTCCCCCCCAGGTGGACACCACCGAACCCCTCACCATCCGCCACGAGGACGACGTGTGGATCGTGGAGGGCCCCTGGCTCCAGAAGATCATGGCCAACGTGAACTTCTCCAACTACGAGTCCCGCAACTGGTTTGACCGGATGCTCCGCAACGCCGGCCTCTTTGACCGGCTGGAGGAGATGGGCATCCAGGACGGAGACCTGGTGAGCCTGTACAACCTGGACTTTGAGTACCAGCGATAACCTACTCCGTAAGCAAAACCGCGCTGCGATCCCAAGGGATCGCAGCGCGGTTTGTTCTGTTCTTCTTCAGCCTGCGTCGTTTTCCAGCAGCACCAGGTCCTTGCGATCCTGGGCCGCGGCGGCGGGGATGTCCCCCACCCCGTTCAGCACCAGCCGGGGGCGGTAGGGGAAGTGCTCGATCCCCTCCCGGTCGGTGACCCCGGAGAGGACCAGGACGGTGTCCAGCCCGCACTCGATGCCGGCCACGATGTCGGTGTCCATCCGGTCGCCGATGATGGCGGTGTCCTGGGAGTGGACCCCCAGCAGGTTCAGGCCGGTGCGCATCATCAGGGGGTTGGGCTTGCCCACATAGTAGGCCTCCTTGCCGGTGGCCAGCTCGATGGGGGCCACCAGGGCCCGGCAGGCGGGGACCTGGCCCCACTCCGTGGGGGCGGTGAGGTCGGTGTTGGTGCCAATGAGGCGGGCCCCGTTGTTCACGCACCGGGCCGCCCGGCAGATGCTGTCGTAAGTGTAGTTCCGGGACTCCCCGACGATGACGTAGTCGGGGTCGGTCTCGTCGATGGTGATGCCCCGCTCGTAGAGGGCGTTGAGCAAACCGGGCTCCCCGATGACAAAGGCCCGGGCCCCGGGCTTCTGGTGGGCCACAAACTCCGCCGTGGCCAGGGCACTGGTGTAGAAGTGCTTCTCGTCAATGTCCAGCCCCATCCGGGAGAGTTTGGCCTGGAGCTCCCGCTGGGTCTTGGCGCTGTTGTTGGTGAGGAAGAGGAACTCCTTCTTCTCGGCATACAGCCAGTCTACAAACTCCCGGACCCCCGGGAGCAGACGGTCGCCGTGGTAGATGACGCCGTCCATGTCACAGATGAACCCTTTCTTCTGGAGCAATGCTTTCATAGGGATAGACCTCCTGTCTGGGCCCCTTGGCCCGCGGTTTTCTTCGTGGATGTACTACTTCTCTGAGTCTAAATCATACCCTATCCCTGTAAAATACTCCAGCAGGGTTTTGTTAAATTTCCATGTCTCTTCTGTAAACAGCGGCGGCGGGCAGCCGGGGCCTCACAGGCTCCGGGCGGCGTGGTAGCCGGCGTGGACGGCGTCCCAGACCTGGCCGCTTTGGGCCGCGTCCCCCACCCGGAACACCTTGGCCCCCAGGGCCTGGAGATCCTCCAGGGCATAGGGGCGGGTGGGGGTGGTGCCCAGGGCCAGCACCACCCGGTCGCAGGGGTAGACGTACTCCTCCCCGGTCTGGCTGTCCGCAAACCAGATCCGGTCCTGCCCCACTTTGGTGAGGGTGCGGTTGGTGAGGAAGACCACGTTGTTCCCCTCCAGCACCCAGGTGACCCCGTTGCGGTTGGAGCCATAGACCCCCGGGGCCACCCGGGGGGCGGCCTCCAGCACCAGGACGGCGTTGTTCCGGTCCCGGTGGGAGAGGATCTCGGCGGTCTCCAGCCCGGTCATGCCGGAGCCCACCACCACGATGCTCTCCTCCCGGAGGTCCAGCTGGCCGGTGATGATCTCCACCGGGGTGCACACCAGGGGACTTTCCCCCACCCCCTGGATGGAGGCCGGGAGGCTGGGCCGGCCGCCGGTGGCGTCCAGAATGGCGTAGGGGTGGAGGGCCTGAATCTCCTCCAGGGTGGGGGCCCAGCCGGTGCGGAGGTTCACCCCCGCCTGGCGGCAGCGGTGGACCAGGCTCTCCAGCAGCCAGCCCACCTTCTCCTTCCGGGGGGGGGCCATGGCCAGGCGGAGCTGCCCCCCCAGCTGGGGGGCCTTCTCAAAGAGGACCACCCGGAAGCCCCGGCGGGCGGCCATCCAGGCCCCCTCCAGGCCGGCAGGGCCGCTGCCCAGCACCACCACCAGGCGGCCCGCCCCGTCCTGGGGCAGGGGGGGCAGCTGGGCCTCGTACCCTGTCTCGGGGTTCACGGCGCAGGTGATGTGCCCGGCCTGGTCATACTTGGCAAAGCAGGCCATGCAGGAGATGCAGGGGAGGATGTCCTCCTCCTGCCCGGCCCGGGCCTTGGCGGCCCAGTTGGGGTCGGCCAGATGGGTCCGGACGGAGCCGGCAAAGTCCAGCACCCCCTCCCGCAGGAGCTTTTCGGCATAGGCCGGGTCCCGGATGAGGGCCACCGACAGCACGGGGATGGACACCGTCCCCTTCACCGCCTTGGCCAGGTGCTTCCGCCAACCCTGGGGATAGTACATGGGCTCCACGCTCTGGCTGAGCTTACTGTCGGTACCGGAGGCGGTGACGTTGATGGCGTCCACCCCCCAGCCCTCCAGCATCTGGCAGATCTTGATGCCGGTGTCGGCGTGGTAGCCGTCCTTGCCGATGTACTCCTCCAGGGAGATGCGGAACATCAGGGGGAAGTCCTGCCCGCAGGCGGCCCGGATGGCCTCCACGATCTCCCGGAGGATCCGGGTGCGGTTTTCCAGGCTGCCGCCGTACCCGTCGGTGCGGTGGTTGGTCACCGGGCTGAGGAAGCTGTGGAGGAAGTAGTGGTGGCCGGCGTGGACCTCCACCCCGTCAAACCCCGCTTCCTGCACCCGCCGGGCGGCCTGGCCGAACTTGGCGGCGATGGCATGGATCTCCTCTGCCGTGGCGGCCCGGGCCTGGCCCCGCTTCTTCCCCCGGGCGGGGCTGGCGGAGATGAGGTCCAGGGGGTTCAGCTTGGGGTCTGCGTTGGCCCCGGGGTGGAAGAGCTGGGCGAAGATCTTGGTCCCGTGAGGGTGGACCCGGTCTGCCAGGCGGCGGAAGGAGGGGATGTTCTCCTCCCGGGCGGCGTTGAGTTCCCGGGGGAAGAGAACCCCCCGGTCCTCATCCACACACACCATCTCGGTGATGATGAGGCCCACGCCCCCCTTGGCCCGGGCCTCGTAGTAGGCCAGCATGTCCTCGGTCATGGTGCCGTCCGGCTGGGAGAGGGAGGCGGAGGCCGCCGTCATGGCGATGCGGTTGGGCAGGGTGAGTCCCCCGATCTTCCCCGGGGAAAACAGAAGGTCGTACATGGCGCTTTTCTCCTTTTGTCATTCGGCCTCCCTCCTGGGGAAAACCGCAGATTTTTCTTTATTCTAGCCGTTTCCCCGGGAAAAGGCAAGCATCTCCCCTGCTCCCCGCTGGTCTTGTCAAAAAAAGCGCAAATCTTGTCAAATCCTGGAAGGAAATCCTTGACGAACCGGCGGTTTTCTGTTATGTTGAACAGGATAAGAATCGTTTCTGCGCCCCCGTTTTGGGGGCTGCTGTGCCCTTTGGGAGGAATTGCCATGTCCAGCACGGTGTCTGCACCTGTTTTTGATAAAAAGAAGCATGTTTTGCTCATCCCGGACCTCTTCCCCATCCACATGGAGCTGTTGGCCAACGTCATCCGGGCCAGCGGGTACCGGGTGGAGGTGCTGCGCACCCATGGCGCGGACGTGATGGAGGCCGGCCTGAAATACATCCACAACGACATGTGCTACCCCGCCATCTGCTCCCTGGGCCAGCAGCTCCACGCCATCACCAGCGGCACCCATGACCCCGCCGACGTGGCCTTTGTCCAGTTCCAGACCGGCGGGGGCTGCCGGGCCTCCAACTACAGCATGGTGCTGCGCAAGGCCCTGAACAAGCTGGGGCTGGAGATCCCCATCGTCACCCTGGGCTTTTCCACCCTGTCCCGGAACAGCGGGTTCTCCCTGACCCCCGCCATGTGCATCCGGGCTCTGGTGGCGGTGACCTACGGGGACCTGCTGCTCCTGCTGGGCAACCAGGTCCGCCCCTATGAGACCAACCCCGGCCAGACCCAATCCCTCCTCCGGCATTGGGAGGAGACCCTGGGCCGGGAGCTCTCCGCCGCCCGGGCCGGGCTGGGGCAGGTGAAGCGGAACCTGAAAAACATCGCCCGCTCCTTCGCAGAGATCCCGGTGAAGGCGGCGAAAAAGGTCAAGGTGGGCATTGTGGGGGAGGTCTATGTGAAGTACTCCCCCTTCGCCAACAACCAGCTGGAGGAGTTCCTCCAGAATCAAGACTGTGAGTACATGCTCCCCGGCGTGCTGGGGTTCCTGCGGTACTGCCTGTCCAGCCCGGCGGTGGACTGGGAGCTCTACGGCGGCAGCCGCTTCTCCCGGGAGGTCAGCGTGTTCCTGGGCCGGGTGATCGGGCGGTTTGAGGCGGCCCTGTCCCGGGCCCTGGCGGGCTACCCCCAGTTCCACACGCCCCCCTCCTTCCGCCAGATGCGGGAGAAGGGCGAGCGCATCCTCAGCAAAGGGGTGAAAATGGGGGAGGGCTGGTACCTCCCGGCGGAGATGGTGGAGCTCATCGAAAGTGGGTATGACCGGATCATCTGCGCCCAACCCTTTGGCTGCCTGCCCAACCACATCGTGGGCCGGGGCACCCTGAAGCGGTTCCGGGAGCTCTACCCCCAGGCCCACATCCTGCCCCTGGACTACGACGCCAGCCTCTCCCGGGTCAACCAGGAGAACCGGATCAAGCTCCTGCTCACCGACGCCCGGGAGAAGATGACCCAGGCCGACCCCACCCCGGT
>OGYY01001990.1_pt1 | contig 16027 bp, 10 predicted proteins | sample 1576671 | NCBI WGS metagenome assembly OGYY01 (sample SAMEA3541593, study PRJEB24748) | human gut metagenome | biome: human gut; feature: human-associated habitat; material: faeces | place: China | collected 2012 | reverse complement strand
GCTGTCCTCCGTATCGCACGGTGACATTTCCCAACATCTGGATTTCCAATTCCTTTTTCTCTTGCGGCATGGCGGGGGACCTCCTGTGTAATACCCTGAAAATTTCTGATTTTGTCTTTATGATAGCACATCGTATTCGTTTTTACAATATTTACAATTTTTTCCGCTTACGTGTCTGTATTTTTGTAATAAATTTTATTTTCTATATAATTAAAAAAGAAACTGATTTTAAAAGTATATGGAATTAATAGTTATAAGATAATTTAACTTTTTGCATTTACTTTAAAGGTCAGCTTCTTTTTTTTGCTCGTATTTGGACAGATTAAAAAGTCTTTTATTTACTTATGAGTAAGCTCATGTTTGTATAATATACTTGATGTTTATATGAATTTGGCTTTAACCCGCTTATGAACAAATTCATGTGAACTTAGACCTTTTGACCAAGGCGGTCTATAAAAGTTTAAAAGGAAAAAATGTCAAAAAGTCTAAGGAACATAAGGTTATGATTCGACAATTTTGGATATTGACATCCGATATACTGTTGTCAATAAAAAAATGGAGGATTGATTAATGACGCAAAAGGTATTGAAACCATTATTTTTACTTATGATATCCTGGGCAGTAACAGGAATTACATTTTTTGGCTGTAATCCGATAGCTTTGGCATGGTATAGTGCGGGAAACATATTGCCCGTATTTGGAGTAGTGATAGCACCGGTTATGGCAGGGGGAATATATTTTTATCAGGGATTTTTGCCAATGTGCAAGTATACAATGATAATTTTGATGACATATGTGTGTATTAATTTATATAAGAAATGGGCAAAGAATCCAAATCCGTTTATTTTGGCAGGAATTTCGGTTATGACAATGGTTGTTATGGAGGGAGCAGATTTTTATATGAATAATATGGCGTCGCTTCATTGGAGTACATTTAAAATGCTTACATATATTCCGATAATAATGCTTAACTGGTCAACAACCATAATATTTGCATATGGAATAAATAAATTTATGGTTCAGAAAAAATTATCGCCAATAGATGATGGTATGCAAAATGTAGATGCGGAGCAGGTGTTAAAAACGGCGAAAGCTTTTAAGGGAATAGCTTCTAAAATGCAGTATATAAACAGTGAGTATAATGAAAATTTTCAAAACGAATATTTGGAAAATCATATAAATGAGTGTGTGTGTAGCGGATGTGCGAATAGTGAAATACAGTATATGGAAAGGGCAAGGCTTAATTATTTGTGGTTTAGCAAAATGGTGGAAACGAGGGAAGCCATGGCATCACAATTCAATGAAGTAAGTAAAATCGTGGAAAAATTTTTGAGACCGGCAATTAGTGAAGATTTACTTACAGACAGAATGGCAGAAAAAATACAACGAAAATTCAGAGAGAAAAAAATATATGCAAAGAAAATAAGGGTGGTGAAAAATGAGAAAGAATATATAGAAGTAGAGTTTTACGCCAAAAAGAAGAAGAGGGCAAAAGCTACGGTTAGAATGATGACGGATATAATAAGTCGGGTGGTTGGCAAAAAGATGAGAATGGTAAACTTAGAATATGGAAATATACCATTAGAATATGGAAAATTTCAGTTATTAGAGGAGGTGAATTTTCACACATTACAGGGGAGTGCAAAAACAGTTAAAAGAAATGAACAGGTTTCAGGGGATAATTTTACGTATCTTGTGTTAGATAAAGGGCAGACATTTATGAGCATATGCGATGGTATGGGCTCAGGAAGTGTTGCAAATGAGTATAGTGGAATCATAATTGATTTGTTGGAACAGTTTATGGACAGTGGACTGAATGAAAATACAATATTAAGGCTTATTAATTCGGTTTTGCTGACAAAAAGCGGATGGGATATTTCTACTACGGTCGACATGGGAATGATTGATCTATATTCGGGAACATGTAGATTTTTGAAGTCAGGTGCTGCATGCACGTTTATAAAAAGAGGGAACTGGGTAGAATGTATAAAGTCAACATCTTTACCAATAGGAGTTTTAAATGAGGTGGATGTTGAGACTATAACTAAAAAATTGTATGACGGTGATTTTGTAATAATGATTTCAGATGGAATAGTGGAATCATTGCAGTGCGATGATAAAGAAAAGGAGATGGCAAATGTGATAATGGATATAGAGAGTAATAATCCAAAAGAAATGGCACTTATTATTATGAATGAGGCGATAAAACTGTCGGGTGGAGTGCCAAAAGATGATATGACGGTTCTTGTGACAGGAATATGGCGAAAGCATTAAACAAAGAGTATCACATAAATTATTGATTTAAGGTATTTTATGACAATCAAAGTAACAGATAGATGAAAATATTAAACGATTTAACCGGGTTGTTTGACTTTAGAATAAGCATACAGTATATTAAAAATATGATAAAAAAAGTATTGAATTTTATTAAAGAAAACAATATGCTGCAAAATGGAGACAGCGTCGTTCTGGGAGTATCCGGAGGCGCTGATTCCATTTGTATGCTATATGTACTAAAAGAAATAAGCAAATTTATTAATTTAAAACTTGTAGTGGTTCATGTACATCATCATATCAGAGGCAAAGAAGCAGATGGAGATATGGAATATGTTAGAAAAATTTGTGACAAAGAGCATATTCCGTATGAAATTTTTCACATAGATGCTAAAAAAGAGGCAATAGCCAGAGGAATGTCAGAGGAGGAGGCAGGAAGAGTCTGCAGATATGAATGTTTTGCAAAAGTGCAGGAGAAATATAATGCAAATAAAATATCGGTGGCACATAATTTGAATGATAATAGTGAAACTATTTTGTTTAACCTTTTTAGAGGAACCGGAATAAAAGGAATTTCGGGTATCCCTATGCAGCGTGATAACATTGTAAGGCCACTGCTTTGTGTATCAAGAAAAGAGATTGAAAAATATCTTGAAGAAAATCATATATCATATAGGACAGATAAAACAAATTTTGAGACAGAATATAGCAGAAATAAGCTTAGATTAGAATTGATTCCGTATATAAAAGAAAATATAAATAAAAAAGCTGAATATAATATTGTAAATGCCGGAAAAATGTTAGGAGAAATAGAAGATTATTTAGAGATTGAAACAAATAAGACATATGATGAATATGTAGACGAAAATGAAGAAGGAATATTCATCTCATTAAAGGCTTTTGAAATTCATCCGGCTATAGCAAAAAGGATTGTCAGAAAAGGAATTGAGAAAAAAGCAGGAAAATTAAAAGATGTAACGGCGGCGCACGTTGAAAGTATTATAAATTTGGCAAAGCTTGAAGTGTCAAAGTCAGTTAATTTGCCTTATAATATCAAAGCAATAAAAAAGTATAAGGGAATTCTACTTTCGGATTTATCCGATATAAAAATTGAAAAAATTAAGGAGATTCCAATTATTGTAAATAATGAACTTATAAACGAGAATCCGTACAATGGAAAATTTAAAATTGACTTCGAAAACAACGGATTTTCAGTAGATGATATACAGGAATTACTGTATACTAAATGGATTGATTGTGATAAAATAGGTTCGTTAACCTTACGGAATCGTAAAGAGGGTGATTACCTTGTAGTAAATGATTTCGGAAGTAAAAAGAAACTGAAAGAATATTTTATCAATGAAAAAATTCCTAAAGAAGACAGAGATAAAGCATTACTATTGGCCGATGGAAATCATATAGTGTGGATAGTCGGATATAGAATGAGTAGTTACTATAAAGTCAACAGTAATACTAGAAACATAATTAAGATTGAATTTTATAATTAAAAAACAAAGGAGAGAAGAAAATGGCAAGTCATATCGAGGAAATGATTAGTGAAGAACAAATTGATAAAAGAGTTAGAGAGATTGCAAAGCAGATTAGCGAAGATTATAAGGGAAAATCTGTTCGTCTTATCTGTATCCTAAAAGGAAGCGTTTTTTATACATGCGAATTAGCAAAGAGAATATCAATACCGGTAACTCTTGATTTTATGAGTGTATCAAGTTATGGCTCAGGTACTGTAAGTACAGGTGATATTAAAATCAAAAAAGATTTGGATAATGACATAGAAGGATTAAATGTAATTGTTGTTGAAGATATCATTGATTCAGGCAATACATTAAACAAGTTAATACCGTTGTTAAAAGAAAGAAAGCCTGCAAGCATTGCAGTAACAACACTTCTTGATAAACCATCAAGAAGAGAAGTAGATGTTCATGTTGATTATACAGGGTTTGAAATAGAAGATAAATTTGTAGTAGGCTATGGGCTTGACTACGACCAGAAGTACAGAGACTTACCTTTTGTAGGCGTTGTTGAAGAGTAATTTAATATTCAAAAAAAATTTGCCTCCGATTAAGATGACGGATGCGTGAAATTTTACTGACAGCGATACAAAATACTACCATAGGAGGTGAAAAATTGAAGAATAGTTCAAGAGGATTTAGAATTTACTTTATAGTTATAGCATTAATGATTGTAGGTATGTATGCATTTTCAATATTTTCAACGAAAGACAGTGATTATAAATATAATGATTTTATTACTGATTTAAAGGCTGGAAATGTATCAGAAGTTACAATCAGACAAAATAATGAGGTACCATCAGGAAGTATTGTTGTTGTTTTATCAAAGGATAAATCAAGAAAAGTAGTATATGTAACAGATGTAAATAAAGTAATTAGTGATATAGATGAAATAGATACAGATGTTAAGCCTACAGTTACTGATGTTGCAGGTGATAATTCATTGATGATATCAATTATACAGGTGCTATTAATGGCAGGTGTTGTAATTGTTATTATTATGGTTATGAATGGTAGTGCCAATGCAGGCAATGCAAAAATGGCTAACTTTGGTAAGAGCCGCGCAAGACTTGTACTTGATGTTAAAAATATTAATTTCTCAAATGTCGCAGGTCTTATTGAAGAAAAAGAAGAACTTGAAGAAATTGTAGATTTCCTAAGGAATCCTAAAAAATATATAGATTTAGGAGCAAGAATTCCAAAGGGTGTTTTATTAGAAGGCCCTCCGGGAACAGGTAAGACATTATTAGCAAAAGCTGTTGCAGGTGAAGCTAAGGTGCCTTTCTTTACAATTTCAGGTTCTGATTTTGTGGAAATGTTTGTAGGCGTAGGTGCTTCCAGAGTAAGAGATTTATTTGCGGAAGCAAAGAAAAATGCACCGTGTATTATATTTATCGATGAAATCGATGCTGTTGCCAGACGAAGGGGAACAGGAATGGGTGGTGGCCATGATGAACGTGAACAGACATTAAACCAGATGCTTGTAGAAATGGACGGATTTGGTGTTAATGAAGGTATCATTGTTATGGCAGCTACTAACAGAGTAGATATTCTTGATCCGGCTATTTTAAGACCGGGACGATTTGACAGAAAAGTATTAGTAGGAAGACCTGATGTTGTAGGCAGAAAGGGAATACTTGAAGTTCATGCAAAGAATAAGCCGTTAGGCGAGGATGTTGATTTGAAAAAAATCGCACAGATTACATCAGGATTTACAGGAGCTGATTTGGAAAACCTCTTAAATGAAGCGGCTATTATTGCAGCAAAATCTGACAGAGCATTTATTATTCAGGAAGATATTGATAAAGCACTTATTAAAGTTGGGGTTGGAAAAGAAAAGAAGAGTAAAATTATTTCTGACAAAGAGAAACGTATTACAGCTTATCACGAAGCAGGCCATGCAATTTTATTCCATGTATTGCCTGACGTAGGACCTGTTCATACGGTTTCAGTTATTCCAACAGGAGCAGGAGCAGCAGGTTATACAATGCCATTACCTGAAAAAGATGAAATGTTTGATACAAAAGGACATATGATTCAGGAAATAATGGTAAGCCTTGGTGGAAGAATTGCAGAAGAAATAATTCTTGATGATATTACAACAGGAGCATCTCAAGATATTAAACAGGCAACTGCAATGGCTAAGGCAATGGTTACAAAATATGGATTTTCTGACAGATTAGGTTTAATAAATTATGATAATGATTCTGAAGAAGTATTTATTGGACGTGATTTAGCACAGTCAAAAGGATATGCAGAACATACAGCATCAGTAATTGATGAAGAAGTAAAAAATATCATTGATACATGTTACAAAGATGCTAAAAAAATTATCGAAGATCATATGGAACAATTACAAAAATGTGCTCAAATGTTGATCGAAAAAGAGAAGATAAACCAACAGGAATTCGAAAGTATTTTTTAACAAAAGTAATAATGACTAATAAAAATGTTTTAAAAAACAAGAAATTGTGTAAAATACTAATAAAAAACAATAATAAACAATAATAAATTGTGCAAAAGATAAAAAGTGTTGTTATCGGTAACAAAACGCTTTACAACAGTTGATTTTATGCTATAATAATTATTGTAAAACCCCCCAATACATTATATAGTTTTTTTTGCTACACCCCAAAGAAAAAACGAATACCTTCTCCGAAAAGGACAGCAGTAGCAGCTGTCCTTTTTGTTTGTATAAAAATAAATAGCACCAATTTATGCAAATATGTAATATAATTTAGTGAGTAGGTTTGGAATAAGATATTGAATAATATATGAAATAATATATATGACAGTTACAAACAGATAGTTGAAAAGTAATGTTTATTTCCTGATTTTTTTTTAGGAAATTTTATATAGTTTTATATTTAGGAGAACAATATGAACCATAATAGAAATTCTATTTTTCATGACGGAACAGAACAGTTTTGCAGATACAATAAACAGACAGATAAATATAGCTTTATACTTCGCGTAGGCCATAGAATGGCAAATGAAGTATATATAATTATTGATAATGAAAGAATTCAAATGACATCATGTTATCAGGATGAAATATTTGAGTATTATACTGTAAGAATTCACCTTGAAAACAGATGTTATAGATATAGATTTGAGATAGATGGAAATGAAATCCTGTTTTACAATATAGCAGGAGCTGATACAAGCTACTCAGATGTTTATGACTTTTCAATAACACCCGGATTTAATACACCGGATTGGGCAAAAGGTGCAGTTATGTACCAGATATATGTAGAACGTTTTTGCAACGGAGATAAAACAAACGATGTTGAAACAAATGAATATGCGTATATTGGAAAAGGCGTAGAAAAAATTGAAGACTGGTATGAAAATCCGGCAGCAGACGATACCAGACAGTTTTATGGTGGTGATTTACAGGGAGTTATAGATAAGATGGATTATTTGGAAAAATTAGGCGTAAAGGCTATTTATTTTAATCCGTTGTTCGTATCTCCTTCAAACCATAAGTATGACACACAGGACTATGATTATATAGACCCTCATTTTGGAAAAATAGTTGTTGATGAGGGGGATGTATTAAAAGATGGAGAGACAGATAATTCAAAGGCAACAAAATACATTTCAAGAGTTACAAATAAGAAAAATCTTGAAGCAAGTAACGAATTGTTTATTGAATTAGTAGAAGAGGCTCATAAACGTGGAATTAAAGTGATTATTGACGGCGTATTTAACCATTGTGGCTCTTTTAACAAATGGATGGATTACGAGGAAATTTATAGAGAAGAGAATGGCTATGAGAAAGGTGCATATATTTCTCAGGACAGCCCATATAATTCTTTTTTTAAATTTAATGGCGGTCAGTGGCCTCACAATTCAACATATGAAGGATGGTGGGGATTTGATACTTTGCCAAAACTTAATTATGAAGATAGTGAAAAGTTGCAACAGTATATTTTAGACATTGCAAAAAAGTGGGTTTCACCTCCTTATAATGTTGATGGATGGAGATTAGATGTTGCAGCTGATTTGGGACATAGTGGTGAATTTAATCATGAATTCTGGCGTAAATTCCGAAAGGCAGTTAAGGAAGCAAATAAGGATGCAATTATTTTAGCAGAACATTATGGCGAAGCGGGAGAATGGCTAAAGGGCGACCAATGGGATACGGTAATGAATTATGATGCGTTCATGGATCCTGTAAGCTGGTTTTTAACAGGTGTTGATAAACATTCTGACAATGTAAAACCGGAACTTAAGGGAAATGCCCACAGCTTTAATGATGCAATGAAATATCATATGGCGCAATTCCAGAATCAGTCGTTATTAGTGGCAATGAATGAATTGTCAAATCATGATCATTCAAGATTTATGACAAGAACAAACGGTATGGCTGGAAGAATTGCAATTGCAGGAGCAGAAGCGGCAAATGAAAATGTAAAGAAAGCCATATTTAAACAGGGAGTCGTAATGCAGATGACTCTGCCGGGAGCACCAACATTGTATTATGGGGATGAAGCCGGCGTGTGTGGATGGACAGATCCGGACAACCGAAGAACATATCCTTGGGGCAAAGAAGATTTTGAATTAATCGAATTTTACAGAGATATGATTTTTATACACAATCATTGCGATGAATTGAAGAAAGGTTCTTACAAGCAATTAGACTGGGGCAACAATTATTTAAGTTATGGACGATTTGATGCATTAAATGGCACAGTAACAGCTATCAATACATCAGACCATGAAATCAATGTGAAAATTCCTGTTTGGCAGTTAAACATTCCAAATGGAAACGTAATGGAACGATTAATGGAAACATCTGAGGAATTGTATAATGTGGGTCGAATTCCGGTAATGGTAGAAAATGGTGATATAGCAGTTACCATTCCTGCATGTAGCGCGGTAGTTTATAGAACAAAATAGATGTGTGTAATAACCCTCAATATATAGATGCATGGAAGAAGCATAAATTATATAAATGTGTAGAATAGACATATATTTCCAGTTAGCATAAAATTATATATACGTCAATTAAAATCTAAAATAAATAATAAAATATAAATTATAGAATATAAAAATGAACCTGTATATTTAAGATAGTGTTTGGCAGAATGTAATTTTGTCAAATATTGAAAATCTATAGGTTCATTTTTATTTGTTGTTCTTTGTTAAGAATAATCTTTGTCAATCATAGTGGGAGTCTGGGTTTATTTGTAAGATTTGATTTAGAGTTATAATGTCATTGATATTGCGCTTCAATGCATGCACAATTAGTTTTATATAACTATACCTAGTCTGTAACGTCATCTTTAATAAATAGTCCATTTACAATATATCGTGTATTACTTTTTCCTGAAGTACATGTGCTAAGTGTTAATATTTTACTGTCCTGAGTTAAAGCTACATCTTTTCTAACATTTGCATTAGAAACGCTTGGATTAAGAGTTGTCTTGAAATAGTCCATTCGCACCTGAATATCCGAAAAATCAAATGCTTTTAAAATATGAGTATCATCATAAACATAAGCTGAGTAAACTCTGTATGTTAATTTGTGACTAGGTGTATAAACATAAAAATATTCATGTTTATCAAAGAAGTCTTTTTTCTCGAAATAATGTAAGTGTGCAAACATTGTGCCGTTTAACATATTATGACCATAAAATACAGTTACGGGGTCAGTGAAATCAGTTGAGTTTATTTTTTCACTATATATACAACCTGAAAATTCATAATTTCCTTTTTCATTATGTGTAAGATAAAAGGAATCATCTTTAGAATCATCAGATTGCGCAACCGGCAATTCAATTTTTGTACCGGGAATATATATGTATGCATAAATATCTTTGTTTGTTTTAGCAATCTTATCCCAATCATATGGATTTATGATTGAGTCATCTTCATTATCATTCATGCTGTCAGAGTTATTGTTGATAGCTGAATTATTGTTAGATTTATTTGACTGAGATGTTGCATTAGTTTTCTTGTATTCTGTTGGATTTTTGCCACTGGAAAAATACATAAATATATATGTTCCTGCCACAGAAAAAGCGAGCATCGCAACAATCAAAATAGCTATTAAAAGATTTCGCTTCTTCATGGATTTCTTATTTCTCGAAGATGAAAATTTCACCATTGTTAAATTCCTCTCTTAATGTATAAATAGCCAATTTCATAATATAGACAAGTATATGACTTGGAAAAAAGGATGTCAATTATGCGGTATCTGATGGTGCCTAATTTAGCTTGATTTAGTAGAAAAAATGGTTGCGTAAATAAAAAAATTATGGTATAAATATTTATTGTTGGAAACAAATGGGCAGATTCCCGAGTGGCCAAAGGGGACAGACTGTAAATCTGCTGGCAACGCCTTCGAAGGTTCGAATCCTTCTCTGCCCATTAAAAAAAGAAGAAACAGCGCGGGGTAGAGCAGTCTGGAAGCTCGTCGGGCTCATAACCCGGAGGTCGCAGGTTCAAATCCTGTCCCCGCAATTTTTTATGCCCAGTTAGCTCAGTTGGTAGAGCAGAGGACTGAAAATCCTCGTGTCTCTGGTTCGATTCCGGAACTGGGCACTATATAAATATGCGGGTGTAGTTCAGTGGTAGAACACCAGCCTTCCAAGCTGGATATGTGGGTTCGATTCCCATCACCCGCTCTATTTTTTTGCCAGAAAGGCTGCCGTGCGAAAGAAAGCACGGTGGCTTTTCTTTTTATATTCCCCTTGTTGTATCTTTGTTCTTTTGTGGTAAAATTAAAAAAGAGTGTTGCGATTTTACGCAATGAAGAACGGAGGAATTAGATATGGCAGAAAAAGTTCAATTTACAAATTCACAGATGCTTAAATGGATGGAATATGTGGCAGATATGCAGGGAGTAAGTGCGGAGAAGATTAAGATGCTTAACACTTGTAGCAAGAGAAGAAATGTGTTGGCAACTATTGCAACACATAAGAGAGTTTTGATTTTTGCAGATTCTACATATCCTAATATGTTATATAAATGCTGGGAAGCAGGATATGGTGATTATGAAATGTACTTTGGTGAAGGGTACGAACCTTCTGAAATGAAGCATTGCAAAGTAAGCGATATGATGGACGGCAATTTAGAAGGACCAACGGTTATTTATATTGTTAATGAAAACACAAGAGAATCAATGATTTTCGGAATGAAGAATGATAATTTTTCATCAGGTATGGTTAAATATGTAGGTCATGAAATCCGTGCAGTTATTATGAATAAGCTTGAAATGGATGTAAGAGACACTGTTTTACTTGCAAATGCTGAGAGTATTGCAGTTGAAGCATCAATGGTAGCTTATGAAGGGGTTGTTATTGCAGCGGAAAGAGATGCAGGTTCACTTAGAACAATGGAAGAGAATGCTTCTAAGTTTGGTACCCATAATATTGAAATTATTCCTGAAATTACTGTTGAAGCATTGGAAAAACTTCCAACGCCAAGACTTGCTTTTATCGTGGCACAAAAAAGTAACATCGAAAATGATATAGTAACTTTATTAAAAGTAAATCCGAAGATTAAATTTATTATTTATACATTAGAATTAGATATTTTAGCAGATATTAAATACCTAATGAAGAAGCATGGTGTAGATGTAACAGAAGTAATGCAGATAGCTGTGTCTAAGGTAGACAAGAATGGAGTATTTGTCGCACAGCCGGCACCATGGATGATTACATGTGAGGTAAAAGAGAAATAATATGAAGTTTTTGCTAGTTGCAATTAATGCAAAATACATACATTCAAATCTTGCAGTTTACAGCCTTAAGGCTTTTGCTGAAAAATATGGAAATAATAATAATGAAATAGAGATTGCAGAATATACTATTAACCAGTACAGTGATGATATTTTAAGAGATATTTATAAAAGAAAACCGGATGCAGTTGGTTTTTCATGCTATATCTGGAATATTGGAATGGTTAAGGAGATTGTTAGGGATTATAAGAAGATTTGCCCAAATGTGGATGTTTGGGTAGGTGGCCCTGAAGTTTCCTACAATGTGGAGCAGGTTCTTAGGGAGAATGAAACCATTGATTATGTTATGTATGGGGAGGGCGAGCTTACTTTCAAAGAAGTAATGGACAAGTATAATTTTAATGGAATTGGTATTGATAACCTTAAGGATATACTTGGCATAGGATATAGAAAGTCTAAAAGTTTAGAACATCAGATATTCGAATCAGAAACAGGAATACTAGATTGTTCAAAAAAACAGAGAATCCAGATTATAATCAACAAACCTCAACAGCCTGTTGATATGTCAGACATTCCTTTTGTTTATAAGGAGATGAAGGACTTTGAAAACAAGATTATTTACTATGAAACAAGCAGAGGCTGCCCTTTTTCATGCAGTTATTGTCTTTCATCCATTGACAAAAGATTAAGGTTTAGAAGTCTTGATTTGGTTAAGAAGGAACTTCAGTTTTTCATAGACAATAATACTAATCAGGTTAAGTTTGTGGACAGAACTTTTAATTGCAACAAGAAGCATGCAATGGAAATTTGGTCATATATTAAGAAACACGATAATGGTGTAACTAATTTTCATTTTGAAATTGCAGCAGATCTTATGACGGAGGAGGAGATTGCCTTAATAAGTGATATGCGACCGGGGTTGATTCAGTTGGAAATTGGCGTGCAGTCAACTAACGAGAAGACTTTGGAGGCAATTAATCGTAAAACGGACATTGAAAAAATAGCAGAGATTACGGAAAAGATACATCATGGTGGTAATATTCATCAGCATCTTGACCTTATAGCAGGGCTTCCATATGAGAATTATGAAAGCTTTAAGAGAAGTTTTGATCAGGTGTATGCAATGAAGCCTGACCAGTTTCAGTTGGGATTTTTGAAAGTTCTTTATGGCTCAATGATGAAGGAAAATAGCGAAAAATATGGTATGGCTTATAGTGGCAGGGCACCTTACGAAGTGCTTAAAACCAACTGGGTTAGTTTTGATGACATATTGAAACTAAAAGAAGTGGAGGCTGTTGTTGAGATATATTACAATAGTTTTCAGTTTGAAAATACAATAAGAAAGCTTAGTGAACTTTACGAATCACCATTTGAACTGTATGAACAACTGGGTAGTTTTTACCAGAGACACAGTGAAAACGGGGAGAAACATTCAAGAGTTAAGCGTTATGAATTACTTTTGAATTTTATTAAGAAGAGGAACTTTGAAGAGAATATTCAATGGGAGGAGCTTTTGACAAAAGATTTTTATTTGCGTGAAAATGCCAAAAGCCGTCCTGGATTTTCTAAAAACATTGAAAAATACAAGCATCAGATTAGAGAGTTTTTTAAAGGAGAAGAGGTTAGAACAATCCTTGTGGATTATGAAGATTACGATTCTAAGCAGTTAGAAAAAATGACTCACGTTGAAGTGTTTGGAATAAATGAGGACAATCTTACATATATATTATTTGATTACAAACACAGAAATCCTTTGAATAAACAGGCTAAGCTGATTAACATAACAAAGCAGATAAAGAGATAGGAATTATGGTTAAAGATTATGTGTGTGTGGATATCGAAACATCCGGCGTAAGAGTAAAGTGGGACAAAATAATAGAGATTGGAGCAGTTAAGGTAAGGGACGGTAAGGCAGTTGATACTTTTTCGGAGTTGATTAATCCGGGGCTGAAACTTAGTCCCTATATTACGGAACTTACGGGAATAACTGACGAAATGTTAAAGGATAAACCTTTTATAGAGGAAGTTCTGCCAAGATTTATTGAGTTTACCGGGGACGATGTGATTATGGGGCACAATATTATGTTTGACTATAGTTTTTTGAAACAGAATGCAATTAACCAGAAACTTAAGTTTGACAAAATGGGAATTGATACATTAAAGATTGCAAGAAAGACTTTGAAGGGACTTGAAAGCAGAGGCTTGGAATATTTGTGCAATTATTATGGAATAGCAGATGAAAACCATCACAGGGCATTTAATGATGCAGAGGTTACATCTAAGTTATACAATGTGCTAATGGAAAAGTTTGGCACAGAGTGTCCGGGACTTTTTGAACCTTATCAGTTAGTATTTAAAGCGAAAAAAATGCAGCCTATTACTGACAGACAAAAGAAATATTTAAAAGATTTGATGGTATATCATAAGATTGAAATGAATTTTAATATAGATGAGCTTTCAAAGAATGAAGCGTCTAAAAAAATAGACAAAATTCTTTCAGAAAAAGGCAGAATTTTTGACTAGGACATTTTTGACAGTTATGGTATACTTTGTTAAAGAAAAAGTGGGTTATTAGACCACAGTTCACAATATTATCGTTTTTTATTAATATAATAAATGTTAAAACACCTAAAATTTGATTACACTGTAATCATTAGTTTATTGGGAAAAGGAGAATGGTATGAACTTTTTTTACAACAAGAAGAATCAGAGAATTATCGCAGGAGTAATAGCAGGCTTATTAATACTTGCAATGGTTGTTACAACAGTATTTAGTGTATAGAGAAGGACTTGAGGAGGCTAATTGTGAAGGGGATTAAGAAAGTAGTTTTATTAATCGCATGTGTTATTCTTACAATGGGAACAGTGTGTGTATGGGCTGCTTCTGAGGATGCAGAAGAAAAGATTAAAAACGGCGTGTCAATTGACAGCGTTGATGTAAGTGGAATGACAGCAAGCGAAGCTACAAAAGCGCTGAAGACAGTTGTGTCAGACAAGACAGCTACAACAGTAACACTTGATGTTAATGGTAAGTCAGTTCAGACTACGTTAGGGGATTTAGGATACAAGTGGAGCAATAAGACAGTAGTTGATGAAGCTGTGAATACAGGAAAGACAGGTAACATTATAAAGAGATATAAGGATGGTCTTGATTTACAGCATAATGGCATGAAGTTTAATATTGAAATGTCATTTAATAAAGATACCTTAAAAAAGAAGTTACAAACTATTTGTGCTGATTATGAAATAAAGGCGCAGAATGCGTCTTTGGAGGCTACAGGTCATGGATTTAAGATTATGAAAGAGAAAGAAGGCGTGACTGTAGACTATGATAAGACTGTGGAACAGTTATATACATATGTAACAGAGAAGTGGAATAAGAAAGCTAACATAAAGTTAACTGCCACAACTACAGTTTCAAAACCTAAGTATACAACAGAGGATTGTGAAAAGGTTTCTAACGAACCAATGGGCAGTTATACAACAGAGTTTAGTGTAGGAAGTTCTTATGCTAATAGAAACTTAAACATACAGAATGGTGCTAAGTTAATTAACGGAGCAGTTGTTTATCCGGGAGAACAGTATTCATGTAATGAAAACTTATATCCGTGGACAGAGGATAACGGATGGCATCCTGCAGGTACATATGTTGATGGTGGCGTTCAGGACAGCTTAGGTGGTGGTATTTGTCAGGTTTCAAGTACACTTTACAATGCCTTGCTTAGAGCAGAGATTAAGGTTGTTAAGAGATTCCCGCATTCAATGGCAGTAGGATATGTTCCTTTGTCAGCAGATGCAGCTTTGGCAGGAGATTACAAGGATTTAGTATTTGAAAATGATACTGATGCGCCTATTTATGTTCAAGGTATTTATAATTCAGGCGGTTCAATTACTTTCAATATTTATGGACATGACACAAGAAAAGCTGGTCATTCAGTAAAATATGAAAGCAAGACTGTAAAGACTACACCTGTTAAAACACAGACTAAGAAGGATTCAAGTAAGCCTGTAGGCTATTCAGAAGTTGAATCTTCGGGTCATGTAGGGTATGTGGCTGAATTATGGAAGATTACATATGAAAACGGCAAGCAGGTTAGTAAGGAATTAATACATACAAGTACTTATGCAATGTCACCAACAATTGTTGTAAAGGGAACTAAGAAGGCTTCCACAACAACTAAGAAAGATGATAGTGATAAGGACCACAAGAAGAGTAGTGAAGAGACAACAAAAAAGTCAACTTCAAGTAAGAAATCAAAAAAATCAGAATAGTTAAATAAGGCGGTGAATTATGAATCCGGGAAAAGTTTCAGAAGTAACTTATAAAAGAGCTATTTTAAAGAATTTAAATTCCAAAAACGAAGGAGTTAAACCGGGAGTAAATTCTGCAAACATACAATTAGAAGACATTACGGCTGTAGTGTCTTCTAATTGTATATTAAAGACTTTTGACGGATGTGAAGAGTTTTATGTTCAGCAGACCTTCTCCAGGCCGGAAGAGGAACAACCGAAGCCCCAATCTTCCTCCATTGAT
>OGYY01001987.1_pt1 | contig 16031 bp, 5 predicted proteins | sample 1576671 | NCBI WGS metagenome assembly OGYY01 (sample SAMEA3541593, study PRJEB24748) | human gut metagenome | biome: human gut; feature: human-associated habitat; material: faeces | place: China | collected 2012 | reverse complement strand
GCTCTTCACCGGCGGGCACCCTCGTATCAACCTTGCCATATATCCTCAGCGATGCACCTTAAGGCGCACAAGGCTGGTGCGGCTACTCCGTAGGCAGCAACCCGTAGTCGGACATTCGATGCAGGAAAGCCGACATGTCGCAGCGAACGACGATGTTATACGGACGGAACGTCTTTGATCCGTCGGCCTCGTCCCAGCCCTTCGACACGCCGGAAGACGCGAGCCAGAAGATCTCATTGGCGTGCGGAGTGCTCGCGTTCACATCGCGGAACGCCAGGCGCTCCGAGGCGCTGGGCGTGAAGTCAGGCGAACCAGCCAGGCGATACAGGAACGCAGCCATGTCGCAGCGTGTCACCTCGGCATAGGGACGGAACTCGTACACACCATTACCCATGTCCCAGCCAGCGCTGACGCCGGTGGAAGCAAGCCACCAGATCTCCTTGGCGTGCGGGGTGCTGGAATCGACATCGCGGAACTTCGCGCGCTCGGCAGCAGAAGGCGTGTACTCAGGCGACCCGACGAGGCGATACAGGAAGGCAGCCATATCGGCACGGGCAACGTTGGCATAGGGACGGAACGTATAGCCGTTGGGCTCACGCCAACCCTTGGAAATACCAGCTTTAGCAAGCCAGTTGATATGCTCGAGATGCGGGGTGCTGGCGGTCACATCCATGAAGATGCTCGGCATGACCTCATAGCCAACGATGTAGGGCGACCCCGCCACGCGCGGCAACTCGCTCACTACTACGATGTAATACGTTCCCGCGGGCAGCATGCCGCAATCAAAGAACGCGGCGGTTGAATCTTCGAGCGAGCCTCCATAATACGGCGTTTGACCCACCAGGGCCTGCTCGCTCGCATCAAGGTTGTAGTTCAAAATGTTGCCCGCGCTGTCCTCGAGCGCGAACATGATGCCGGGAACACCTGCGATCTGGATGCGCACCGGACTCGCCTTGGTGATCTGAAACGAGTAGTAATCCAGATCGGCAACCTCCTGCACGGTTCCCGCCATCATCGGGTTGTACAAGAAACCCAGCGCCGCAGAATGAGCATCGAGCGGAGTCGCCTTCGCCGCCTCACCATTGCTCTCGTACTCATACACGTACTGGTCGGCGTACTTGTCCATTCCCGGAACGGTCTCGTAGGCGAACCCGAGGCTTCCGGAATAATCTGTGCTCACGAGCGCAGTGACGGTATACGTACCTGCAGGAAGCGAAATGGGAAACGCATCCATATCCGTGCCGTATTTCGCAAGGCCGAGGATGAAGCCCTCCTCCTGTTCGTTCTGGATCATGAACGAACAGGAGCTGCGATACGGCGTGATACGCGCAGCAAGACGTACGACCGTAGAGCGCCGAATCGTAAAAGTGAACTTGGGCAGCAAGGTATTACGGTCGATGCTGATCCACTTCTTCACGCCATCCTGAAGCGGGTAAACCTCGCCTATACGTGCGCTTTCCAAGGCATTCGAGGCCATCTCATTCGCCGATGCGTCCCGACCAACCTCTGCATACGAGTCTTCGAGCTGCTTAAGCGCCTGCGCCTCCACTTCTTCTGCGGGCAACCATTCCTGCTGGGGAACGGACGCAAGCCCATCGAGCTCCTGGACCAGCGATGCGGTGTCACCCTGGGCTACCAGCTCCTCCTGCGCTTGTGCCGCTACCGGCGCCACCAAGCTCGCGCATGCCGCCACCAGCACAGCCGCGCACGCAAAGGGGCGCGCGTGAATCTTACGCATAACAGTCTCCTTCCATACCTCGTTTTGACCCACCCTCTCGGGGTACAGATTCAGCATAAAGCACCCGAGCGGTTCTTTTGTTGCGCAACAATTCGCCGTCGGGGCGATACGATGCACGCTCGGCCATAACGCACTTCTATAGTGCGCCATCATCACCCTTTGTTGACCAACCCGTTCTCATCCATGCGATGGAGGAACGCAGCCATATCGCAGCGGGCCACTTCGAGGTAAGGACGGAAACTGTAGGCTCCACCGCCCTCGTCCCAGCCCTTTGAAACACCAGAGGAAGCGAGCCACAGAATCGCCTTGCGATGCGGCGTGGCCGCATCGACATCGTAGAAGTCAATAGCCGAGGACTCATCGAACTCGGGCTCGCCGGCAAGGCGATGCAGGAACGCCGCCATATCGGCGCGCGCGACGTTGGCGTACGGACGGAAGCTAAACGTACCGTTGCCGTTGTCCCAGCCCCTGGAGATTCCCCGCGATGCCAGCCACAGGATTGCCTTGCGATGAGGCGTAGACGAGGTGACATCGGAGAAGTGCGGAGCAGAAGCCTCGTTGAAGGCGGGTTCGCCGGCAAGGCGATACAGGAACTCAGCCATATCGGCGCGGGCTACGATCGCATAGGGACGGAAGCTGAAAGTACCGTTGCCGTTGTCCCAGCCTTTAGAGATTCCCTTGCGTGCGAGCCATTGGATATGCTCGTTGTGAGGGGTGAAAGAATTCACATCGCTGAACTCGTTGGGATATCCAAACGTAACGGAAATGGACCCTGATTGTCCCTTATGAGAGGTAGAGTAATAAACCTCGAGATAATAGTCTCCCTGTTCAAGATTTGCATCGATAGTAATGAAGTCTGGGTCGGAGTGGCCCCAAAGCCAGCGTCCGACTTCCTTGCCCTTATTGCCCGCGCAGCTCTTAAGGCTAACTGAAAAGAGCTGATGCGTACAAGTTGAATCCCTCCACAGCAGGCATGACAGCTTTACCTTCCCCGGATCGTCTACCGTAAACTTAAAGGCATGAGTCCAACTGTCTGACAGCGTGCCGGCAGTTGAAGAAGTATCGAGGCTGAGCACGGTGGAATCATATGGGCTTATATAATCGTCTTCTCGCAGTAGCCCATCCGCATCGCGAGTAAACCACGTCACCTCTCCAATATTATCAATACCGTATTTGTCAACGCTGTTCCACGTTGCATCCCCACTACGGTGAGTCGCTTTAGTATCGCCTCCGCTGTAAGCAAGCGTCAATTCTGGCAATTCGCCCATGAAATCAATTCGACCGACAGGGAAATCGATCGACTCCATGTCCAGCCGCTCAACGGATGCAGGAATTTCCAGTACGTCAACTGATGCGCAATTCTTAAAAGCGTTTTCCCGAATAATCTCGACGCCCTCAGCTAGAACAGGCTTGAAGGAGGTGCATCCCTCAAATGCAGACTTTTTGATTTCCTTTGCCGCAATACCCGATGCAAAATTCTGCAACTGCACGCTGTCTGAGAATGCATACTCATCAATGAGCGCAAGTTGATTGCCGGCGCTCACGGCCTCCAAAGACTCACAGCGAGAAAATGCGTACTTGCCTAATGAGACAAGATTGTCAGGGAGGACGATGCTCTTTAACGAGCTGCAGCCTTGAAAAGCCCTCTCGCCGATGCTTGCACATCCCGAAGGAATCTCAATAGCGCCAAGCGATGTGCAGCCGTCGCACAGATATCCTGGAATCATTTCCAGCATCGCTGGCAGTGCGACCTCTTCCAATTTCGTAAGATCAGAAAGGAATCGCTCGGGCAACGATGTAACCGAATCTGCAATGACCACAGAGCGCACAGGCGCCGGCGTAGACAGGGACACGAATGGACTTGAGACAGTTATCCCCGTAATGCCTTCAAGCACCTCAACGCTCTTGATCGCATCAATGTTGTCGTAGCTCATCGATTCATCAACCAGGCCGCTGCCAGATATTTCTAACGTTCCGTCGGACCTTAGCATCCAAATAGCGTCAGCACCGCAGCGATCGATATCGGCAAGGGAGGCCCAATCGATATCGAACATGCTGGGAATCCATGCTTCATACCGATCATTGCTCCACGTCTCATCCCCTGGAGCGTGGAAGATTTCGCACAGGCTCTTGTCGAGTCCGCTCCAAGCGTATTGTGCGAAAAACTTTTGATGCCCCGGTGTTTGAGGACCCTTGAAGAGAATGATTTGGCAATTGGGCATACCGCTAAACGCAAAATTACAGATAAACGTGATGCCGTCCCCAACGATCACGCCACGAATCGACTTACCATGCCTCACCTTCCAAGGAGAATCGTTGGAACCGCCAAAATCCATTTTTCCCGCGCCATCAATAACAAGCAGGCCGGAGTCGTACACTTCCCACGTGACCCCCACGCCGCATGTACCCTGGTCGATAAGGGCACCGTAGTTCGATGGCCTTTCGGGCAAGCGTATCTCAAATGAAACACGTATCTCGCCAGAATAGTTTCCCTTTCCGCGAAGAACAACGGTTCCGGTCCCTGGCGAATCATTTGCTTCGAAGAAAGCGACGAAGTCCACCTCACGGACGAGCACGGTGCCATCTACAGTAAGCTCGACTTCGGGTTCCACCGGAACACCCTGGTAAATCTGCGTTGGAATATCTGGGACTTGTGCGCTTGTCGAAAAATCAAGGGGAGCGATTTCGAACGGCAGCTCGCGTACGCCCGTATAATTCCCCAAACCCGCAACCACAACGTAGCCGACGTCCGCATCAACATTCGATCGATATGATACGGAATAATCTACGCCCAGTTGTAGAGCATGATCAAGATACGTCAACGACAAGGAAGGCTCGATATCCACCCCAGAATACACAGCAGGCGGAAGGGGTGCGGCCTCAACTGCCGCCATCGCAGCAGGGAGCAGCTGATATGAAACGATGATGTCCGAGCGAGAACCATCAGGCCAGCACGTTGTCGTAGGATCAGCAAGTCCGACTTTAACGTTGTACGAACCGACATCGAGTCCGCCGGTATTCTCGAGTACAACGTAATCATCTGAGGCGGGTACTTTCGGAACCTGCTTCTCTCCGCAATAAACCAAAGAGCCAACGGCAGGCACAGGGATGACCCTTGCCTCGACAACGTTGATCGCAATTGGTATATCTCGAATCGTATGGTAATTTTGGGTGTCTTCAGGTACGAATTGAACGAGTCTTGTTATGGCTCCTAGTTCAGTTGGGACAAATTCCCCATCATCTTGCCAGCTGAAGCCATCTGGCAACACAATGCTATTGAGCGCCTGTCCGAGAACGAGTTGGACGTTGTTCGGAATGCTATAAGAGGGATTCGCTTTCTCGATTACAAAACTGAATTCCAGCCTGCCATGATAGTAGCCCTTACCAGTAATGACGATCGTTGCCGGTCCAGCGCTAACGTTCGATATATATTCAACGTCATAATCCGTTTGCTGGCTCAGCACGGAATCAATCCTCTTTACAATAGGACTCCCGCTATACACTTCTCCACTAAGATCGATTTCAAATAGGGTTGCATCCAAGGCTCTCGTTACAACAACCTCGACGGGTATATCGTAAATTGTATTGTAGTTATCCGTATCGGCAGGAGTATAGGTAGCGCGATACACATGCACACCCGGATCGCCAACCAAGGCATCCTGATCAACAACATCCCACGTGTAGCCATCGGGCAGGGGCAGCTCTAGCAGCTTCTGCCCATACGATGCAGTCAATGCAGGGATTTCAGGTCTATCCGGATTGGCCTTGATGATGTTGAACTGATATTTGTTGTAGTGTCCAGCATATTGACCAAGTCCAAATACCTCGCAGCTGGCTACACCTACTTGGACATTATCCCGGTAGACGCAACGATAATCCTTATTTTCTTCTAATGCAGTAGAGAGAGTGAGCTCGACCCCCTTCCCTGTATACGTTTTGTCTGACGGCTCGCAACCAAGAACGGTGAAGTCAAACGGACGAAGGGCGTAATAATCAGCATCGACGCGATCTGTGACGGAATTGCCGTCGACCACGCGCATTGAAATAAGATCCACCCAACTTCCTGTGTAAACGTCCTGCTTGTCATAATATGGCAGATCACAACGACTGCCATCTAGAGCAGTAAAAGAAAAAGAAGCGCCGACCTTTACATGACGCATATTTCGACAAAAATCAAAAATGCTGCCGAGATTATTAGCCTTGGTTGTATTGAAACCGGTTAAATCTAGATAAGGCAATGAGCTGCAGCCATAAAAGAGAGACCCAGCATCGGTCAGGCTATCGGCTTTGAAGCCGGAAAAATCTAGAACGGTAAGGGAAGCGCAATCTTTAAACATTTCAGACACATCGCCGAGCTGAGGTGCAATCGTATTGCAAAACGAAACGTGCTCAAGCGATGTGCAACCTTCAAACATAGAGCTAGAATCTACCAAGCTGCTCAAATCCAATCCCGATACATCAGCACGATGTAACTTGCTGCATCCAAAAAATGCAGCATAAAGATCAGTTACGCTTGATAGCTCCAAACCAGCAAATGATATGCTTTCCAGATTCTCGCATTCGTAGAAGATTGTCCGCATTGAGTCAACGGAACCAAGCGTCAGACCGCTTAAGTCGACGCCGATCAAAGCGCTGCAGTGAGCAAACATGCTGAACATATCCCTAAGATTTGGGAGATCAAGGGTCCCGAGCTGCACCGAGGCAAGGGCGCTGCAGCCTTCAAACATATTACGAGTCGATTGTAATGAATGAATGTCCGCCCCGCTTAGATCGACAGAGCTCAGCGATGTGCAACCCTCAAATGTAGATTCAAATGAGAGCAGGGCGGGGGCACTTATTCCTCGAAAGTCCACCTGACGAAGAGACGTGCATTTTTCAAACGTTGATACCGCCGACTTTAGATCAGAAAAAGCACATCCTTCAAAAGAAATAGATTCCAAGCTACTGCAATCGTAAAACGCAAAATCCATGTCCTGCACGTTGCTTAATTCCAATTGAAGCAGGTCGACCGATTGCAAATTAGAGCACCCGGAAGCAAAGTCTCTCATCTGGGAAATCGGGTTCTTGGAAAAAGGCGTCAGGTCAATTTCCCGTAACGATGCACACCCTCGAAAGAGACCAGAGATATCGGTAATCGTCGCAGCGGAAAAAGAAGTTAAATCAATCTGCTCCAATGATGAACATCCATCGAACAGGTAACCTATGTCTTGCAGCCGATCGGAAACGTTATCAAACAGCACGATGCTCTCCAAACTGGAACAACCTGAGAAAAGAGCGCGCGTTGAGGTCACATTCGATACATTGAGCATGGATACATCCAACGTCTTCAATGCTTTGCACCCGCTGAACACGTAATCGAAGTCAACGGCAGAAGAAGTATCCACATTCTCAAGGTCAACAGTGTTTAAGGATGAGCATCCGCCAAATAGCAGGCTGAAATCTTGAACGTTCGAAAGATTAACCCCGTTGAATAGAACTTCTTTCAAATCGCGGCAATTGTAGAAGGCGCAACTCATGTTTTCTACATGTGAAAAATCAAGTCCCGCGAAATCAAAGGAAGCCAGCTTACCGCATCCTTCAAACAAATAGGAAGCATCGTGAACTTCCGATGCATCAAGACCAGAAAGGTCAACCTTCTCCAAAGAAGGACAATCAGCAAAGGCATGACCAAGATAATCAAAGGAGACAGAACGGCGAATCTCAATAGAAGCGACAGCGTCCCGCAAGCGATGCCATGGGTATTCATCTGCCGATCCCCAGGCATTGAGCTTGCAGCGACCCTCGAGATTATCCTCGTTAGGCTGAACTATGAGCGCTCCAGAGAAAACGCCCCATTGGATACCATCGTAGGCATAGAACTGCTCTAGAACCTCATCATTCCCGATATATAGAAATGTCTCGTCGCTCAGCTGCGGAATGGCATGTTCGTTATAGGCGATGTTTGTTTTTGAAGAAAGCCAGAAACCGTCCCTGAAACCCACGCCATTTGGCTCTCGAATTGTATTGCTCCATCCGGTACCCAGATTTGTATGCGGGCCAACGATTACCTTTTCAAGTGAAGCCCACTGGCCCCTCAGGTCTTTTGAGTGGGCATTTAGCGATGAATTGTCGTAACCTCTCAGGTCTAGCACCTCGAGAGCTGGAAGAGCCCCCAGCGACGTCCACACCAATTCATCCTGATCGTCGGAATCGACGCGGACGCGACCGGAGAAGACCACCGAATGAATCTCTTGGCTATGCTCTTGCCACGGGGCATTCCCAGCATCCCACTCGCCGAGAAGCCCTTCCGGCGAGCCCTCCGATGGACGAATCAACAGCGATCCGGAATCAACAGCCCATTCGCATAATCCCAAATTCGTCCATTCGACTTTAGGCTCGATGCCAAATGCTGGCTCTGATGCAAGGCTGACGAAAAGAAGAAACAACACTAGAAAGAATCTCGGAACAATGCGCGCTTCATGCATTCCAGCCTCCCTTAGAATAGCCATACCAGTGATTTTCCCATAACGGTTCTTGTGTTTGTTGCGCAACATTCGGACTGATGCCCACAGCGCATTCGATGGCTTCCGCTGTAGCCGATACACAGGATTCCGCCGATTGCCCACCAGAAAGGATGCGACCATGACGAAGCCCTTGCTCGAAGCGAGCGTGAACATGTGGTCGGCCGCCCCAGCGGCACTCCTTGCGATACTGCTGGCGCTTCAAGGCGGTTACTACCCTGCCGCCTTGGGTATAGCGAACATCGCCTTCGCGGCTCTGAGCTGTGCGCGAGCGATTCGCGACCGCCCTCGAAAGCCCTACGCCCCGCTTATCGCTTCGATTGCCTTCGCCATCTGCCTGCTCGCGTGGTGCGCGGTCCGGCCTTTCCTCGACGGGATCGCGAGCTACGAAACACTTGCAGCTATGGCACGACCGGCCCTCGCCATAGCGACGGCAGCGTACTGGCTGCAGCTCTCTCAAGCCGAGAAGCACTCCGCCATCCAGCTGATCGCGTACGAGGGCGCGCTCTTCTCGGTCGTCGCGCTTCTCATGTTCGCCCGTGTGCCCCCTTATCCCGGCGCCGTCGTAGACGGACGCCTGCAGTTCACATTCCAGTACGCCAACGTCGCGGGCGCCTACTTCGCCGTCATGAGCTGCCTCATATGGTCACAGGCTCGCACCCGTGCAGCAAAGGCGCTCGTCGCGGCGCCGATCATTTGCACCGCTCTGACGCAATCAATGGGAACGTTCGCTGTCATCTCAATCGCTGGATGCACATGGACGCTCAAAAAGCTCAAACTGACTCGAATGGGGCGGGAAAACGCCTCGCAGACAAAGGCAACGACTAGCAGGAGCGCCTCGTGTACGGCGTTCGCCACCGGCAGGATCGCCATCGCAGCCCTTGGCGCCGTCGCGCTGATCGCGCTGGTCGTCTGCATCGGCGCCCCCGACCGCCTCAGCTCGGCGCTGCAAACGGGTGCGGAGCGCATCATTCAGACAATGGATGGAACGCGCGCTCTCGCCTCTGCACCGCTTATCGGCATCGGACCGCAGCAATGGCGCGTCGTGCACCCCCTGGTACAATCGGCGCAATACACCGCGAACGTGATCCACAACGGCTACCTGGGATTCTCCCTATCCTATGGACTGATCGGCACCGCCCTCGCCGCGCTGTGCATGCTGATGCTGTGGAAAGGCACAACAAAGACAGCAGAAGACCGAATCCCGGGCGCCCACCCCGTCGCAGCGCTGTTGCTTCTCCATGCGCTCGTCGACTTCGACCTCGCGTTCGGATCGATCATCATGCTGCTCGTGCTCGCCCTGCTCTCCAATAGAGAGCTCCCTTCGACCGCGCGTACGGCCAGCTCCGCCCCCGATCAGCACGCTCGGGCAAGATTCCTCTTGCCCGCCACCCTTGTCGTCACCATTCTCGCTTGCGGCGTAAGCGCGCTCGTGTTCGATGTTCGCGAAAACCAGATTCTTTCGGATATTCAAGCCTTGGGTCCCCAGGCCGCTTCGCAGCAGATCGCCGCAGATCCGCTCGCCCGTCGCGATCAAACGGTGCGCACGCGCCTCTACCAATGCTGCACCACGCCAGAGCAATGTGAAGCCGCTCTCGAGCTGCAGAGAAGAGCCCCTATCACCGTTTCGACGCCGGGCTTGATGGCATTTGCCCGCTGCCTCTACATCGTCGACCGCGCTGAAGATGCAGAGCTGATGCTGCTAAACACGCTTCAAGCCCAACCATACAACGTTGCCGCCTACACCCAGGCCGCAAACCTATTCGAGCGCTATGACGCAGACGAGCAGACCAGGCAGCGCTACGAGACGCTGCGAGCCCGCAGTATGGATCATCTTGCCGCATGGCCGTCTTGCTTGCTGGGCAATCAACAGGAGCTTCCAAGAATCGGCAAGTAGCGTCCAGGCCCCAGGACGAACGCCCGCTCGTCCTGGTCGTCCGCCTTCTGTCGCGGGCATTACCGCACAAGCTACCAGGCAAACGGCCCGACACCCTCTTGATAATCCCCAAGCCCACCCGACGATACCGTCATCACCCGACCGCCTGCAGACTAAGGCGAGACGGGCACAGATGTCCGCATAATCCGTTACGATATATGCACCCAGCAGGTCCCCGTACTAGGGGTTCAAGGAAGGAGTTAACCGTGCGAAGGAAATGCAAAGCGGCGCTTGCCGCTGCAGCAGCAGCGCTCGCCCTCTGCGCGCTGCCGTTTGCAGCGCAGGCAGGTTCATGGGGAGGCACCGTCCTTTCCAAGGGGCTCGTCTACGAAGACGTCTACGGCGTTGTCAACGGTAACGCTCAGATGGCGAAGACCGTACGAAAATCCGAAAATGCAACCGTCTACGAACTCGACCTCGTTGCATCCGACGGAACCGTTCTTTTCAAGACGGGATACCAAACCGATCAATACGGAGATGTAACGGCAAGCAAGGATTTCCGCTACAAGCCGTTTGAGCCTCTAAGCGACTGCCGCGCCTCTATTACCGGAGAATTCGGACGCTCCCACGGCGGCATGCGCGCGATCGACACGACCAACGACAAGGTCGTTGTGGTGAACGCCAAGGGTGAGATAGTTCTTGAAAACTGTGATGGAGCAGCAATCCTCTACAATGAGGAACTCGCCATCGGCGCATGGGTCCGCCAGGGCGGCATCGAATTGAAGCTCGTCGACCTCAATTCGGGAGACGTGCTTCACACCCTTCAGGGCTTCGAAGGGGCCACGGCGGTCGAGGGCATTTACAATTCGGATAGCGGATCGCAGATCGACATCTATACGAATCTCAACAAGCGCACCTACATCACGGTTGCAGACAACCGCATGGAGCTTCACACCGAAGACTATCCCGGCATAGATTTCGATAACGAGCTCGTCTATAAAGACCAGTTCTACACGGTGCGCCAACAGCGGAGCGGTAACTACATCACCAAAGTCATGATCACGCAGCCCACCGGCGATGAGAAGGTGATCAACGGGTCGTTCCGCTCCATCCACGTTCAGACCAACGACGGGGAGTTCCCGCTTATATGGGCGGCGGACGGCACGGGGGCGTACCGCTACTTCGCACTCGATGGCACCGAGCAGTTTTCCGGCAAGGGCTATGCCGGCGTGACCAGGCTTGCCTACACCGACGCGTCGCTGTGCTGGACCGATCAAAACGGCACACGCACTTATTATGTGGATCGACCTGGCGGGCAGGCAAAGCTACTCGAAACCGTCCAGGGCTACAACATCACCTATTCCGCGCTCAACCAGTTCATCATAAAAAAGACCGACGTCTCCATTGGTGATTACTCCCTCGCGATGGTAACCGCCATCTTGGACTCTTCCGGAAGCACGCTTCAAACTTTCGATCCGAACGACCATTGGCTCATCGAGTCGACGAAGACATGGACCGATCAAGGCCCTGCATATTTGCTGGAGAACGCAGAGCTCCGGCTCTACCAATTCCCTGGTCTCGGTCTGTTCAACGGGCCAAGTCGCTATCTCGACTCCAAGCTCAAGGTCATCAAGGAGCTTAACGGCTGTCTGGACCTCAACTCCCCCTATCTCATCAAGGGCAACCTCGCATTCCCGCTTCTAACCAACGAGCACAGCACGAAGCACCATCTCCCCAAGACGCTCTACAACGCGAATCTCGAAGTCGTGCGAGCGGGCAAATACGAATATGCTGTTGCCGGCAACGCCTTCCTCCACGGACAGCTCATCTTTGTCGGGGATGGCGAGGGACACTACGGCGCCATCGACTCCAAGACGCAGGCACCGACCATCCCTGTCATTTTTGACAGCATCTACGATATGGGGACGCTGGACTCAGGCGATACGATCCTCGTCCACAAAGACAACATGTGGTACTTCATGGACACATCGGGTAAAACTCCCGAGAAACCTTCTCCTGAAACACCCTCGTTCAGCGATGTAGACGCATCCACCCCGCACAAGGACCACATCGTATGGCTCGCCGCCGAGGGAATCTCGAAGGGCTGGGATAACGAGGACGGCACCCACAGCTTCCGGCCGTACGACACGGTGAAGCGCTGCGACATGGCAGCCTTCCTGTACCGCCTTGCAGGCGAGCCCGACTTTGATGAGAGCAGCGCGCCCACGTTCTCCGATGTCGACCAGAACACGCCGCATCGCCGCGCCATCCTCTGGCTGGCATATAAGGGCATTTCCAGGGGTTGGGACAACGGTGATGGCACGTATAGCTTCCGCCCGTACGAGGTCGTGAAGCGCTGCGACATGGCGGCCTTCCTCTACCGCCTGGCCGGAGAGCCCGCCTTTGACGAGAGCAGCGCCGCGTCCTTTACCGACGTTAACGCAGGCACGCCCCACAAGCACGCCGTTCTATGGCTCGCTGCCGCAGGCATCTCCAAGGGATATCAGGAGAAGGACGATACGTGGACGTTCCGTCCCTACGTCGACGTGTTCCGTTGCGACATGGCCGCGTTCCTGCATCGCATGGATGAAAACGGCTTGGTGAAGTAGCAGATACAACACCGTTTGTGCGGGACACCTACCGATTCTGATCTTCTGAACAGCCAGTCAGCTTATTGAATTTTCCGCTCATACAATAACGCCAGCAAAAACAGCCCTCCTTGCCAAGCAAGGAGGGCTGTTTGCAATTCAATACCAGCGCTCAGAACGCTCGGATTATTTCACCAGTCCGCTCTCCTCCATACGATGCAAGAAGGCGGACATGTCACAACGAGCAACCTCGGCATAGGGGCGGAAACTGAACGTACCGTTTCCATTGTCCCAGCCCTTGGAAACCCCGGAAGATGCAAGCCATAGGATGGCCTTGCGGTGCGGTGTCTGACCATCTACATCGGAAAAGCCAGGCCTCGTTGAAGACCGGCTCTCCAGCCAGACGATACAGGAACGCAGCCATGTCGGCACGCACGACGTTCGCATACGGGCGGAAGCTGTAGGTACCGTCACCATTGTCCCAGCCTTTGGAAATTCCCTTCGAGGCCAGCCAGAGAATGGCGCGGCGGTGCGGCGTACCAGCATTCACATCTGAGAACGTGGGAGCGCTTGTCTCATCGAATGCGGGCTCACCGGCGAGTCGGTATAAGAACGCGGCCATGTCGGCACGCGCTACGATCGCGTACGGACGGAAGCTGAATGATCCGTCACCGTTATCCCAACCCTTGGAGATGCCGGCAGACGCAAGCCAATTGATGTGGGAGGCATGGGGGGTGCTTCCATCAACATCGCTGAAGGAAAGCGGCTTCACAATGCTGAAGGCGATACGGAGCTCACCTGCATAGTTCCCCTTGCCCGAACAGACGGCATAACCGGTTCCAGGTTTGGTATTGGAAGCGTACGTCAGCGTGTAGTCAGCTCCCTCTACAAGAAGCTTTCCATCGAAACGCAGCGTCGCCTTCGGCTTCACAGCGGTGCCGGCAAACGTTTGGTCATCAATCGAGTCCGCCTTCACCCCATCAGTAAGTGCGCGCGGCGCAATCTTATACGAAACGACCTTGTTGCCAGCGGAGCCATCAGCCCAGCGCGTCGACTCGGGATCAACCAATTCAAGCTCCACGCTGTACGAGCCAGCGTCCTTGCCCCCATCGTTCGACACGACGCGGTACAAATCAGATTCGGCAATAACGGGAACCTGGGTCTTTCCATTAAACGTCAAATCAGCCACCACGGGCACGTCTACGGAAATCGGACCATTGCCCTCAAGCCTCATGACATGCCATGCGCCCTGCTTCTTTACCAGAATGTGCGAGGCATCGGCATCGGATCCAGCATCATAGATGCTCTCGTATTCAAGAGGAATAATTACGTTACCCCCATCGTCCACGGCGCCGACATGACCACTGCCGTCGGTCACGTAGTTGATGTTATCGCGCTCCGAAACGCGACCTGCACGGATGCGCTGCATGTCGTCGATCATCATCGGCTGGATACGATAGTCGTACAAGGGAGAAAACGCATCACGCTCATACTCGCCGTTATAAATAAACGAAAGACACGTGCTGCCTTCACACTCAACTTCGTCGAATGTTCGAAACTCGATGCCATCGAGGGTTGCCAGATATTCAAAGTCTCGAGAATAAAATGAGGTGGCATTCGTCGCTTGGCTATAGCCAAAATAGAACACGCCGTCCGAAGGCAGCTGATTCACGTCTAATTGATACAGCTCGAGTACTCTCATCCGCTCAGAAAGGTCCCACGTTTCAACAACGCGGCCATTTGAATCATAAGCCTTCGTAGTGTAAGGCATGGGGTATGGCTTCCCAGCGTCTTGAGGATTGACCTCCGACTCGAAGACAAACGCGCCAGAGTTCAAGAGCTCACGTGTCTTAGAAGAACGCCCCAGACGCTTCAATACTCCCTTTGAGTCACAGATGAAATATTCCCAGGCAGGGTCGCCCGATCCCGAAACTCGATTTTTGCAGAAGAACCGATCAGAGCCCTTTAGAACGTTGACGTAATCAAATTCATAGCCCTCGAGAATTCGGACTCCATCAAAGGTAAAGTATTGGGTCTCATTATTTTGCAGGGCAGATATAACACCTTGAGAAAAATCGGCCTCGCTGAACGTTCCTGGAGCAGTTTTCCTCGTTCCATCCGGAAGCTCGAACTGAAGACGACCGTTTATAAGTGAAATGAGGTATCCGTCATCATCGAAAACTACGTTAGGATCCTGCTCGGATTCGGGTGTAATTTTGATATCACCATTGCTGATCGAGATAAAGTACGAGCCCACATCCGTAGACAGGTATACCGCGTCGCCCTTGGGGTCAGTCCAATGGCCATCATAATTAAAAGTGAAAGTGTAAATGGTGTTTACACCAATCATGCCTGACTTTTGCTTCAAAATGGAACCATCTGCAACCTTATGCAACCTGATCCGCAGAGCATTTCCCACTTTCTTAACAGAGATGGCATGCTCACCGTCCTTCATGACGGCGATTCCGTCCGCATCGTCAACAACAATATCTCCGTCAGAATTCACAAGAACATGTTTGCCAGTCTTTACATCGATAAGAATCAGACAGCCATTATCTTGGGGAAAATCTGTATACATCGCCCGGCGAGCATTTGTCACCGGGGCGTAGTCGCTGCTGGTCGGCTGCTCACCAAAACCGGCATCAAAATCAACAAAGGTATAGCTGAACTTCTCTTGACCATCGACACCCATAAGAGTATGGCGAACGACCTCGCCATCATCGAGCACATCGAGGGTCCTGGAGCAGAGGACGTTGCCATTCGCCACACCCGACACATGGTCGTACTGAATGGGCCCGGCAACAATTTCACCGCTATCGACCGCAGCGGCGATGGCGGGCGCCTGTAATGTGAGAACTGAACCTCCCAAAGCCAATAGCGCGAGCATCCATCTTACCCTTCGCATACAATCACCCTTCCACAATCGATTGGTCTATGGCAATTCAACCATAAATGGGTTTCCTCGAAATTTGTTGAGCAACATTTCAAGAGGAGACGCCCGCTCGATCGAGCTGCCCTTCACGAGTGGTGACGGCGTGCGGCTCGCAAAACGGTTTCCCGTCGCCGCAATCGCACGGCGCGAGCTTCAAAAGGGCATGCAAAAGGGCCAGGGCCACTCGGCGCCCTGACCCTCATTCGTAATCCAGTCGTTAGCCGCCAGCTTCATTCCGTACAGAACGGCGACCCGAACGCGCTATGAAGGCAGCTCGGACACGCGCTTCAAGAACGCAGCCATATCGCAGCGTTTCACGATGGCGTATGGAGCAAAGGTGCCGTCCGGAAAACCAGTCGAGATCTCGCAATGAGCAAGCCACAGGATGTCGTCGCGG
>OGYY01001984.1_pt1 | contig 16057 bp, 16 predicted proteins | sample 1576671 | NCBI WGS metagenome assembly OGYY01 (sample SAMEA3541593, study PRJEB24748) | human gut metagenome | biome: human gut; feature: human-associated habitat; material: faeces | place: China | collected 2012 | reverse complement strand
GGCAAACCATGCCTTCACGTACTCGGCAAAGGCGCCCGGGAGCACGGTCCCGATGCCAGGGCGGTCGACGCACAGGTTCTGCAGGCCACGCTGGCAGTAGTAGCAGTGCCCGCAGGGAATCCCCGGGTGAACGCTCACGCGGTCGCCAACGGAGACGCCCTCGACGTTTGCCCCGACCTCAACCACGTCGCCGGCGAACTCGTGCCCAAGAATCTGCGGAGTCTTGACCTTGGCGTGGCCGTGCTGGTAGGTGCGCAGGTCGCTGCCGCAGATAGCCACGGCACGGACCTTGAGGAGGAACTCGTCGGGCCCGATCTGGGGAACGGGGACGCGCTCGTAGCGAATGTCCTCGATGCCGTGGAAGACTCCTGCGTTCATGGTCTCGCTCATGGTGCTCCTTTCGGTGGGTGCTCTCCGCTACCACTCGGCGATGGTTCCGTCGTAGTTGCGCCAACGGGGGTTGTCCCAGCTGAGCCCCTCGAGGCTCACCTCGCGGACCTTCTCCTCGTCGACGGTGATGCCCAGGCCCGGCCCCTCGGGGATGGGGAGGTAGCCCTGCTCGAACTGGAAGATCTCCTTGTTGCTGACAAAGTCGAGCAGGTCGAACCCCTGGTTGTAGTGAATGCCGAGGCTCTGCTCCTGGATGAACACATTGGGCGTGCAGACGTCGAGCTGCAGCGTTGCCGCGAGCGCGACGGGACCGTAGGGCGCATGCGGAGCAGCTGCCACGTCGGAACGAGTTACGCTCGTTCCGATTTTTTATTGCATAAAAAATTCGTCACCCGCTCCACTGTTCATCCTTTTGAACAAAAAGTCCCGCTGCGCCTTCGCTGTTCGTTTTTAAACGCACTCACGACGCTCCGACTTGCCACCATCTTTTGGTGGGCTTTCAGCGGATTTGCTGGACTTTACTTTTTTGTAACAACCTCGAAAACCGCCCTCATTTCGGCTGTACATTCCAAAAAATTGGAATGTACAGCTTTTTGCTATTTCCCCTCGATTCTCTTCCGCTTTCTCCTAAAATCGTTCGATAAGAAAGAATTCACCTCTATAGCGCATCCTCAAATTTTGACATCGTGAGTAAAAGATTAAGTGGCAGAAGACGGTTATAGTTGATATTAAACTTATTAAAACGTAAGTGAATTTTGAGAAAGTTAATGTGATTTAAAATCAAGTAAATTAAAAACAACTACTGGTGAAGGTATTTTGTCTTTGGCACGTAATGGAGGACATATTTATCTTGCCACTTCGCCGAAATTAAACGCATACGATATTGATGCCATTAATCTAGGTGAGCAAAGATGTTAAATAAGGCAACCGTATGACAATGCTGTACGAGAGATTACGGCAGAAGCTCCCGTATGACTTGTTCTAACGCTCGACTTTATCGGCAGTATCCACCTTTCAGCCGCATGTGACATATAGCAACAAAACACCTCATCCATAAGAGTTACTCGGACAATAAAACAGCATTATATAGTGGATTTCAGTTGTTTTCTGCAGTATAATTTGTTTTAGAGGATGTGAGAGTATGGCCTACAGCGAGTTGATAAAAAACTTTGACGGCATTCGGGATTATATGAGGGAATTCTATGTATATGGCTTTAAAAGCCGTGAGGAGTTTACGAAGAAGAGCGCCCGCTCCTATGACGACGAACGCCGCCGTATTGAAAGCTGGTTGGGCGACTATATGGGGTTCCGGCAGACCGCTGAAGGCAAACATGTGTTTTTATCCATCGATAGCCGTATTTCTCATCACAATCCCCTATACAAGGCGTGGAAAGCGAAAAGCTTTACCAATGGGGATATTACCCTTCATTTTCTGATTTTCGATTTTTTATATGATTCTGAAACAGCGCTGTCACTAAGTGAAATTACGGACGAAGTGGACCGGCGGCTTTTGTGCTTTGACAAAGCAAAAACCTTTGACGCCTCTACCGTTCGTAAAAAGCTGAAGGAATACGCGGAACAGGGACTTATCTGTACGGAAAAACAGGGAAAAACGGTGTTATACCGCCGGGCGACCATGACAGAGTTAACCTGTACTGACGCTCTGGATTTTTTCTCCGAAGTTGCCCCCTGCGGGGTAATCGGCTCCTTTTTATTGGACAAAATCGGTGCGCATCAGGAGCACTTTGCTTTTAAACATCATTATATCACCGGGACGTTGGACAGTGAGGTTCTATACGCATTGTTCGAGGCAATACATAATAAGCGGTTCGTTCAAATGGAAATTGTAAACCGCCGCAAAGAACGCACCGCCGCGCAGGAAGTTGTACCCCTGCGCATTTTTATCAGCGTGCAGCACGGACGCCAGTACCTGATGGCCTATGTTCCGCGTAGCAAACGGATCGGTTCTTTCCGGCTGGACAACATCCGGTCCGTTCAGATGTTAGACGTCTGCGAAAGCTATGATACCTATAGAGAAAAACTCAACCACATGCAGGAGCATATTTGGGGCGTCAGTACCGATGGTGGTGCTCAGAGGTTGGAACATGTGGCATTTACCGTACGATACATAGATGGCGAAGAGCATATTCACCGCCGACTGGAACGGGAAAAACGCTGCGGGATGGTTGAACGAGTCGACAGTCACACCAGTCGGTTTTCCGCCGACGTATATGATGCGGGTGAATTGGTGCCGTGGATCAGAACCTTTATCTGCCGGATCGTTGACATTCATTTTTCCAACCCGGAGCTGGAAGCACAGTTTAAAAAGGATTTGGATACGATGTATCGCTTATACGGGCTGAACGGAGGCGATAAAACATGATTTTCAGCGAACTGTACGGCACCTATTTCAACACCGTTGCGGCCATCTTGCGCCAAGCAATCCGCTGTCCTGTTACAAAAGAAGAAATCCGGGCAATTATTGACGAGCAGGCGTTTTCCGAGAGCATTTTATCCATTGAGCCATCTCTTACGGGCGGAAAGTGGCCGCTGCTTTTACCGGACGGTACAACGCCCATCCGGCACCCGCCAACCATGCCGCTAACCATGCTGCAAAAACGCTGGCTGAAAGCCATTTCCCTTGATCCTCGTATTCGCCTGTTTGATTTTGATGATTCCGGTCTTGAAGACGTGTCGCCGCTGTTCCTGCCGGACGATATGTATGTCTTTGACCAATACGCGGATGGAGATCCTTATGAAGATGAAGCCTACATACAAATGTTCCATCTGGTACTGGATGCGATCAAACATCGTTACCCGCTCAGCATAGATGTGAAAAACCGTAAGGAAACCCGGATACATCTAAATGTCGTGCCGGAATATCTGGAGTATTCCGAAAAGGACGACAAGTTTCGTTTAATAACATCCGGATGTCGCTATGGAAAGGTCGTCAATCTTGGGCGGATTCTATCCTGTAAACCCTTCCGAGGAGATTACCGCAGGCCCCAAAAGAAATCCCTACCCGTCGCGGACAGACGTGTTGTGGTGGAGCTGTATGACGGACGCAATGCCCTGGAGCGGGTGTTGCTTCATTTTGCACATTTTGAAAAGGAAGCACGGCGGCTGGATGAAAGGCATTATCGCATAACGATTAAATATCCACAAAACGACGAGACAGAGCTGGTGATTCGGGTGCTTTCTTTCGGGCCGTTTATTAAGGTTACCGAGCCGGAAAACTTTGTGGAACTTATTAAAAAACGACTGGTCATGCAAAAAAGCTGTGAGCTCATTTGAGTTCGCAGCTTTTTTTCCGTGATGAGAAAGGAAAATTTTAGTATTCTATGCTTGCAAGATGACCTATGTGGGTGCTTGATGTTTCAGTCACCGCGGTGCACGAGGAGCTTCCAATGTGTATGCCGGTTATGCTTGCAAGTGGTAATCGCGAAAGCGACGAGGGTTCTCCCTCCCTATTCGCAGGTTCGAATCCTGCCTTACATCCTTGCAAAGATGTATGCCAGTGGATTGGTAGCCGTCAAAGGCGGCAAAGGAATGTACTTTCGGGTACAGATGAAAACAGCATTCGTTATCCGGCCAAAAATGACGAGTATCTGAGGAGCCAGGGCATTTCGGGCAATGTTGATCCGGCCTTGTCTGAAAGCGGATACCGTGCACGGGACCAAAAGGCCGGGAAAGTCCTTCTCCGCCGATTGGATCCCCGCACTGAAGGTTTCAGCCGCCGGGTTGGCATGGATAACGATTCGCGAATTTAACCTGAGGAGGTTTTTAATATGAAAAAGAAGATTATCAACGAGAATCAGAGGGGCTTATTGTTCACAAACGGTCGCTTTGTCAAGCTTCTGGGCGCAGGGAAATACCATGTGTTCGGAGACAGAAAAATTGAGATCGTCTCCCTCAGGGAACCGCTTGCCAGCGCAAAATGTGAGCTTGACAATCTGCTCGCCGACAGTGAAATCGCCAAACAGACCTCAGTCATTGAGGTTGCCGATCAGCAGCTGGCAATCCATACCGTAAACGGTAAATTTGACAGCGTGCTGCGACGCGGCAAATACGCTTTCTGGTCGGTCACTGATCGCCATGAATATAAGCTGGTGGACATTTCCACGCCTGAAGTGGCTGCGGATATTCCCCTGTACATATTTGCAAAACTGCCCACCACGGTTTACACAAAAGTGGAGGTGGCCCAGTATCAGAAGGCGCGGCTGTACTTTGATCAGAAGCTTATCCGCATTCTGGATGCCGGCGTATATTACTTCTGGAAAACCAACATCCGCGTAGATATTGATTTTGTGGATACAAGGCTCACCCAGATGGAGATCACCGGGCAGGAGATTATGACCCAGGATAAGGTCAACATACGCATCAATTTCGTCTGCAATTACCGTATAACGGATTATGTGAAGATTCTCACTGAGATAGACGACTATGCCGAGCAAATGCATGTTGCGGCACAGCTTGCCCTGCGGGACTATGTAGGCAAGCAAAAGCTGGACGATATTCTTGCCAATAAAGATGAGATGTCAAAGTACGTCTTTGACCGGCTAAAGGAAAAGGAGACCGTGTTTTTTGTGGAGATCACCGACGCAGGCGTAAAGGATATCATCCTTCCCGGTGAGATCCGCGCCATTATGAACACGGTGCTGGTGGCTGAAAAACGCGCCCAGGCCAATGTCATCACCCGCCGGGAGGAGGTCGCCTCTACCCGTTCACTGCTCAATACCGCGAAGCTGATGGAGGAGAACCAAACGCTCTATAAGCTAAAGGAGTTGGAGCACATCGAGCGCATCTGCGAGAATGTGGGCAACATTAACCTAAACGGAAACGGAAATGTTCTCTCTCAGCTCATGAGCCTGATACATACGGGAACAGCCTGCTGATAGTCTGAGTCGGACCAGCCCAAAGCCCTCGCTCCGGCTCTGCCCAGAAAGGAACAATAGTATGATTGAGATAAAGGGAAAATTCAATACGGCTGTGTGTTATACACAGGAGCTGGAAGAACGGGCGGCGGAACAAATTCGTACTGTCTGCGATGAAGAAGCGTTTAAGGACAGTAAAATCCGCATTATGCCGGATGTTCATGCCGGCAAGGGCTGCACCATCGGCACGACCATGACCATTACAGATAAAATCGTTCCCGGTATGGTAGGGGTGGATATCGGCTGCGGCATGGAAACCGTCCAAATTACACAGCGGGACATTGACTTTGATAAGCTGGATGCGCTGATTCACCAACACATCCCCTGCGGTCGCGAGGTAAGGAGTACGCCTCATGAATACAACGCGCAAATTGACCTTTCTCAGCTCCGCTGCGCGCCCTGTGTCAATCTGGAACGGGCGGTAAAAAGTATTGGCACACTAGGTGGCGGCAATCATTTTATCGAGGCCGATCACTCAGACGGCGGGGACCTTTATATCGTCGTTCATTCCGGCAGCCGCCATTTGGGAGTTGAAGTGGCCGAATACTATCAGGAACAGGGACGAATGGCCCTGTGGGGCGGCGCACGTTATCAAATCGAGCAGCTCATCGCATCCTTAAGGCAGCGGGGCGCTTTCAGGAGATCCGGCCCGCGGTGGATGCGCTCAAAAAAGAGCACAAAATCAACATGCCAAAAGACCTGACCTATGTGACAGGCAAGCTGTTTGAGGATTATATTCACGACATGCGTATTGTACAGCACTTTGCCATCTTGAACCGCAAGGCCATGATGGACGTGATTCTCTCCGGTATGGGCTTTACAAAGGCGGACGAATTCACGACCATCCATAACTATATCGATACCGAGGCGATGATTCTGCGCAAGGGTTCTGTTTCCGCAAACATGGGCGAACGGCTGCTGATCCCCATGAATATGCGTGACGGCAGTCTCATCTGTGTCGGAAAAGGCAACCCGGATTGGAATTGCTCCGCGCCCCATGGGGCGGGGCGGCTGATGAGCCGGAAAGCGGCGTTTTCCGCACTGTCCATGGAGCAGTACCGCGAAGAAATGAAGGGGATTTACTCCACCTGTGTTGTGCCGGATACGCTGGATGAATCCCCCATGGCGTACAAGACCATGGAGGAAATTATTGCACAGATTGAACCCACGGCACAAATTGTTGAGCGTATCCAACCCATTTATAATTTCAAGGCGGCAGAATAATGGAAACACCGGTATGTTGGATTCCCCCCGCCAAGACAGGCTGCCTGTAAGAAAGCGCTGCCCTGACGATTCTTGCAGGCGGCCCGAATTGTCGGGGAGTGAATTAATTGAAAAGATCGGTAGCTTATTATCGGTGGCGGCGGACAGGATTTCGTTAATGCCTGGACGCGCGGAGCGGACGGGCGTCTCGCCAAAGGCAAGCTTCACTGTTCCTGTCCCCTGTGCCGGAGAAAATCCTGTGAGGAACGCCGTCATACGGACAAAAAGGCATTAATATCCGCCGATCAGCAACTGGACGAATGGTGTAGAACCGAGAAAGGAGGTTCCTTATGGAGAAAGAAATTCTAAACATACTTGCGCGCATTGAACAAACTGAAAATGTTCGGATTCTGCTGGCGGTCGAATCCGGCAGCAGAGCCTGGGGCTTTGCCTCTCCTGACAGCGACTACGATGTACGGTTTATTTATGTCCGCCCAAAAGATGAATATTTGAGGCTTCAAAAGTGTCGCGATGTAATTGAATGGCCACTAAGCCATGAGCTGGACATCAACGGTTGGGATCTCAGCAAGACACTGCGGCTTCTGCACAAATCCAACCCCACGCTGTTCGAGTGGTTTTCCTCGCCGATTGTTTATTTAGAAACGGATTTTGCGGCACGGTTCCAATCGACTATGGGACGATACTTTTCCTCTAAGCGAGGGTTGTATCACTATATCAACATGGCGTCCAGAAACTATCGCGAATACCTCAAAAGCGATATGGTAAAGGTCAAAAAGTACTTTTATGTCTTGCGCCCGGTTCTAGCCTGCCGCTGGATTCTTGACAAAGGTACTCCTCCTCCCATGCTGTTTTCCGAACTGGTGGAAAGCGAGCTTGTGCTGAAATTGAAGCCGGAAGTGGAGCGTCTACTGGATCTTAAGATCCATTCACCAGAAGTCAGGATGATTCCAAAAATGAACGCGCTCAATGAATATTTGGATTCCAGCATTGACGAAATTAAACAAACCATTGCAGCCCTTCCAGAAACTTTGGATACGGGATGGGAGGAACTGAACGCGTTGTTTTTATCGGAAACGAACGCACTTAGCCAATAAAGTCATTTTAAATCAGGAATGAGTGATGCTTGTTCCAATTGGTTCATGCCATAGGCATTCCGTTATCCGGACGGCTTCACAGAAAAGCCTCATTGTCCAAGATGACAATGAGGCTTTTTCATGCTATTATTTACAAGTGAAAATAACTATACAAGGCCGGCGCAGGCTGGAAGGAGACAGCGTATGAGCGGACAAAACAGGGCCGATATTCTAATTGGCGCACGAGTGAAAGTCGTTCTGAAGGCGGATCAGCGTACAGGCCGGCTGACCGAGGGCGTGGTCGCTCGGATTCTGACCAAAAGTCCTCATCATCCCCATGGCATCAAGGTGATGCTGGAAGACGGACAAGTCGGTCGGGTACAGGAAATCGAATAGGCCCTGCCGACATACACAAGCATTAGCTATAACAGCCGCCGTTTACAGAGGCAGCATGCTGAAATCCGAAACCGGGGCCTGACAGGCCCCCTTTTCGCATAGATACCATGCTGTGCCGCCTTGCGGGAGGGGATACTCTTTCGTAAAAGGCGCGCAAGCGGCAAGATCCTCAGCATTTTCCGCCGTTTTAACCAGAATACTCCATTCCTCCGCCGGATGGGTTCGCAAAAATTCGTTCAACTCTTCCGGGATACCTTCACTTACCGTACAGACCAGTTCCCGGTGAGGATACAGTGCGTCACCCAACGCGGTAAGGGCAAAGCTGTACCCGGCGGGATAGTCCGCCAATTCTCCGGATAAAAATCGCAGCTGCCGGTCGGCTGCCTGCCGCCAAAGGGGATCACCAGTCAAAGCGGTCAGACACTGCAAGACTTTCCCTGCGACCGCGTTGCCGGAAGGGAGAGCGCCATCATAGGTTTCCTTTGGGCGGGAAATCAGCCGCTCCGCGTCGGAGGCGGTAATAAAAAAACCGCCGGCCTCTTTATCCTCAAAGAGCTCCACCATCTGCCGGGTTCTCACGACAGCGTTTTTCAAGTAGGCCGGTTCAAAGGTCAGCCGATAAAGCTCCATAAGGGCAAGGGCATAAACAGCGTAGTCCTCCAATTGGCCGGCGTGGGCCGCTTTGCCGTTCCGCCACCGCAAAAACAAGCGGTTTTGTTTGTCGGTCATGTTATCCTCGATAAATTGCGCCGCCCGAATGGCCGCCGCCCTGTACCGACCATCCGCCAAGGCCCGGCCGGCCCGCGCAAGAGCCACGATGGTCCAGGCATTCCATGAGAGCAAAATTTTGTCGTCCCTGTGAAGCGGCGCGCGTCCCAGCCGGTAGGCGCGGAGCTTTTGCAGCCGCTCATCCTTTATAGGCAGGGCGGAGGGTTCCTGCCCAATCCGGTTGGGGATATTTTTTCCTTCAAAATTTCCGGAATCCGTTATCCCATACAGACGGCAAATCTCTTCTCCCTGCTCCTCTCCCAGAACATTGTGGATTTCTTCCGGGGTAAACAGGTAGTATTTCCCTTCCACACCGTCGCTGTCCGCATCCTGTCCGCAGATAAACCCGCCGGATTGATCGGCTAGTTCCCGGAGAATATAGTCGGCTGTGCGGCGGGCCGTGTCCGCATAGCTCTCCGTCCCGGTGACCTGATGGGCGAAGACATAGGCCATAAGCAGCAGGGCATTATCGTATAGCATTTTTTCAAAATGGGGCGCCAGCCACTTTTCATCGGTGGAATACCGGGAGAAACCACCGCCGAACTGGTCGTGAATGCCGCCGCGGTCGATAGCCTGAAGCGTGGTTTCAGCCATGGCAAGGGCATCCGGCTCCTGCTCCCATTCGGCATACCGCATCAAAAACAGCAGGTTATGGGCGGCAGGAAACTTAGGCGCGGGGCCAAAGCCGCCCCATACGGCGTCAAACTGGCGGCGGTAAAGGTGGAATCCCCGACGTAGCAATTCCCTGTCCGGCTCTTTACTTTCCGACGTTCGATTCTGTGAAAGAGTCGAGGTCACCTGCTCACCCGCCCGTAATAGCTGCTGCCGATCGGTCTGCCAAAGCCGTACAATTTGCTTTAGAATATCAACGATTCCGGGCTGGCCGTAACGTCGATTCTTCGGGAAATAGGTTCCCGCAAAAAAGGGCTTTTGTTCCGGTGTCATGATGATGGTAAGCGGCCAGCCACCGGTGCCAGTTAACGCCTGGCAGACCGCCATGTAAACCGCATCCACATCCGGCCGTTCTTCCCGGTCGACCTTGATGGATATAAAATGGCGGTTGAGAAGCTCCGCCACCTCCCTGTCCTCAAAGGATTCGTGCGCCATCACGTGGCACCAGTGGCAGGTGGAATAGCCGATGCTCAGGAAAACCGGTTTATCTTCCTCGGCAGCCTTCTGGAAGGCCTCCGGATTCCACGGATACCAGTCAACAGGGTTATCTGCGTGCTGGAGCAAATAAGGGGATTCTTCTGAATGTAAATGGTTCATGGAAAGCTCCTTTGCGTTTGAATTCTGTATTAGGTAGTGTGTCTCCCCAGGAGGCGGATATTACGCAAGCTGAGAGCAGCAGCCAGAGTTTTAACCATTTTAGGGATATATTGTATATGGGGAAGGCTTTTCATTTGCATCCATATCCGGTATAATGCTAATGCGTTGTAAATCTTTATATCGATTTATAAAAAGGAGCAGGAGCAATGGTTAAAAATCTGGAACGATGCGCCTGGGCGGGAGACGATGAATTGTACTGTCGTTATCACGATGAAGAATGGGGCATACCTGTCCATGAGGATAAAAAGCTGTTTGAAATGCTGATTCTGGAGGGAGCGCAGGCAGGACTCAGCTGGATCACCATCCTACGGAAACGGGAAAATTATCGCCGGGCATTCGACGGATTCGATATTGACAAGATTCTGACCTATGACGAGTGCAAAGTGGCATCGCTCATGCAAGACACCGGGATCGTCCGCAACCGCCTGAAAATCCAGTCTGTTATAACCAACGCAAGAGCCTTTCGCGCTGTGCAGGAGGAGTATGGCAGCTTTGACCGGTATCTTTGGGCTTATGTAGATGGAACGCCGATCTGCCATTCCTGGAGCGATGCTTCGGAGCTGCCGGCAAAAACCGACCTTTCAGACCTGGTTAGCCGGGACCTGAAAAAGCGAGGTTTTAAATTTGTGGGGTCCACCATTATATACGCCTATATGCAGTCGATTGGTATGGTCAACGATCATACGGCAAACTGCTTTTTGCATATTGGAAAACAAGGTTTATTGTAGTTAAAACAAAAGGAGGCCGACTATGAACTGGGAACCGTGGACAGGCTGCTACAAAGCAAGCGACGGTTGCACCAACTGCTATTTTTACGGGCCGCATGCCAAACGATATGGTCAAAACACGATACAAAAAACCGATAAATTCGATTGGCCTGTCCGGAAAAAGGCAAACGGCGAATACAACATCAAGGGAAACAAAATACTGGCAACCTGCTTTGCGACCGACTTTTTTCTGCCCGAAGCGGATGAGTGGCGCAAAGACGCCTGGGCAATGATCAGGGAACGGACGGACATTGATTTTTTGATTTTAACCAAGCGTATCGACCGTTTTCCGGTTTCGCTGCCAGCGGATTGGGGTGAAGGCTACGACAACGTGAACATTGGCTGCACGGTCGAAAACCAAGCGCTGGCTGACTACAGGCTACCGTTGTTTTTATCCTATCCGATAAAACGTCGTTTTATCGCCTGCGCGCCGCTTCTGGAAGCAATTGATTTAACGCCCTATATTCAAGGCGTAGAACATGTCACCGTCGGCGGCGAAACGGGGCGGGACGCCCGTGAGTGTGATTACGAGTGGGTGCTGGCTATCCGCGAACAATGCGTGAAGGCCAATGTAACGTTTTGGTTCAAAAATACGGGCTCACTGTTTAAACGGGATGGAGTTGTGGAAAAAATAAACCCCTTTAAACAAACCGGCATGGCCAAAGAGCTCGGCATCGATATTTTAAATGGAAAACGGTTGTTTTAACCGAGGCGGGCGCGATTGGTTATACACGGCTACTACCGGCGCCAGAAAGTCTGGCAGTCAACCTTGTCCCGTATATTATAGGCGATGATTGTTTTAAGCAGCCCATAGTCAACCTGGCTGTTCCAGCCAATGCGGAACAGCATCTTGCTGCAATCATAGCCGGCCTGTGCAATCCGCTCCGCAAATTGAAGGATACCCTGTCTTTCCGGTGATACAGCCAAATGCCTCTTGGATACGCTGAAACCGATGATATAGGTGCCATGATCCGTAAACATCGGCTGGTTCCAGGCAATACGGGGCGACAGGCTGGGGAAGGTTTCCCCTACCCAACGCAGCACCTCCGCGGTCCGCGCCCGGTTGTCCGGATTGTCGATGGTAGTCAAATACTTATCAAAAACGTCCATTTAGCCTCCCTCAGCAACGCACGCCCCTGCGTTTGAACCCTATACGCCCCTTATCCACCGCTTTGCGGATGGCCTCCGGCGCCGACGGCGTTTTGCAGCCGGTCTTCCCCCAGTCCACCGATACCGTTCCTATCCGCTGCGCGGCAGCCAGCGCCTCCTCATGCAGCGGCCGGTAGGATATACCCACCGCCATGACAAATTCGTTCATGGCGTACCGGGTGTGGTTCGGCTGGCCGTGTATCGTCTGTTCCACCCGGCGCAGCATTGTAAGCAACTTGCTTTTTTCGAACCATTCATCGGGACGGGTACCCAGCAGCCAACAATAACAGCACCATCCGGCGGACATATACAGCTCTTTGTCGCTGTCGATCCAGCGGTCTGCAACCTCCTGGGCAAAATCGGTCTCCGCCAGAGTTACAGCTACCACGTAATCGGACATCATATGACAATACGCGGTTTTCATCCAGGTTTCAAAATCAGTGGGCTGCATTTTCCCGGGATCGGCAATCATTCCTGCGAAATAAGCGGCGTCATAATTGCCGGTCGCATACAGCGCCATGGACAGAGAATACTCTTTTTTAATGGTTTTGGCCAGGGGCTTCATGGCCCCGGTCGTCACACCGAACAGGGGCTCCCTTGCACCGTGCCTTATATAAATCTGTTTGATTCGCTCATTCCCCAACGCTTCCAATTCCCGCATAACATCCTGTAATTCCATAATCGGCTCCTTAAAACGCAATGGACTTGTTGTCTTGGTTAGTATGTCCCTAACCATTACATATCAAACCCGCAAAAATTATAGACCGGCTGGCTTTACACCTTGACAAAGGGGCGGGAGCGGTGTAACATACATACCGACGGTTGGTTTGTTAAGAGGTGATCATGATGGCGCGCAACAAATTCCCGGAGGAAACCATACATAAAATACTGGACGTATCCTACCGGCTCTTTTCCACCAAGGGCTATGAAAACACGTCGATTCAGGACGTGGTGGATGAGCTTGGACTGTCCAAAGGCGCTATTTACTACCATTTTAAAAGCAAGGAAGACATTCTGGAGCGCCTTTATGACCGATTATATCAGGGGCAGGACTGGTATTTGGACATTAAGCGCGACACGACACGGAACGGCCTGCAAAAGCTGGAACAGATTTTCAGGCTGCAGCTGCAGGACGATGAAAAGGTATCGCTGGACGCCGCCGCCCTCTCCTATACCTGCGACGCGCGCATGATCATGGAAACCATCCGGACATCGGTTGACGATACCGCTCCCCTATTGGCCGCTCTGATTGAGGAGGGGAACCAGGACGGTTCCCTGTGTGTCGAATATCCCCGCGAGGCGGCCGAAGTGATGATTCTGCTGATCAACGTCTGGATCAACCCCGGGCTGTTTCCGGTAGAAAAAGATCGTTTTATGAACAAAATTCTGTGTTACCAGCAATGTTTAGACGGTCTGGGGCTGCCGGTGATCACTGAGGAGCTCCTCGAAACCGCCAGCCGCTATTACGATATCGTGATGGCCAGCCGTAGTGCGGATACCTCGCCGCAGCCGTGATAGCCGGCCGCTTTACAGCCTCGTACAGAGGCTTTTTTTACAGCGCCATACATACCGACGGTCGGTATTTAATTTTACTTTATTTTTGGCAAGGAGTGTTTGACATGAGCAACGCCCCCTTCGCTCCCCTGTTCCGCAAGGATTTTACCATTATGGTCCTCGGGCAGATCGCGTCGCTGTTTGGCAACTCGATTCTGCGATTCGCCCTGTCGCTGTATGTGCTGGACCTGACCGGATCGGCCGCGGCATTCGGCGGCATACTCGCCGTTTCCATGATTCCCACCGTGGTGCTCTCCCCCTTTGGCGGTATCCTGGCCGACCGGGTGAACCGCCGCAATATCATGGTGGCGCTTGATTTCACTACAGCGGCTGTTATCGCGGTATTCACCCTGACGGCATCAAAAGGCGCCGGCATTTTGCCCATTGGCGTCACTATGGTGATCCTGTCTGTCATCCAGTCCTTTTACCAACCGTCGGTACAGGCCAGTATCCCCTCCCTGGTCGGCGACAACCGGTTGGTACAGGCTAACGGAATGGTGGTGCAGGTCAACGCGCTGGCCACCCTGCTGGGGCCGATTGCCGCCGGTATGCTCTATGGGTTTTGGGGGATTGCCCCCATCCTGATGACCAGCGGCCTATGCTTTTTCCTGTCCGCTGTAATGGAGCTGTTCCTGCACATTCCCTTTACGCCGGTCAAACGCAGCGGCAGCGCCCTGTCGATGGTAAAAAGCGACTTTTCTACCGTCTTTAAATTCCTGGTGCGGGATAATCCGCAATTATCCAAGTTGCTGGGCGTACTGGCGCTGCTGAACCTGTTTTTATCATCCATGATCACCGTGGGACTTCCCTATCTCGTAAAAATATACTGGGGGCTGTCCAGTCAGCATTACGGCTTCGCCGAGGCGGCGCTGGCGGTCGGTTCCATCCTGGGCGGATGCCTGTCCGGGCTGGTGGCCAAACGCTTTGATTTTCGGCACTCCTACAAATTCCTTCTGATCGCGAGCGCCGCCCTGCTTCCCGTGGGCCTTGCCGCCCTGACGCGCGACATGCCTCTGGTATCCTATGGCGTTACCATTGCCGCCATTGTTACCAGCCTGTGTTTCGCCGCCCTGTTCAACATATTCGCCCAAACTTTTGCCCAGCGGCAGACCCCCCCTCATCTGCTGGGAAAAGTCGCCTCCTTCATCACGGTGGTCTGCATGTGCGCCTTTCCGCTGGGGCAGGCGCTGTATGGCATCCTTTTCGACCGCCTGAGCGGAGCCGTGTGGGTGATTATACTTTTTGCCTGCGTCGTCAGCCTGCTTGTTGCGCTCGCAACCGGAAAAATACAGCGCGGGCTTCCCGCAGAGGAACCCGCGGCGGCCCAAACTCCCAAAGTCGGATAAATCGCTTACATTCCCTCCTGTCCGCGTGCATATACTTGCATCAGACAACATAGGAGGGGAACCGAATGAAACAAATCAAAAAATGGTGCATTGCCGGCGCGCTCTTTACATTGGTGGCGGGGACGCTGCTGCATTTTATCCATGACTGGTGCGGCGGGCCGGTCACGGCAATTTTGGGGGCGGTGAATGAAAGCACGTGGGAGCATCTCAAACTGCTGTTCTGGCCGGTCGTCCTCTTTGGCATCGTGGAGTATCTGGCCTATGGCCGGAAAACAAAGGGCTTCCTGCCGGTCAAGGTGCTGTCGCTGCTGGCGGGACTGCTGACCATTGTAACGCTCTTTTACACGTATACCGGTATTCTGGGCTTTAATACGCTGGCTTTGGACATCGGCACCTTTGTTATCGGAACCATCGTCGCCTATGGATATGCCTGCCGCCGGCTGGAGCATCCCCGCCCCGCCCTGCAAACCAGGGCGGCTGCCGTGGGCGCCGGCCTCATACTGGTTTTACTGCTGGCAGGATTTATTGCCTTTACCTGGGCGCCGCCCCATATCGGCCTGTTTCTTGATCCGGTCAGCGGTGGCTACGGAATCGCTTAACGGCTGCCGTTCCCATGCATAACGAGCGGCACAATCCCATAGATGTTAAAATGGGGATCGGATATCGAACAATCACTTGGCCGCCGATCTAAAAAGACCGGCGGCTTTTCCTATCATATCCGCACTGGAACATTTTGCCGTAAGGACATACCGCCGGGCGTTTCATTGACAAACCGCGTTTCTTTCGGTATGATAGGAAGGTATTTCGACAAAAAAGGACACCGTTCCTTATTCCGGCAGACAAGGGTTTGAGGAAGTCCCTTCTGCCCCGGTATGAACAAGGAAGGAGGAAGAGCATGCCTCAGGATGTATTGGAGCAGCTCGGCACGGCGCTCAGCCGCTCGGACGAAGACATTCAACGGCGGCTGAAGGACTACGCCGTACAATTGGCGGAGGATGTGGATTCGCAGGACCCGGAGAGAGAAAAACTTCATCGGGACGTGCGCACCGAAATTATATCCCTGAAAAAGACAGCCGCTCACCTCAAGCGGTCACAGCGGCAGGCGGCCATTGCGGCGGATGAGCTGG
>OGYY01001981.1_pt1 | contig 16076 bp, 21 predicted proteins | sample 1576671 | NCBI WGS metagenome assembly OGYY01 (sample SAMEA3541593, study PRJEB24748) | human gut metagenome | biome: human gut; feature: human-associated habitat; material: faeces | place: China | collected 2012 | reverse complement strand
GGCATGTCGGTCGCCGCCCTGGCGCGGCGGCACACCTCGAAGCCGTCGAGGTCGGGCATCATCACGTCGAGGATCGCCAGGTCGTAGGCGCCGGACTCGATCTCGCGCAGGGCGGCCGCACCCCCGTAGACCGCCTTCGCGGGCATCCCCTCGGCCTCCATCACGCGGACGACCAGGTCGGCGATCGCCGCCTCGTCATCCGCGACCAGGATCCTCGCCTTTTCCGCAGACACGGCCGCTCCTTCCTCTCCCTGCTTTTCCTTCAGACAACAGGGTAGCGGAGCAGCGAAGTTCAGACTTGGGCGGGAGCCGATGTTAAGGAAAACGAAAGGAAACGTAAGGAAAGTTAAGGGCGCGTGCTGGGAAACGAAAGGCCGCGTTTCGGTAAGGTCCCGACCGAAGAGGAAATCGCAAGGTCAGGAGCTTCTTATGGACAGCCGCTACGCGAGGGGTTCGGGAAGGTACCGCACGAGGGGCGCGAGAAGCGCTCCCGTCTTCGCGCGTCGTCGCAGGAGGGTTCCGGCGAGAGCGGCTGCCCTGGCGCTGGCGCTGCTCGCTCTTGTCTTCGCGGCGTCCAGGCTCGCCGCCTCGATGCCGGGCTGCAGCGCCGCCACCGACGCCGTCCCGCTGCAGAGCACGCCCGTCGCCGAATGGGAGAAGGGTTCGGTGCCCTACCTGTACCAGACGGACCCCGCGTGGGCTGCCGAGCCCTACGCCGGCGGCACCGTCGAGGAGAACGGCTGCGGGCCGACCTGCCTTTCCATGGGCTACATCGACCTCACCGGCAGGAAGGACCTCGACCCCGCGGGAATGGCGGCGTTCAGCGAGGAGGGCGGGCACGTCGATTCCGGCATGACGAGCTGGACGCTCATGACCGACGGCGCCGCGAAGCTGGGGCTCGCCTCGGAGGAGCTTCCCGCCGACGAGTCCTCGGTCCTCTCGGCGCTCTCCCAAGGAAGGCCGGTCATCTGCTCGGTGGGCCCCGGCGACTTCACCACGACGGGCCACTTCATCGTGCTCGCCGGGCTGGACGGATCCGGCGGGGTTTCCGTCCATGACCCCAACAGCGAGGAGAGGTCCCATCGGGCTTGGGATGTCGGGAGGATCCTCTCCCAATGCCGCAACCTCTGGGCGTTTTCGGCGGCGTGACGGGCGCAAACAACCCGGAGCATCGTCGATAGCCTCACTTCCACGAAAGGATAAGCCCTGTAACCGCAGCAAGGGGAACGAAGCACGAGACAACGCCGATGGGACTGGAGGCAAGTTCCGTTATCCAAACGCGAAACGTCTCACGTTTATTGCGTCACGGCAGCGTCTTCCCACGGAGTGATCCGATCGAGAGCGGGACCGATATTCCTCCGCGTCGCCTATATCAGGTCGTAGGGCATCTTCCGTTTGAAAAGGCAGAACACGAGACATGCGAGCGGGACCAGGGTCAGGCGGGACTCAATGCCGCTTTCGGGAAGCGGGATGCGGCAGCTCCGTTTACGGCATACAAACAAACGGCGCCATAGGAGGAAAGAGCCCGTCCGGCTCGTATAGAATGGATCCGCTGTCCGATCCAGGGAGAAAGGCGGGCCCATGAAGAACAGGCGCAAAGGGATCTCCTCGACAAGCCCCAAAGCCACGGCGCGCCTCGCGTTGGCGGCATTGCTCGCCGCCGCTCTCGCCCTCCCGCTCACAGGATGCTTCGGCATCCCCGATCCGAACGAGATCGCAGGCAAGGCAAAGGAGGTCGCGTCCCAAGCCGAGGAGCTCGCCTCTCAAGCGCAGGAACTCGCCGGCACGCTCTCCAGTGTCGAATGGGGCAAGGTCTCCCGCCTCGTCGTGAAGGACGCATCCTCCGGGGAGATCGTGCGCGAGGTGACCGACCAGGGCGAGATCGAGCAGGCGTTCGCCCCCCTCTCGGACGAGAACGGCCTCGCCTCGGCGCCAGAAGAGCCCGCCGAATACATCTTCGAGCTCTGGGAGCCCGAGACGATAAAAGCCGGGCAGGACGCCAGCGACGTCAAGGAGTACAAGGTCCTCGAGGCGACCACCTACGAGGGCTCGCCCGTCGTGACGCTCGAGATGAGCCCCATCGGGCTCAGGCTCCACATCTCCTCGCAGGCGGCGGCCGACTCGTTGCGCGGCCTTGCAGAATAGGCTCGCTCGGCACAATCTCGCAACACGCGCGTTTATGCCACTTGATCAGGATCGTTGCTCATGAATGAGAAAAAGTGACTGTCCCTTTTTCTCATTGCTTCTGTTTCTATCGTTCTGCTTCCATCAGGCGCGCCACGCTCTTCGCAAAGGCGTCCGCCTCGTCGGGGCTCAGCTTGACAGCGCGAATCTGACGCGCACGCCCCGTCATCCCGCACACTTCGACCGGCTCGCGCAGAACAACCCAGCATGGCTTGGCGCCCATCGTCGCAAGGTCGAGCACGTCGTCTTTTTCAAAACCAGGATCAGAAAAGACCACGCGATCGAGCGATGCAAGGGAAACGTCAATGCCCGGAAGAAACCCCCAGGTCGCTGTCAACCTGCCTTTGCCAACGAGAATCGGGCATGCGACGACAGAGCGCGCGAACGACCCGAGCCAAGCCAACCCGTAGATCGACGTTGCCGTAAGCACAACGGCAGCAACAACGGAAAATCGCGAAACAAGAAGGTGCACCACGACGATCTCGATTGCCCCCAAGGCGATCACGACGCCGACAAGCGCGAGAAAACCGCTCTTCTTGTGGTACGAAAACGCCTCCCTCCCCTTCGGCACGACGGTCACGCGATGTCGCGGAAGGACGAGGTGGTACCACATGGCAAGCTCGGTCGCCGCCACACGCGCCGCTGCGCGGCTGGGAACGACTGCCTCGAACGCGCGCGCAAACCATTCCGCAGGATACGCATCCGTTTCGCGCGCCTCCCGATAGCCTGCGCGAAACGCACGCGCGAGCCGCGGAACTTCGAGCACGAGCACTGCGATATCCACTGCGAACGCCGCCCCGAGCAGAACAGGCAGTGCCGACGGCGCGCCCGGCACGGAGACGAACGCCGACACCGCGCCGCCTACGTAGATGACGGGGAGAACGACGATGGGCGTTATCCCGCGCTTGCGCACGAACAGAAGAAGAAGACGAGCGGGACGCACACCATGAGGTCGAACGGAACGGCGAAGTTCGCCGTATACACAGCTGCGGAAACGGGCACGAAGCGAAGCGCCGCCATATCGATCGCATACATAAGGGCGATTGCACCGAGAACGGCAATGACCGGAATAATCCTTCGCGACGGGCGCCCTGCTCCGGGAAGGCCGTTATTCATCAGGGAGTTTGCGCTCATCTCGCTCCTTGTCCGACACGAAACAACAACCTGCCGAATGTCAATTTGTTTGCGTTGATAGTACCATCTGCCACTTTGCGCCCACCGAGCAAACGCCGGTTGCGGCGTAAAGTTGATGGGGGCCGCCCCGCCAACGTTGCGCCGTCGCGAATTCGCAGAATGAGAAAAAGTGTCTGTCCCTTTTTCTCATTGATGGCGGTTCGCATTACGAAAGCCCCGCGCGCCGGCTCTCGTACACATTCCCCTTATCTGTGCCGCACGTCTTCGATCGAGTTGAAAACCCCTGCGAAAGGACTATGCTTGCCCTATTGAACGATACGTTCGAGGAGGGATCGCCATGTGCTTTAGGCCGGCGGAGGCTGGCGGGTTCGCCAGCGACGGGCACACCTGCCCCCATTGCGGGAAAACCGTTCAGTTCATGGGCGGCGTGGTGCTCAAGCAATGCCCGTTCTGCAAGGGAGATCTGACGAGCATGCTCGCAGCGGAGGACTACACGCCCACCGTGCCGCTCGTTCCCAGCCAGCCGAAAGCGCCCACGCAACCGAAGGCGCCCACGCAGCCGGCCGCCCCGAGCCAGCCCGCAGTGCCTTCCATCCCCAAGCCGCCTTCGGCGTAATCGCCTGCTGGTAGTAGGAAAGGCGCAACACCATGAGCGAACCGAATCTCGGCATGATCGTCGCCCTCGCGGTTCCCTTCCTGGGAACCGTCTTGGGCTCCTCGTTCGTGTTCTTTCTGAAGCGCGCCATGAGCGAGCTCGTGCAGAAGGCGCTGCTGGGATTCGCAGCGGGCGTCATGATCGCCGCTTCGGTGTGGAGCCTGCTCATTCCCGCCATCGAGAACGCCGAGGCGCAGGGCGTGACAGGCTGGATACCCGCTTCGATCGGCTTCCTGCTAGGCATCGGGCTGCTGCTGGCCATCGATCACTTCCTTCCCCACCAGCACTTAGACGATCCGCAACCCGAGGGCATGCCTTGCCGCATGAAGAAGCCCACCATGCTGATTTTCGCGGTGGCGCTGCACAACCTGCCCGAGGGCATGGCGGTGGGCGTTGTGCTTGCCGGATTCCTTACGGGAGAGGCCTCTATCGCGCTTGCCGGCGTGATCAGCCTTGCTGTGGGCATCGCCATCCAGAACGTCCCCGAAGGCGCCATCATCTCCATGCCGTTGGTGTCGTGCGGCCTCACGCGGAAAAAGGCGTTCCTGTACGGCGTCGCATCAGGCGCGGTGGAACCGCTGGGCGCCGCCTTGATGGTCGCATGCATCGGATTCATGACGCCCGCCCTGCCCTACATTCTGGCCTTTGCCGCAGGCGCCATGATGTACGTGGTGGTGGAAGAGCTGATCCCCGAAACCCAAACGGGAAAGCACACCAACATAGGCGCCGTGGCCCTAGCGCTCGGTTTCGTGCTCATGATGATCCTGGACGTGGCGCTGGGGTAGATTCGGTAGCGCACATTCTTTCGAACTGGGCTCCGCCCAGGAAAGCGTTGCATTTTTGCAGGCTATTCGCACCCCCGCGGCGCAGCCGCCACTGCTCCTTCGCGCTCCTATCCATGCGTCGACTTGTATAATCGTCCCCTCGGAGACCGAAGGAGAGAGACGGCATGGACGCATTCGCATGGGCGGAAGAGGCGACTGGGAAACTGAAGACAGGATTCGGAGAGCGCTTGCGATTCGTCGGAATCCAGGGGAGCCGCGCTCGAGGCGAGGCGCGCGAGGACAGCGACATCGACCTCGTGGTGCTGCTCGACCACGTGGACGCCGGTGATCTCGTGCGCTACCGCGCTATCGTGCAGTCGATGCCGCGCAGCGAACTCGCCTGCGGGTTCGTCGGATCCGAGCGCGTGCTCACCGCATGGCCGCGCCACGAGCTCTTCCAGTTCTACCACGATACGCACGCCATCTTCGGCGCGCTCCCCGATGTCAGTCCGTTCACGGAGGCAGATGCCCTGGAGGCGGCGCGGATCGGCGCATCGGGGATCTACCACGCGATCTGCCACGCCTGCGTCTTCGACGGCGACGCCGCCGACGGCATCCTGGAATCGCTCTTCAAAGGCGCGTTCTTCACGCTGCAGGCATTGCAGTTCGTCCAAACGGGCGCCTACCCCCGCACGAAAGCCGAGCTCGCCACGCAGCTCGAAGGCGACGAGGCGCGCATCCTCGAGGTCGGCCGCGACTGGCAAGCCCACCGCCCGAAAGACGACGTTGAACGCCGAGAGCTCGTTGGCCTGCTCCTACGCTGGTCGGAAGGCGTCATCACCGAATAGCAAAATGAGAAAAAGTGACTGTCCCTTTTTCTCATTCCCCTTTCCCGAACGCTTCCCAGAGCAGCGTCACGATGCCGCAGAGCAGCGCGCCCGCCGGCCAGGCGACCCAGAACCACATGGCGGAGGTGCCTTCGGGCTCGAACGCGCTGGGGTCGGGCGCGGTGAGCGCCGGGGCGAACAGGAGCGCGAGGCCGACGATGGTCGCGACGATCATGATGGAGCCGCACACCGCGCCGAGCTTCTTGCCGTGACGCTTGCGGGACAGCAGCGCGTCTCTCGCCTCGACATCCACCTGAGCGTTCACGATGTCCTCTATCTCGAGCTCGTCGGCGGCGTCCTTGTTGTACTCCGCAATGTTCGTGCGACCGAGAAGCATCCCGTAGTGCACGATATTCCACACGCCGAGCGCGATGAAGAGCAGCAGGAAGAACAGCGCGTAGTTCTCCGCCCGCTCCTCGAGCATGAGCATGCAGCCGATCCCCGCGACTATGAACGCCAAGCCGGCGATGAGCCCGCCCGAGAACGACTTGCGGGCGCGGGCGCGGTCGTCCTCGGTGTAGAAGTCCTCCACGTACGGATGCGCCTTCACGAAGGCGGAGTGCGCTATGCCGGCAGGCACGAGGAACACGAGCCCCGCGAGCGCAGCTGCCAGCACGATGATGACGAACAGCGCGTCGCGACCGTTGTGGGAACCGAGATCGATCGCTCCCTCGAAGAAAAACGCGATCGCGACGCCCACGAGGATGGCGGCGACGCCTGTGGGCACCTTCCACGCCATCATGCGCTGATGCTCGTCGTATCCGCACACGTCCGACGGCGGGCCGGACGGCACCGAGGGCGAGCCCTCGGCAGACGCACGCCCGGCGAGGTCGCCTTTCACCAGGTCGTCGAGCGAGCATCCGAAGATGTCGCATATCTTCAGGAGCTTGTCCATCTCGGGGTAGGAGCGCTCCGCCTCCCATTTCGTCACTGACTGGCGGGACACCCCCAACAGCATCGCCAGCTGCTCTTGCGTCATGTTGCGCTCGGCGCGCAGGGCCTGCAGGTTGTCGCGAAAGCTCACGGCTTGTTTCCTTTCGTGGCGCACGACGCGCGGTCGGGACGCTTGACGCGGAGCGGCTCTCCGCATCGTTGCGTCTTCCCTCGTCGCGCAGGTCGGTCGTCTTCATGCCGGCGGAGTCCATTGTGAGGTATCCGTGCGCTCCGATCCACCAACCGCAGGCTTCTTTTTGCTCGAATCTAAGGCGCCTTACGGTTGCAAAGGCCTGATCAGGACGCGGTTTGCGAAACCATTCGCTTTCAGGCGAAAAAGTGCATTTTAGAAAAGGGGCTCCTTTATCTTTGCGCTCACTCTCATTAGTCTACATTCGTTCCCGCCTTGTCGGTCGGAATGCACCCGCTGATATACTCGGATCAAACGAAACCCTCGGCGAGAAAGAAGGCAGCCATGACGAGTCCCGACGAGAAGACCAACGTGATCAACGACGTCGATCTCGATGCGGTAGCGGGCGGACTGACGATCGAAGAGATGTACGAGAAGATGAAAGAAGAGCTCGATTCCGGCGTCGAAGGCCGCTTCCTCGACGGCACGGGCGATGCAGAGCCCGAGGTGAATGGCTTCTAACGGCTTCCCCCGAAGCAGATGCGCGATCAGATCATCTAGTACCCTCAAAGCTGAAACGAAGGCGCTGTCGACGTGGTACGCGGCCGCGACGACGGCATTTTCGCATAATTCAGTCAGCGTTCCTTTCGTGTTCTCGGCGAGGCAGAGCAAACTCCCTGCTTCGTCAAGGCGGTCTTCTTCATCACGTCTGCCAGAATGAGTAAAAGGGACAGCCCCTTTTACTCATTAATCTATTTCGCTCTTTTCCCCACCCATCATTGAAACAAAGGCACACGGCCAAGAAGGAAGTCTTCAACCGGAAACGCGTCCGACCCGATGACGAGCGCATACGTTCCCGGGAATTCCCGCACGAACGCGCCGAGCCCCCTCGTGCCCTTCACGCGCCCGCTCTTCACCTCGATCGCCGTGCGGCGGCGCCCCTGCGACACGACGAAATCGACCTCGTTTCCTCCTTCGCGCCACCATCGAACCTCGAAGTGCTCGTGTTTCGCCTGTGCCAGAAGGTACGCGCCGATAGCCGATTCGACCACGTGACCGCGTCGCTCCCCGTCGCCGAGAAGAACCTCGCGGCCCTCCCCCGACGACGCGGTCATAAGGGACGTGTCATGCACAAGCAAACGCGGCGAACTCGACTTCGCCTTGAGGATCTTTTCGTCGTACTTCTTGATACCCGAAAGAAGCCCCGCTGCTGAAAGCAAATCGAGGTAATGGGCGATCGTGTCAGTGTTCCCGCGGTCGTCCAGTTGACCCAGGAGCTTGCGATAGGAGACCTCTTGGGCAGAATACACAGCGCCTACCTCGAACAACGCCCGCAGAAGCGCGGGTTTGCGCACCGTCTCCATTTCTAGAACATCCTGGGTGATGGTCGGCTCGATAATGGATCCGCGCAGATAATCGAGCCAACGATTCTCGTCGTCCTTTATCGCCGCTGCGCCGGGATACCCCCCGAAATAGAGGAAATCGTCGAGCGAGTACCCGAATGCCTCCCTGCATTCGGCGAACGACCACTGCGTCGAATGCAGGGTTTCGAACCGCCCCTTGAGCGACTCCGCCATGCCTGCGCGCAGCATGAGCGTCGATGAGCCCGTAATCACTACTTTGAGATTGCGCCCAAGGCGAGTGTCCTCGTCCCAAAGATACTTCACCGTCGATGACCACTCGGGCACTTTCTGGACCTCGTCGAGCGAAAGGATGGCCTCGTCGCCCTGATCGAGCAGCGCCCGCCCTTCGTTCCAAACTTCTTCGAGCTTTTTCGACCGCCTGTCGCGCGGGCGGTCGAACGAGAACTCGACACGTGGCGCATTGGAATACGCAAGCGCCTGCGAAACGGCCGTGCTCTTTCCCGTCTGGCGCGGTCCTTCGACGATCTGAAGAAAACGGCGCGGTTCTGCAAGACGCGTCGCAAGCGTTTTCACGAAATCGCGTTCGTACATGCCTTCTCCTTGTCCGATATGGAAAAATAACCTATCAAATATTGATAATCACGTTTTTGATAGCATATCTTATCATTTTTCTAGCCTAGTAAGGGCGCGATTCTCCCTTTGACGCCAAAGCCGAAAAATGTAATATATATCTTGCATGTAAAATATATATTACATTTTCAGGAGCTAGACGGAATGCCTCTATCGGAAGACGAAAAGAACACTCGGATGAGGAACGCGCGCATCACCCGCGGCCTCTCCCAGCAAGAGCTTGCGGCCTTGGTCGGCGCCACGCGCCAGACCATCGGCCTCATCGAAGCGGGGCGTTACAACCCAAGCCTCAAGCTCTGCACCGCCATTTGCAAAGCGCTCGACAAGACGTTGAACGACCTGTTCTGGAAAGAGGGAGAATGACGATGATTGGCCTTATCCGAAAATGGAACGAGATCATGGGCCCGAAGGACGAGCGCCTCGAAGCGGAGGAGAACAAGGCGACGAATGCCGCGATCCCCATCCTCTTCATAGGGTCGATCCTGAGCATGTATTACTGGATGATGGTCGAACGGGTCGCGCGCACCGCCGAAGCGCCCGTGTTCACGCCGCTCGGGGAATCCGTCTTCCCCGTCCATTTCCTGCTTGCAGCGACGGTTCTCATTGCAGGCATCGTCTACCTGGGCGTGCTGATGCGCAACGGGACGATATCGACTCGCAGCCGCCACGCCGAAGTCGACCGCATTCCATGGGGATACGTCGCAGCGACGGCATTGCTTTGCGGAGCATGCCTCGCCGTCCTGACCTGCGGAATGCGCATCTTGGCGGAGATCCAGATCGTCGGTGTCGAAAACGTTTTATGGATCGCCGACATCGCCGTCGGAATGGCGTTCTTCGCCATCGGCTTCGTCGCCTGCTTCGCCGTCACTGCACTCGTCATCCGCAACGCCATCAAGCGCCGCCTCGCGCTGGAGGCCGAACTGCAGGATTAGCGGCAGAAAAATGAGAAAAGGGGTCAGACCCCTTTTCTCATTCCGGGACAACGCGATGCGCGCCCGTTGCCCCGTTCATGTTATCCGTCGCCCTGCTTCAGCTCAAAAGCTTTCGGTGGCCTAGATTGTCATGAGGCCGACCCGCCCGCTTCTGCATTTCGGGCAGCCCACGACCGGCTTGCGGCCGAGAGGCACCAGCACGTAGAAAGAGTATCCGCAATCCCCGCAGGTCGCCCGCATCCTTTGCGAGGGGTAGATCATCACTCCGCCCGTTGCATCTGCCAGCTCCTCGTCGGAAAGAACCATCTCCTCATCGGAAAGGATCTTGTAATCGACGGATTCTTCGTTCGGGATCATCTCGTTAGCCATGATTGCTCCTCCCTTTGAAACAGTATGCCACGTCCCTCGTTGTCCTCGTCCCCGGCAGACAGCGACATCCGTCGGCCATGCCTGCTTCTCCTAGCGCTCCGCGAACCGCAGGCGTGCAGTGCACCTTCGCTTATCTGAACTGCGACGACGGGTAATACCCCTCTTGGATCATCCTCATGAAATGCGTTTCGACGCTGGAGCTCCCGCAGTAATCGCAGGTTGCGTTAAGACCGCTGACCATGTACTCGCAGCCGGAATTCCTCTTCACGTAGCTCGAGCCGCAGTTGCTGCATCGCACGCGCCACTCCACAAGATCCTCCCAATGGATTTTCTCGGGATAGAGACCGCCCGTTGCGCCACCGGAAATCTCGGCAATCTCCGCGTCTCTCAGCTCGACCTCGCCGGCCGGTTCCGGCATCTTGCCCGTGGCATCGTGTTCGGAATTGCTCATCGCGCTCTCCTTCGCTTTGAATAGCCGACGTATGGGTGCCGTGCAAACGGCCTAGTAGAACTCGGCGAAGTCTTCCCATCCGCATTTCTTGCAGCGCGCCCAGAGTTTGTTATCGGCGCGCCAGCCGATGAGATCCCAATCTTCGCCGCCGCATTGCCAGCACCGCAGCTTATCGACGCTGCCACCGTCGAAATGCTGGATCACCGTGATGCCGCCTGAGGTCTGCTCGAGATCTTCGTCGGAAAGCTCGGCGAACGAGCTCTCGTCGATGGGCTTGCCGTCGGCGAGCAGGCCGTGCTCGCCTTTCGTGATCTTCACCATGATGCCTCCTTAATTTGGAGACGGGAGCGCTTGCTTGCGCCTCGACTTGGTTATATGGAACGGAAGCCCGAGCATTGCGAGGCATGGGAACCAATAGACGCTTTGAGGAGTGAATGCGAGTTTGCGACCTGCACACCGTGAAAAACTGAGGACGCGATAAAGAGACGGTCGCTATCCCGCATTGCGCCGATGCAAAAAAGAGGCCGTTCCCCCTATCGCGTCGTCTATTCGGACGGTCGCGCCGAGCGCACCGCATGCTACCATGGTTGCACGTCCCCGTCGAAAGGACCCGCTATGGCCTCATCCTCCAAGCTGCGCACGCTCGTCGGCATCGTCGCCGCTCTCTTTCTGGCTATCGCGCTGACGGGCTGCTCATCCGCAGGAAGCGACACAGCGTCAACCGAGCAAGACGCCGCTTCGCAAACCGAAACGGCTTCGCAAGCCCAAACCGCCGAGCAAAGCTCCGCCAACGGATCTGACGAATCCACCGACACCGAAGGAACCGACATGCAGCCCTCCTCCGAATTCATGCAGATCGCGATCGGCGAAGCCTACCAGGGCATCCAGGCGGGCGACGGCGGGCCGTTCGGATCGGTCATCGTGAAGGACGGCGAGATCGTCGGCCGAGGTCACAACCGCGTGCTGGCGAACAACGACCCCACCTGCCACGGCGAGATGGAAGCGATCCGCGACGCGTGCCGCAACCTGGGCACGCACGATCTGACGGGCTGCGAGCTCTACACCACCGCCGAGCCGTGCCCGATGTGTTTGGGTGCGGTCCTCTGGTCCAACATGGATGCCGTCCACTACGGCTGCACGCGCGAGGACAGCGCCGAGATCGGCTTCCGCGACGACGCGTTCTACCGCCAGCTCAACGGCGAGGAAGAGACGGTGAGCCTGCAGGAGTTCGACCGCGACACCTGCCGCCAGCTTTTCGACGACTACGCCGCCGGCGACGCCCAGCGCTACTGATCCGGTAATTATCCGGGATGCAAACCCCGCTTAGGATGATTTGATTGTTATCCCAGATAGATCAACATCTTAAGCATTTTCGCAGATGGCATGGAACAAGCTTTCCACTTCGTTAGGGTTGGTCAAAAACCATTCAGAACCCGGAGCATCTTCCGTCCATCGGCCCCTTAGCTTCAGGATGGAGTGCATGGCTGTCTCCATATCACGAGCTGAATCGCAATTGATCAGCAAAGCAATTCGAGGTATTTCCGGATAAGCAGTTCCTGCCTGATCTATTATCCTGCTAATTGCATTCCCATTTGACATTCCCACCTTGCAAGGCCATACATCAGACCCGTTCAGAGCAGCTAATTGCCTGTATGCGTCATAATAATATACGTAAACTGAACCCGTCCCATCGCCTAGGGTTTTCTCAACTTCAAATGACCTGGTAGATCTACTACTATCTTCTTCTACTACTTTGCCTTCGTCATATGATTCGATTGAAGTGGTTTTATGTCGTAATAGCCAGACACCATATCCCGGGTTGGATAGTGATTCCCTGAGAAACCCTTGCGTGGCTTTCTTAAATACGGAGGCATAGCTGGATTTTCCGGCAACTCCACCATGATCAATATGGTATTTCACGATAGTAGATATGGCATCTTGTCGATTAAACTGTTTTCCGTCATACAAGGCAATAAGAAGATTCGCGAACACATTTGGCGTGAGTTCTAGCCTTGAATATCTATAGCTGCCATCATCTGCGCACAAAGACGCATCGCGCTCGATCATTACGAAACCCCAATCGATTCCGTTCAAACGCAATGTCGACACGACCTGCTGCCATGAGAGCCGAATCGAGATCCCATCCACCTTACTCAAACCCCGAAAAGGCGGCAGCAACAAAACTTTACCTTCTGTCTCCCTTAATTACAAAGTTCTTTTGCCTGCACCCCTGATGAACACAACAACAGACAACCAATCCCTCTGTAAATGATTAACAACGGACATGGCTAAAATGGCAAAACTCCGTAGCCCCTATCTTCATCTTGACAATAGAATGTGTAGCGATATATCTACTGACGGAAGTTCCATCGTGTTGAGATCAGCATACTGCTCGATTGCCGCTTTTGCCTTCATCGCCGCAACATGTCTTTTCGGATGCGGGTCGCAGCCCTCCGGTCAGGACGGCGCAATCGGTGTTGAGCGGATCGACGGCACGGTGATCTTCGAAGAGACGATCTCCCCCAACAAGGATTACACGAGCTCCGAAGACGATATCGTCTACTACACCGTCCGCGTGATGCAAGATGGCTCCGGCACGGCGACAGTCTCCGCGGAGTCGAACTCGGGCTTCTTCGAGCCGGTAAGCTACCAGGTCGAATGCGACGGCGATCTGACCGCCGACGATGTTTCGGTGAAATGGACCACTCTCATGGGCAACCCGGAACCGAGCGAAGACGATCAGGTCGCCATTGCCGTCGTATCCGTGCAAACCGCCGACGACATCGTGGACGAGCGAAAAATCAACTTCGTCACCAGAGCTCTTGAAATGGCCGCCGAGGCGATCCCGGCATAACACGAGGCGGGGCAACTCCTCGCTCCGTCTTGCCTTGCCCTACCTTGCTTTGCCTTGCCTTGCCTCGTCCTTCCAACCTACGACATTTACCAGCTGTCCAGAAACCGCAGCTATCTCGTCTTCTTCCCAGACCCATTGTCCAGAAACCGTGATTCTGCGTACTTCTTCCCAAACCGAACGCTCCCAGACCGTGTTCTGAGGCTTTCTTGACAAAACAGCCCTCAGAAAGCCTCTTGTCTGGGTAGAAGTGCGCAGAACCCACCCGCAAACACCGAATAGCGGGAAGAACGCGACAAAACGCGCGATTCTGGCCAAACCGCGGGTCAGATATCGAAACGCTACCGATCGTCCTCTCCCGAATGCATCAGCTGCACGAGCGCGAGGCAGGCGACGCCGACGCCGAGCAGGCCGAGCGCGTTGCGGGGCTCGACTTCGTCCATGATCGTGAGCGCCACGACCCCAACGCCCATCGCGAGGGCGATCGCCTTGAGCACCAGCTCAACCAAAGCCGCCGCCTTCTTGCGCGTGGCGCCATCTTCGGACGCAGCCTCCTGTGCCGCCGTTTTGGCCTGGAGCAGCTCATCGACGGAAGTACCGAGCTCCTCGGCAAGCTTGGGGAGCGAGGCCACATCGGGGATCGACAGATCCCGCTCCCACTTGGAAACCGCCTTGTCGGTGACGCCCATCTTCCGCGCAAGATCGAGCTGCGTCATACCCTTCTCCGCGCGGAGCGTGCGAACCATCTCGCCGAAGCTAAGCTGTGCCTGCTGTGCCATGATCGTCCTTTCATCGTGGTGGAACGGCCCGCCCCAATCGTTCCACGCACGGCTTTCGCGCTCAACCGACCGTCGGTCGAATTGCCTCTACCGCCAGTTTATCTGCAGTTGAGCGTCATTGAACAGGATGTTTGCCTGTCGAACGCGAAAACGCAACTGCCTCTTTCTCGAGTCACACGCAAGCGTGGATCGCATCGCGGAGGAATTGGGCCGCGCCCGGCGCCACTGTTTCGTAGTAGGCGCGGAAGCGCTCGTCGGCGAGGTAGCCGTCGGCCAGACCCTTGTGCGCCTCGGGCGCGTACAACCCGTCGGGCCAGTACATGCGCAACCAATGCCCATGCATCGCCACCAGCTTGCGCGCCTCGGAACCCTCCACGTCGCCCGCCTCCATCGCGCGGCGCAGTTGCTCGTTGATGGCGAGCGCCAGCTCGTCGGCCTGCATATGGGCCGCCTCACCCATCGCGACGTATCTCTCGTTGGCGGCGTCGACGATTTCGTCACCGTACGCCGCACGGATCTCCTCACCGTAGCGCTCCTCGTTCTCGCCCACCTCGCGCCAGCGCTTCAGATGCGGCAGCAGCGTTGCCATAAGCGACACCGCCTCATCGAGCGACACCCCGAGCGCTTTAGCCTCCATGGGCGCCGTCGCTTCGATGAACTCGTCCATCGTCATGCCCTTCGCGGTGAAGTCGCCGTGATCGTAGCAGTACTTGCAGAAGTCCGCGCTCCTCGAGCCGTCCGCCTCGGTGCCGCGCATCTCCTCCTCCGGAATCGGCATGCTGCAGCATTGGCAGTAGTAGCTCATCGGCATGTCGAAGAAGCGCTCAAGCGGCACGCCGAAGGTGACGCAGATGAGCTTCACCATATCGATGCCGGGCGTCGTCTCGCCCGTCTCCCAACGACTGATCGCCTGGCGGGTGACGTAGAGCCTGCGCGCCATCTCCTCCTGCGTGATGCCCGCCTCCTTGCGGATGGCGACGATGGTGTCTTTGATGGGCATGGCCTCTTCCTTTCGTCGATCGTCCGTCATGGGCACATTGTCCCCGAGTGGATGGACGCTCCGCAAGAAACAGCCCGTTGCGTCGCCGCGGAGACGCGCGTTCTTGCACCCGATCGCCTCGAATAATGGGTGTGCTTCGTGCAAGTTTGGGGACAAACGTCAAACTTGCGCACCGGACCGCCTCAAGGCAGAAAAATGGGGTCCGGATCATCTCCGAGCCCCTTTTGAAATACGTTGTCGGCAGGATGCTTATTTCGCCCTGCTCCTCGGTCAAACACCGGTTGTCTAACGCTCTTCGCGGTAGCCGGCCCTTTCCGCACGAATTCTGGCGTCGCACTCTCTGCAGAACCACGGCGGCTCGGACATCATAGATGTCTCACAGATGTAATCAGCACCGCACTTGGAGCATTGGACGTGCCAGATCTGCGCCACGAGCCTACCACCCGACACCTGAGAGAGGTCGTCGTTATCCAGGCGCTCGACACCTTCGGGCATGTGCTTGTTGTCTTCCATTGCCGCCTCCTTCAACTCATCGTCGCTCTTCCGAAGAGAACTTCTGCCCTTGCAACCAACACACTACCGCTCCATCGGCTTGCCGTGAGCCAAAACAGAATAAACAGGCATGCGAACAGAGCGACTGTCAGGCTGGAAAGCCCGGCGATAGATTGGATGAACCACGCAGGCTTCGGAATCTGCGAGCACCTGAAGCTCGCCCCACGTTGCTGCTCGGGGCTCGACAAGCAAGGAAATCCCCGCCCGTCCCGCATATGAAGCTCGTGGATACCGTCCCGATGGAGCGATCCATCTGGCAAAATGTGAAAAAACGATTGCCCCTTTTCCGCACCCTAGGAGGTTTTGTGCGCACGCCGAAATCGCGTTTGCCGAAAGATTTTTCGCTGGAAGACCGCCTTGCTGGTTGCGCGCAGGCAGTGGAACGCAAACCGGAGACCTGGCGCGGCAGATGGCACGCGTGGGAGCCGGCGACGGCAGGCAGTCACGCCGATGACGGCAAC
>OGYY01001968.1_pt1 | contig 16188 bp, 15 predicted proteins | sample 1576671 | NCBI WGS metagenome assembly OGYY01 (sample SAMEA3541593, study PRJEB24748) | human gut metagenome | biome: human gut; feature: human-associated habitat; material: faeces | place: China | collected 2012 | reverse complement strand
CCTCGACGCCCGACGCTGCCTCAGCTACCTCAGCATCGAGCACCACGGACCCATCGCCCCGCCCACTCTCAGCTATCAGCCTTCAGCTCTCGGTTATTTCCCCCTCCTCGGATGCGACCGCTGCCTGAGCGCCTGTACCCTCGGCCGCAACGCCTCCGCCCCCATCCTGCACGACCTCCGGCCCCGCCCCGAAATCGCTGTCCTCACCCCCGAGCAAGTATTGAACATGACCGACGACGAGCTCGACGCCCTCACCGCCGGGACATCCCTGCGCCGCCCCGGCACCGACGGACTCCGCCGAAACGCCCGACTGAACATCTCCATCCGCCAGGCCGTTGAAAAGAACTAACAGGAGGTTGTCGCGAATGCTGCGACAACCTCCTGCCATTCATCGTGCTCGGTCAGTGAATAATCATGGGAGTATGTACTCAACTTGCTTGAAGGCGAAACGGCGGGGGCCGGTGGAGATGCAGCAGGCCGGTGGGCTCGACGTCGGCAAGTATGGCGCGGAAGACCTGTCCGGTCGCCGGGTCGCGGTAAGGATGCTGACGGCCGTCGTGGCGGTAGAGACTCGCCAGGTAGGCGGCATGGAGGCGGTCGCGGCCGGCTTCGGTGGAGGCCAGGGGAAGCATGGTCTCGAGGTGGGAGAGCAATCGTACAGCAACATCCGCGACTTGTAGGGACGCACCCTGGTGTGTCCCTGCATTCTCAACTCGATAGAGCAGCGCCAGGGAGGTGGGGTTGGGGAGCGACGGCGGGAAGTCAGTCTGGTTGAGGTTGAGGCCGATGCCGATAATCGAGGACTCGAGCAGGACACCGACGGCATTCTCGATGAGGATGCCACAGATCTTGCTATCGCCCACGTAGATGTCGTTGGGCCATTTCACCTTGGCACACACGCCATAGCCTTCGAGCAGGCGGACGACGGCCAGGGCCACGGCCTCGCTGAGCGAGAACTGCAGCCGGGCCGGGAGATCCACAGGGTGCCACAGCAGGCTGAAGAGCAGGTTCTCGCCCGGGGCCGAGAGCCACACGTTACCGCGCTGGCCGCGCCCTCCCGTCTGGTGGTCGGCATAGATGGCCAGGTTCCCGGCTGGGTGCAGGCGCCGCAGCTCGGCGTTGGTGGAGTCAAGTTCTGTATAGTGGCGTAGTTCGGTCATGGTCTCAGTCCTCGACCAGGAGAGTGCGGGAGCCGTCGGCGTTGACGCGGACGTCGATGAAACGGGTGTCGCCCGGGAGGAGAGAGTCCACCCTTTCCGGCCACTCTATCAGGCAGAGGGCGCCGGAGTCGAAGTAGTCGGGGGCACCGATGTCCTCGGCCTCCCCGGGCTTCTCCAGACGGTAGAAGTCAAAGTGGTATATAAGCTCGGCAGTCTCCTCGGAGCGGTACTCGTTGATGATGGCGAACGACGGCGAACTGACCGGCTCCTCCACACCCAGCTGCCGGCAGAGCTCGGCGATGAAGGTGGTCTTGCCGGCCCCCATCGGACCGCGGAAGGCGATGACGGTGCGGTCGTCGAGCATGGACAGGAATTCCCGTGCGGCCTCCGGCAGGGTCTCCAGCGTTGGTATCTCAATCTTTTTCATACTTTTCTTTTTGCAAAGTTACTAAAAATCCATAACTTTGTGGTGCGAACCGCCCGGAAGCGTCCCCAGGAACACCCGGCCCGTGCGTCCGCGAAAGAGCTCAAAGTAATGAAACGATACCATCTTATCCTCCTTTTAGTGGCCACACTCCTGCCATCGGCCGCAAGCGCCAAGGCCTTCAACACCCTAAACCCAGGCGTCTATGTGGTGCGTGCCGGAGGGAAGACTGTCAAGGTCCGTATCTGACGAACGGTTAGTAACGCGAATTCGGGATAAGAAACGCCCTGAAAAAATTGAATCAGCTGCCGGATAAAGTCTCCCGTGGATTTTGGCGTTAGCGACGGATTTACTAACTTTGAGGATATAATGGCCTATGTTATATGGACCGTGGCGGCGTCCTCTCTCGTGGCGCTCCTGAGCGTGGCGGGTGTGCTCGTGTGGCGTCGCCGACGACGGAAACGCGCAGAGGCGGCGACGGGGAACAGCGCGGACGACGGGGACGCCTGCCTGCCGGAACTGAACCGCGAGCTGACTTCTACGGCGCTCCAGCTGGCCCGGACCACCGAGGCGCTGCGCACTATCCGCGACCATTTCTGCGACGACAGCGCCGACACTGACGAGAAGATGGAGACACTGCGCCGCGACATCCTGGGCGTTCGGCTGCAGCAGGACGTCTGGGAGACGTTCGACCGATATTTCGCCCGGATGCATCCGAGATACGTGGCGACCCTGTGCCAAGCACACCCGTCTCTGACCACCGGTGAGCTGAGGATGTGCGCCTTCATCGCCATGAACCTGTCCACCAAGGACATCGCGTCCATGACCAACCGCTCGACACGCACCGTCGAGGCCACGAAATACCGCCTCACCAAGAAGCTGAACCCCTCCGAGCCCCTGGGTACGTACCTCCACCGCTTCCTGTAACCGGGGAAATGCACCGCCTGACCGGGAACGTCAAACCTCTACGGAGAAATGCGGATAAGCATAAAAATCCCGGAAGCGTTTTCGCTTCCGGGATTTTTGTCGGAGCCGCGGCGGTGAGATGCAGCGGCGGGCGCCAGGGATATGGAATCCCCGGATAATGGATTAGCGTACCACGCGCTTGGCGGTGGTGGCGGTGCCGTCGGAGTAGACGGTGCGGACAAATTAAACGACTATATGCTTTCTTAATCCTTATAAAAATACATTTATTTTATCTTCCAATTCTTCCATCCTCTATCCTGTACCGGATCGGACATCGCATCGCAACCTTTGGATCATGCGATACGATAATGATCGTTATCCCTTGTCGGTTTAATTCCAGGAGCAGATCCATAAGGCTGTCGGTATTTTCAGAATCTAACGCTCCTGTCGGTTCATCTGCAATGATTATTTTTGCATCCATTACCAGTGCTCTGGCGATCGCAACTCTCTGTCTTTGTCCGCCGGATAATTGATTTGTCTTTTTATGTTCTAACCCTGAAAGTCCAACAGTCGACAATATCTCCTTTGCTTTATTTTCAAATTTGCGATTATATCGGCCTCCGATTATTTCGGGCAGACATACATTCCGCAGAACTGTATCGTTTCCAAGAAGTCCAAAATCCTGCATGATCATCCCTATCTTTTGATTGCGTATTCTGCATCTTTCTTTATCAGACATATCAGAAACCAGTTTTCCACAAAAACGATATTCCCCGGAACTCGGCGAATCAATTCCTGCAATAATATGCAGCAGAGTTGATTTTCCGGAACCGGAAGGTCCCGTAATGGCAACCATATCCCCCTCTTCTATTCTCAGATTAATATCCTTTAATGCATGCGTCTCGGATGCTTTTCCTGCATTATATATTTTTTCAATCTTTTCTAATTCGATCATATCAGTCACCGCCCTTTAATAATTCAATCTCTGCCTGTTTTCCAGTTCGCCGGAATCCCATCCATATGCTCAATAGCAGAATGAACAAAAGCACACCTGCTGAAAATCCATAACTGAATATCCCTGTATATCCGTAACTCTCCTGTATTTTTAATACAACTTCTGTAAACCATGGATATAAAAGTGCCGCTATTCCAAATGACACAGCCAGCAAAATTGCACCAGATGAGAAAATAACTGCTATCATCTTCTTTCTTGTCATTCCTAATATATAAAATACTGCAAACTCATTTTTCTTCTGTGCGATCATAAGATACAGATACCCTCCATATCCAAACACTGCGATCAAGGTCAACAAAGCAAATGTCAGCACATACCATGCATTTTCTTCCAGCATATTCTTAAAAGCTCCTGCTGCTATCGTCCGGTAAGTATTTAAAGTTCCATAATTTCTCATTTTACTTTGCAAAGAGGTTGCCAGATCTTCTCCCGATATATGTTCTTTCGGTTCTATCAGAAAATTAACATTTGTCAGTTGGTCAAACAATTCATCCATATCCTTAGCAAATACAACAAATTTGTATTCTGACAAAGCCTCTGGCAGAATTGCCATATTCCCCAATTCCATGGTATCTCCGTAACTAAAAACCACCGGAACTGCACTGTCTCTCTGCAAGATGCCTGCTACTTCACATGATATTTTTATTGTATCATCAAAAGCAAGACTGATTTCTGTCCTTGTTCCAACCGGTAATTCCTCTGCCATTGAACTGCTAACCAATATAGGAATGCATCCTGCTGATACATTTTCCTGAATTTCCGATTCTATATTTAATCTGACAATATCTAACATTTCGCTTGAATACATAACCAGATTTGCATTTGATTTCTTCCCATCCGTTTCTATATAAGTACCATTTTCAAATGCACATCGATCCACTTTTTCAACACCGTCTGCCTCCAGCAGAAGTTTATAGATTTCCTGTGCCGCAGCTCCATTTCCTTTCATCTCTTGTTCATATATCAAATTATTTTTACTAAAATGCACCATAGAATCGAGGTCTGATACATATGCCGCCTTTAATTGTTTTTTCTCCATTAAATATGAATCGACCGGTTTTAATACAACAAATGACATTTCAAGCATACATATCAACTGAATGAATAAAACAATCTCCCCAAACAACTTCTTTGTATATAAATACCTGCATATCCGAAGAAAATTCATACGATCTCCACCTTTGTATATAAACGAACCACCTTTCCCATCGGTCTTAACGTGCATAATATCGAAAATCCAAACATAACAGCTAATATATATATCAGGCTGTCAGGCATTGGGAATGCATTTCCATAGACATATTGAAGTAATGGAAAGGTAAGATATTGCAGAATAATCGCAATAATACTGCCAACTCCATAATATAAAAGCCAGTGTCCATAGATCAATAACATGCACCGTACTTTTGGCATCCCACACAACCACAAAACGGTGATCTCTTTTTTATAAGTTGTGATCCATTCTGCCATGAGTCTGATCACTGTTATCCCGGCGATCATACACAAAAGAAATGCCAGTATTTCATATTGCGTCCGTCCTTCTTCCAGCACATCATCGGAATTACTATCGGGTAAATATACTTGCGTCGATGGAAACATATCCTGTATTTTTTCTGCATATTTCTTCAAATCCTCATAAGATGCATAATTGAATTGCGCCAAAATCTGTTCCGGTTGAAATTCTTCTTTATAACATTTATATGGAATCAACATATATTGCATTTCCTCACCGGCTTCTTCCCCTAAAATGTCGATCTGTGACTGTGATGATCTGGCTGAAGCGAAGGACCATGGAACGATCCAGCCCATACCAATTACTTCATATGTATGCTCTCCTGCCTCAAAACTTCCACTTCCGACTATTGCATTTTTCATATTATCAGATACAAAACCAACATATTCACCTGCTGCCTGTTCCTCTTTGTTAAAAAAACTTCCTGAAGTAATTGGAAACCAATTGTTTCCTTTTGTTCCATCCCAGCCTACCAATATTTTTTTACTTTCCAACCTTGTGAAATATAATACATTTACCATCCCTTTTTTTGAGATGCTGTTCAGATATGCAGACATCTCATCCATATTTATACCGTTTTTCTCGTCTATATCTATCGTCAGAGATGCTTCCGTATTGCTACAGGTAGCCAACTGATACTGTCCAACTGCCAAACCCAGCATGATACTGATGCAATATACACATATGACAACGCCCAACAATAACAACCCGGATATGACAGGATTCATGCTTATGTGTTTCTTTAATACATGTCCGAATATCATAGATATGCCCTCCTTCCTAAATAACCATGCAAGTAAATGATTTTGCAGCCACCTCTCACCCCATACACTTGAAAAATCATCCCTTGCAGGTAAATGGTTTTTCATCATCATATCATCCACATTCCCCTGTTCAAGGCACGCCGGCGCAAACAACATCCTGCCGGATGCAAACAACATACGGAAATGAAATTATAGTCTTCACAGCAAAGACTGGTATGTTACAATAAATATTGTAGAAGTGTAGATTTATCGAAAATAAACACAAACAATATGGGAATGCGAGGGGATATTTTTGAGTGACTATATTGCAGAATTTATTATAAATATCTGGGTATCATTTCTTTTTCTGATACTTGCAAATGGAAAATTAAACCGGCGAAGCTTCAGATATTCTTATCTGTTACAGATCCTGTCGGTTCTCGTATTGGCAGAATGTGCCTTATTACTGGATGTCATGCAGGCTCCCGTTATCATCAAATCCCTGACTATACTATTGGTCTTACATTACCTGTATACCTGTATATTCTTTACGTTCCAGATCAGCAATCTCTTCTGGGTCGTTATATTCTGCATAGTAGAACTTGCTTCCAAATTCATAGCAACCATACTCCCTGTAGAATGGCTGCACACAGATGCCGATGGGATGCTGACGGACCATGCAGTACAAAGCCCGGTTACGATCCTGTATCTTCTGACCCTTACGGTATTGACATCCATTCTGCTCTGTTTCTCATCCAGAGCCTTCAAGCTCTCACGAACAGAAAAAATAATCTTCGTTCTGTTGTCAGTCTTATGCATCGTGATTGAAAATCTTATCGTTGCCGGTCAGGTGAATATCCATACCGGAAGCCCGGAAACCTATGCAGATCTTCTGTCTGCCATCTGTTTCCTGATCTTGATCTTATTTGTCTCCCTGACAATATACCTGTACCATCTCGGCATAGAACGTGAGAAAAATATCCAGTTGTCCAGGCAACAGCTCCTATCAGAAATGGAGCGTAAGCAATACGACCAGATCATCAGCTCCATATCAGAGCTTCGCTATCTGAAGCACGACATCAGCAATCATCTGGACACCCTTCATGCCCTGATGGTAAATCATGCATATCCGGAAGCAGAGGCATTTATCCGGGACCTGACCGCAACCGTAAATAACAACCACTACATTCTTGCGAGCGGCAACTCCACGGTAGACAGCATCCTCACAAATAAACTGATCCAATGTAAATCTGCACAGATTCAGGTTGAATACTCGGTATTTCTGCCGGACAGCATTCCGCTATCAGATATTGAATTATGTTCCTTACTTGGTAATTTATTTGACAATGCCATCGAAGCATGTGAACAGCTTCCGGAAACAGAACAACGCTCGATTGATTTTTCGATGAAACCATTTCAGAATATGCTTTCCATCGCCATAAGCAACCGGACAAATGGATATTACAGAATAGATAAGAAGAATCATTTCCTATCAACGAAAACCATAGAGGATACACCCGAACATGGATTGGGGCTGTCGAGAATCCAAAGTATTGTGAACGATCATAACGGTATTTTTAACATTCAACCAACGACGGATACCTTTATGATCCAGATATTATTGCCACTTAAATGAAAGGATGAACCAATCAGATGAATATAAATATCGCTGTACTGGAAGACATTCCAAAACATTATAAACAATTAGCGGAAGTTATACATAACTGGGCTGAGAAAAAGGAATATGCTGTTTCTGTCAAATGGTTTCACGATGAAACTTCTATTTTAGGATCAGCATTTATGAAAGATTGTAATTTGCTGTTTTCCGATATTGAACTGAAAAATGCCGACACGAATATACCTGCCGATGATCACATCAAAAATGGAATCGATATCTGTACACAATTAAGGAAAAACGGATATCAAGGAGATATTATTTTTCTTACAGCCTTCCGTGAATATGTCTTTGACGGATATCAGGCACAGGCGATCAACTATTTATTAAAACCTGTTTCACCTGAAGCGATCGAACGTTGCCTGGATCAGTATATTTCACTGCATTCTTCAGACTATTATTGCCTGCATAAGGACAATAACATCACACGGATTCCGTTCAATGATATCATTTCCATAAGCAGGTTGGGGCATGACTGCTGTATCACAACAGCTTCCGGCTTATACACAGAACGAACCTCGCTGAAAAACATGGAACAGCATCTGCCCGAACCATTTATACGGTGTCACAAGTCCTGCATTGTCAATATAAATCATGTCACCTCATTATCCGGCTCCACGATCTATCTTGCAAATAAACAGACCCAGACGGTCGGAAGAAATTATCTGGATGACGTACGAAAAGCATTGCTGCGAATCGCACAATAAAACAGCACCCTATAAGCATGATACCTTTCAAGCAGTCAATGAAAATAACCAATGTCTGCTCAAAAACGTATCACTGCCCACAGAGTGCCTGAAATAATACATCTTCTACTGATTCTTCACATTCTCCACAAATCTCAGGATCTTCTCCCGGTCTTTGCCGATTCCGGTGTCGTTCTCCACACCGGAGCTGGTGTCTGCACCATCCACATGAGTTGCGGCAAATGCCTCTGCCACATTGTCAGGATTTAAACCTCCGGCAAGAAGGGCAAACTTCTCATCATGTGGAATATCGGAAAGTACAGACCAGTCAAAGGTCTTCCCACTGCCCGGTGTCTGTGCATCAAAGATATATCCTTTTACTATATCAGCCTGATGATATTTCTCATAAGAAGACAGATCATGTACATTAAATGCTTTGATAACAGGAATATGGATCTCCTGCAGCAGTTCCTCGCTGATATCCCCATGAATCTGGATCATCTGGATTCCGGCAGCTTCGATCTCCCGGATCTGATCGAGCGTCGGTTCTACCGTTACCGCTACGGATGTGACCGCAGGGTTCAATTTTTTTATAAGGGAAGATGCTTCTTCTACTGTGATATTCCGCTTGCTTTTCGGAAAGAACATCACCATTCCCATAAAATCCACGCCGGCTTCATTTACATATTCAACTTCCTGTTCTTCTGTGATTCCACAGATTTTTACCAGACTCATAGCTTCTCCATTCTGTCATTTATATGTACGACCTCTTTATCATAGTGGTAGAACAATACTTCTATATAAAATCGATTATTTACACAGTTCATCTGCCAGTGCATCGATCTGTGCAAGGCTTGCGTTATTTAATGCCGCCTTGATCTGAACTGTTGTATCAGTAAATGTCAGATTCTTGCTGTTTTCAAACATACCCTTCATAACCTTTGCAGCCATTGGAGCCCACGCGCCATTCTCGATCAAACCGATCGTGCGGTTCTGGAAATTACGCTCTGTCAGGTGATTGATGAACTCTCTCATAAATGGGAAAATGTCACCGTTATAGGTCGTTGTTGCAAGCACCAGTTTGCCATAACGGAACGCATCCTCTACTGCCTCTGCCATATCACAACGGGCAAGATCATTGACTGCTACCTTTGGACATCCCTTTTCAGTCAGCTTCTTTGCAAGAAGCTCTGCTGCTTCTTTTGTATGTCCATAAACAGATGTGTAAGCGATCACTACGCCATCTGTTTCCACTCCATACGATGACCATGTATCATATAAACCGATGTAGTATCCGAGATTCTCTGTCAGAACCGGTCCATGAAGCGGACAGATGATCTGGATATCCAGTCCTGCTGCCTTCTTCAACAATGCCTGAACCTGTGCACCGAACTTTCCTACGATTCCGATGTAGTAACGGCGAGCCTCACATGCCCAGTCCTCCTCTACATCCAAGGCTCCGAATTTGCCGAAGCCGTCCGCGGAGAATAATACCTTATCTGTGCTGTCATAGGTCACCATAACCTCCGGCCAGTGTACCATCGGAGCCATGACAAATGTCAGCTCATGCTTTCCAAGTGATAAGGTATCTCCCTCTTTTACCATCATTCTTCTATCAACATAATCTTTTCCAAAGAAGTTCTTCATCATGTTAAATGCTGCCGCTGTTGCAACAACTGTTGCTGTCGGATACTTCTCCATGAAATTTGCAAGATTCGCCGAATGATCCGGCTCCATATGCTGAACTACGATGTAATCCGGTGTCCGGCCTACAAGCTCCGTTTCCAGCTTTGCAAACCATTCATCTGTAAAATTCTGATCCACCGTATCCATAACGGCAATCTTCTCATCCATGATCACATAAGAATTATATGCCATGCCATTTGGCACAATATACTGTCCCTCAAACAGATCGATCTCATGGTCATTCACACCGATGTACTTAATATCATTTGTAACTGTCATTTTTTCTTTCTCCTGTCATTTCATTTATATATTTTCTGCCTGCAATCACTCTATATACCTGCAGTTTTCTTATAACATATGGTATCAACACAGAACCCGATACAATATGTTCTTTGCATTTTTATCTTATCCGCTTTAATCCACAGACTTCAAGGACTCCGCCATATTGATCCGCTCCAGTCTCACCGACATGAACAGGTTGACACAGCCATTAAAAGCAAACGTCAGGATAATGCTGTACACATAACTAAGCGGTGAAATGTAAGTGTCAAATGAAACCATATCCACACGGATCTGATCCATAACAAAGCTATGCAGAAATACTCCGAGCACCAGACCGACCGCTATTCCGATTGCCGTCAGCACCCAGTTTTCACGGAACACATAAGATGAGGTTTCATTTCTGAAAAATCCAAGCACCTTTACGGTTGCAATCTCCCGGATTCGTTCTGTAATATTGATATTTGTCAGGTTATACAGCACGATAAATGCCAGTGCTGCCGCCGACAGGATAACGACCAGAACGATATAGTCCAGACTCTTCATCATATTGCTGATACGTTCGCGCATATCTCCATTCACGACTACTGCAGAAACTACATTTTCTTTCATAAGATCGGCAGCCACTTCATGTGCATCCATATCAGGCTTCAGATTGAAATAGACGGAATGATATACCGGAGCTTCTCCCATCTGATCCATGTATGTTTCCGGCGACAGATATACATAATTATATACATAATTTTCAAAGATGCCGGAAATCTTTGCCTTGATCTCTTTCATATCACTGTTCCGGATCGTAATGGTATCTCCAACGGACAGATCATACCGGGTTGCCAGAGCACTGTTGATAATCGCCTCGTCCTTGCCCGGATAAGCGACCTTCTCATTCTTACTGTTGTGAAAATCCATGTATTTGTCCGAATGCTCCGGTTCCTTCATAATAACCAGATTAATGCTCTTAATGCCATCGGACTCTATCAGATCCCAGCTTGTCTCACCAACAAAATCATAGTCCTGCATATATTTGTCTAATTTATCATACAGATCACCGGCTGCCGCTGATTCCGAACCCGTCTGCGTTGCTTTCTGCTGATCCTTCTGATTTTCCTCAGAAGCTGCATTCGTTTTCTTCACATCATCAACACTCTCTGCAAGGGTCATCGTTCCGTCTGAGATCTGGATCTCATCATACTGACGATCTGCAAAGCCGGCGATCGAATCATTGATACCAAATCCGGTCAGAAGCAGGGCTGTGCATCCGCTGATTCCTATTACCATCATAAAGAAACGCTTCTTATACCGGAAGATATTTCGAACCGATACCTTATGCAGGAATTTTAACCGTTTCCATACAAATGATATTTTCTCAAGAAATACACGTTTGCCCGCCTTCGGTGCCTTCGGCCGCATCAGACCTGCCGCAGTCTCCGACAGTTCATACCGGCAGGTAAACCATGTCGTTCCTACCGAACATGCCAGAGATACCAGCATAGCAATTCCTGCCAGCTTCCAGTCTACAATATATTTTAAGCTAATATTCAGATACATCATATGATATGCTTTCCAGATTACCCGTGGGAATGCATACGTCCCTGCAAAAAAGCCTCCTATACATCCGATAACTGCTGCCAGCCCTGAATAGATCATATATTTGCCCATGATCGTATGCTCACTGTATCCAAGTGCCTTTAGCATTCCGATCATTGTTCGCTGTTCCTCGACCATACGATTCATCGTCGTCATACAGACAAGCACAGCAACCAATACAAAGAACACCGGAAATACCTTTGCTACACCATCCACGATATCGGAATCACTCTCAAAACAGACATAACCGACATTCGTCTCCCTGCCAAGAATATAATAACTGACATCCGGTGCGTCATCTATGGTTACGCCGGCAACCATATCTTCGGTAAGCCCGGTCTGCATCAAAAGCGCCTGATATCGTTTCGTAACACGGTCATGACAGATAGCATCCCAGTCATCCTTTTTCTCGTCCATATAGGTATCGTACGCATCATCGTATAACGCATAGTCCTGATCAAACCTGACATAGACGTCAGTGTAGCATTCACAGTCAAATGCTTCCGGCTTCATATATACAAATCCACTTAATTTACCGGTCCCGAGAGTAGTCGTTCCACGTTCAAAATTAATATAAAGGGAGGACTGTACGGTTCCGGTAACCGTAAATTCCCTATAGCGGAGCTTTGTCTCAGTGGCATCACCATTCGTATCTGCCACGGTAATGACATCACCGATTCTCACATCTGTCAGCTTGTCATCCACTACGCATTCATCATCCGCTTCCGGCAGTCTGCCATCCACCAGACGGATGTCATTCACATGCTCCGGCAATGACAAGGTTTTGAGTGCACGTTCATTATCACCCATACCATCATAAAGCACATCAAATGAATAGCTGCCCTCTGCATACCGGACATCATCCTCACCCGCAAATGCTTCCACATCCTCATCTGTATAGCCAAGCGTAGACACCAGATGCAGATCATAGAATTCCGAATCACTGAGGAAATCCGTAATCGTCTTCACCATAGCCGGCTTGGTCATCTTCAGGCCTGAAAAGAAACCAACACCTAACGCTATGATCGCGAGAATCGCTGCAAACCGTCCAAAACTGTTTTTAATTTCTCGAAATGTCGTACGACGCATCATTGATTTCATAAGACATACCTACCATTCCAAATCTTCTACATTTTTAATGTTATCATTCAGAACAACCTTCTCTACTGTTCCGCTCTTAACTGTGATCACACGATCTGCCATTGCTGTAAGTGCCTGATTATGTGTGATAACGATAACCGTAGTTCCGGTGTTCCTACAGGTATCCTGAAGCAATTTGAGTACGGATTTTCCTGTATTATAGTCCAGCGCACCGGTCGGTTCATCACATAAAAGCAGCTTCGGATTCTTTGCAAGTGCTCTGGCGATCGCTACCCGCTGCTGCTCTCCACCGGATAACTGTGCAGGGAAATTTGCCATACGATCCTCAAGCCCTACCTGCTTTAATACCGTTGCCGCATCTAACGGGTCCTTACAGATCTGTGCCGCAAGCTCTACATTTTCCAGTGCCGTCAGATTCTGCACCAGATTATAGAACTGAAATACAAATCCTACATCATATCTCCTGTATGCCGTAAGCTGCCGCTTGTTCAGCCCGGAGATTTCTTTTCCGTCCAGATATACACTGCCGCCGGACAGCGTGTCCATTCCGCCCAGGATATTCAGAATCGTTGTCTTTCCCGCTCCTGACGCTCCAACGATGACACAGAATTCTCCTTTCTCGATCTCGAAGTTCACATCCCGCAGAGCATGGATCTCAACCTCGCCGGTCTTATATATTTTCTTAACATCCTTAAACTCAACATATGCACTCATGCCGCCTCGCTCCTTTCTGTTATTCACTTCTAAGTGCTATTACAGGGTCTTTCTTCGCTGCCATCTTAGATGGGATAAGACCGCCGATCAGAGTAAGCACAACACTAATGACCACAAGGATCACCGCACCCTTTACCGGAAGTGAAGATACATTTGGCACATTTACAAATTTCTCTATCACCTTGCTGATCGGGATATTTAACAGCACCGTAACCAGAATACCGATCGCACCGGATACCAGTCCGATAATAAATGTCTCTGCGTTAAACACACGGGAAATATCCTTTTTCGACGCTCCGATACTTCGAAGAATACCGATCTCCTTCGTTCTCTCCAGTACAGAGATATAGGTGATGATTCCGATCATGATCGATGATACGATCAACGAGATAGCTACAAATGCGATCAATACATAAGTGATCGCATCAATGATCTTCGTAACGGAAGATAGCATCAGCCCGATATAATCGGTATAAGTGATCTCGCTGTCTGAATGTGAATCATTATATTTATCGATCAGATCTGTCAGCCTATCCTTGTCCGCAAATTCTGAACAATACAGGCTGATAACAGACGGCTTTGCCAGATCCGCAAATCCAAGCTTCTCGATATTATCATCATAGGTTGCGGTAGACTGTGCAAAATAGCCCTGCTCCTTTAACATTTCAAATAACTGCTCATCAGACATCTGTGAAATATATGCCTGCTGTTCCTCTGACAGGTTCATGGATGCAACGATCTGCCGCATGTCCACCTGACTCATGTCGATATCTTCTCCGTTTGAAAACGGAAGTCCTGTAAATACATCGGTATCCGGATTGTCAAGCTGCTGTTTTACGATCTCGGATTTTTCATTTTCAGATACAACATACTCTGCAAGTTCAGCGGTATAACCGATCATTCCAGCATCGATCGATGCTGCATAAGAGGATTCGCTCTGACGGATGATACCACAGACCTGAATATCCAGACCTTTGCTGATCACATCTGCCATATAATCTTCATCGGAACTCTTGTCTGTCCATGTTCCGTCTGCATTTTTCTGGTAAATGTCACTTGGCAGAATGAGTTTGAATTTGAGATTTAAAAGGTCATCATAGGAGAAACTCATTTCCTCCGGTGCATCGTAATCTTTGCCTGCCATGATCTTTGGAACCATCTCTCCAAGATCAGAAGCATTTCTGACACCTAATGTATATAAGGTAAAATCACTGATCTCGTTATTCTTATCAACGACCAGTACAACTTCATTTTTATTCTGAGGCCAGTGTCCTGCAAGCACATCGTACTGCTGTTCCAACAGCTCCCGATTACTCATTAACTGCTTCCACATATCCATGGAATTATTTCCGTAACTGAATGCCGACATGAAGCCTGACAAGGATTTCTGGGATTCTTCCATATCGCCAAATCCCATCTCTCGCATCATGATACTTGGATTTACCTGCTGTGTGCCGCCTGCTGCATTTTCATTAAATACATACATCGGAGTATCATAGGTATACTTGATATCACTCACGATATCCTTGAATCCATTTGTATCATCTTCAATATATTTCTTAAATGTTTCCAGATCGTTTTCCTTTACTTCTGAGAGCATGGACACCATCATGTCGCCCATGACATCACCGGAGTATACACGATCCGGGTCGTGATCACTCAGATCCTCTTCCTTTGTATTACCCGCCATTTCCGAGATCAGGTCAGAATAATCCATTGCCTTTTTCTGGATCTCGATCGGGTAGGATGACAGGGTTTCCTCCTGCACATCATTGATATAGCCCTGAAATCCGCTGGATAACGACAGGATCAGTGCGATACCGATGATACCGATACTTCCGGCAAATGCCGTTAAAAGGGTTCGTCCTTTCTTCGTCAGCAGGTTATTAAAGCTGAGGGAAAATGCCGTAAATACAGACATAGATGTCTTTCTTGGCGCATATGCTTCTTCTGACTCCTTTGCTTCGTCTTCATCTGAAAATGGTGCGGAATCATCTATGATCTTACCATCTAACAGCTTCACGATTCTTGTAGAATATTTGTCTGCAAGCTCCGGATTGTGTGTTACCATGATGACCAGCTTTTCTTCCGCGATCTCCTTTAACAGCTCCATAATCTGGACACTGGTTTCGGAGTCCAGGGCTCCGGTCGGCTCATCTGCCAGCAGGATATCGGGATCATTGATCAATGCTCTGGCGATCGCTACCCGCTGCATCTGTCCACCGGACATCTGATTCGGCTTCTTATAGATCTGATCGCCCAGACCAACCTTTTCCAACACCTCTTTTGCACGTTTTCTACGCTCGGATTTGGATACACCGGATAAGGTCAGCGCCAGCTCGACATTTGCAAGAACCGTCTGATGCGGAATCAGATTGTAACTCTGGAATACAAAACCGATCGAATTATTCCGGTATGAATCCCAGTCTCTTGCCTTGAATTCTTTTGTTGATCTGCCATTGATAACCAAATCACCACTCGTATACTGATCAAGTCCGCCTATAATATTAAGAAGCGTTGTCTTACCACAACCGGACTGACCAAGTACCGATACGAATTCATTCTTTCTGAAATTAATGGAAATGCCTTTTAACGCCTTTACCACTTCATCTCCAGTCTGATAGTCCTTCACAATCTTCTTTAACTGAAGCATATATTGTTTCCTCCACGAATTATATTATAAAAATTTTACCATC
>OGYY01001963.1_pt1 | contig 16214 bp, 10 predicted proteins | sample 1576671 | NCBI WGS metagenome assembly OGYY01 (sample SAMEA3541593, study PRJEB24748) | human gut metagenome | biome: human gut; feature: human-associated habitat; material: faeces | place: China | collected 2012 | reverse complement strand
GGCCCAGCGCACGGCCCAGAGCGTCCTTGTCGGCGGGGATGGTCAGACACAGGCACCGCGGCAAGCCGGTGCGCCCCTTTCCTCTGCCCCTGGATGGATCGGACACTGGACAGGCTCGCCTCGGCTTGTTATAATGATATCCATTATAGGCCGTCCCTCCCGCCGCACGGTAAGGATAGCCCGTTAAAAGGGAGAGAACCGCATGCATAAAAACAGGCAGGCATTAAAGGCCGCCTTTCCCCATACCCTGCCGGTGCTGGCCGGCTTTTTATTTTTAGGAATGGCCTACGGCATCCTCATGAGCAGCAAGGGCTTCGGCTGGACTTGGTCGCTGCTGGTCAGCACCTGCGTGTTTGCGGGGTCGATGCAGTTTGTGGCTGTGACCCTGCTGGTTGCTGCGTTCAACCCGCTCTACGCCTTTGCCCTCACTCTGATGGTCAACGCGCGGCATCTGTTTTACGGCATCTCCATGCTGGAAAAATTCCGGGGCACTGGCAAAGCCAAACCCTACCTGATTTTCTCCCTTTGCGATGAAACCTTTTCCATCCTCTGCTCGGCCAAGCCCCCGGAGGGGGTGGATCCTACCCGCTTTATGGTATTCGTGGCCCTTCTCAACCAGACGTACTGGGTACTCGGTTCGGCGCTGGGCGGCATTGCTGGGCAGTTCATTCCCTTTAACACCAAAGGGCTGGATTTTGCCCTGACCGCCCTGTTTGTGGTCATCCTCGTTAACCAGTGGAAAAGCGCACGCAGCCACGCGCCGGTGCTGATCGGGCTGGCCTGTTCGGCCGCCGCGTTGGTTCTGTTTGGACCGGACAGCTTCCTCATCCCCGCCATGCTGATAATTTTGGCCCTGCTGACAGCTTGCCGCCGGCCCTTGTCGAAGGAGGTGGACACATGACGACGACGCAGGTGTTCATCACCCTGGCGGTAATCATGCTGGCTACCCTGATTACCCGTTTCCTGCCTTTTATCTGTTTTCCCGACCACCGGCCGGTGCCGGCCTATGTTACCTATCTCGGGCGGGTGTTGCCCTATGCGGTCATCGGCATGCTGGTGGTTTACTGTTTGAAGGGTGTGTCGGTCACCGCGGCCCCGTTCGGCGTGCCGGAGCTGATCGCGGTGGCGGCCGTGGTGGGTCTGCACGCGTGGAAGGGCAACACCCTGCTCAGCATCGGCGCGGGAACTGTGCTATATATGGTGCTGGTACAGACGGTGTTTGCGTGATGTTGCTTGACCCGCGCCGTGCCGTATAAACTAAAACAGGACGGGATGAATCATCCCGTCCTGTTTTATGTTGTGGGCTGGTTAGTCCCCTTGCCACATCAACCCGCGTGTGGGTAGAGATATAGACGGTGGAGTTTACCCCCAACCATGGCGAAACCCGCCGCCGGTGCCGGTTTCCTCTAAAGTTCGCACAAGTTCTTCTACACGCAGGAAGCGTCCTGCGCATCCAGACGGCGAACGCGCACGCGGGTGGTCGCCACACAAGGCCTGCGGCAGGATACGTGTAGATGGCCTGTGAGGATCGATCCGGCGATGCTGCCTTCTGCTGGTTTTCTTGGAAACAGTCGTCGCCAAAGACATGGATTAAGCCGATATACCTACACGCGGGCGGCCATTATGGTCATAGCCTTTGGGGAGAAATCGGAGCTGTCGCTCCGATTTCTGGAATGCGGCTCACCGCACTTCAAGATTCTCCGCTAAGTCTACGCCGCGCTTTCCTGTCCTACTCTTTGCCGCCACGCCTGCGCCGATTTACGCAGTCGTTGAGCAGATATTCCACCTGCCCGTTGATGGAGCGGAAGTCCTCCTCCGCCCACGCGGCCAACTCCTCCCACAGCCGGGGAGAAAGCCGCAGCAGCATCTGCTTTTTGCCCTTTTCCTTCTCCTTGAGCGCCCGCTCCCGCGACAAAATCTCCTTTTCCAGCGCGTCGAGCCGCTGCAAACGCTCCTGTAACAGCTCCTCTTTCTTATCCAGCGCATCCATGAAGCATCATCCCTTAGTACAAGCTGCCGCTGTTGACGATGGGCTGCGCTTCCTTGTTGCCGCAGAGCACCACCAGCAGGTTGCTCACCATGGCCGCCTTACGTTCTTCGTCCAGCACCACAACCCCGTCGTCGTTCAGGTTGTCAATGGCCATTTTTACCATGCTCACCGCGCCCTCCACAATCTTTTTACGGGCCGCAATGATGGCCGTAGCCTGCTGTCGCTGGAGCATGGCCGCCGCAATTTCCTCCGCATAGGCGAGATGGGTAATTCGCACATCGAGGATAGTCAGGCCGGCGTCCGCCACCCGCTTTTGCAGCTCCTCCTGCATATTTTCGGCAATAGCGGTGCTGTTGCCCCGCAGGGTGACCTCTTCCGCACCGTCCTCGTTCGTATCGTCATAAGGATAGAGCCGCGCCGTATTGCGTGTGATGGTGTCACACTGAATGGACAGGTACTCGGTATAGTTTTCCACCGAAAACACCGCCTGGGTAGGATTGCTGACCTGCCAGATCACCACCGTGCCCACAATAATCGGATTACCGAGCTGGTCGTTGACCTTTTGCTTGTTATTGTCCAGCGTCATAACCTTGGTGGAAATTTTTCTCTTTACCGTAGTGGCCACCGTGGGGCGGTTGTTCGCCTCCGACATCACCACCTTGGTCTGTTTTTGGCTTTCCGGAAAGACGGCCGCGCAGAACGGATTGACAAAGTAAAACCCCGGCTCTTTAATGGTTCCGTGATAATTGCCGAACAATGTCAGTACCAACGCCTCGTTGGGCTTAATGCTCTTCAGTCCGGGAGGGATCAGGCAGAACGCGCCGGTACCCACAACCAAACCCGCCGCCAGCAGGATGCCGCCGAACACATTTTCCTCCTCTTCCAGCAGGATACAGCCGCCGATCAGCGCGGCGATTGACAAAACGGTGATGACCACCAGCAGTATGAGCATGATGATACCGTGCTTTTTGGTAATGGGCCTTTCTTCCACGCTTTTAAACCGATCTTCCATAATTCCAGACGACCCCTTTCTTGTGATATCAATATGATATCACAAGTATATCACAACCATTTGCGTTGTCAAGAATAATTTTTCGATCGGTCGTGTTTTAATGGTGGTCTAAGACTGTCTCCGTCGTGCTGTGCCGCCACGTATATGGTTATACAAACCATATTTAATCTTCCGTTTTTATAGATTTAAAGCAAATTGTTAATTATTGAGTACTTTTTGTTATTTTTTGGCTGGTTTTATCTTGGTAAACCGTTATAATTAAAGTGTACTTTTGTCATTTCTGTGAAAGAGAGGGGTCTATATGAAATCAAGATGGCCAGCCGTTTTCACGACGCTATGCCTGCTGTGCACCATGATCGCCCCGGCTGCGGCTGCCGAGCCGGCGGCCGACGGCTACGAAGACGTTACCGTGCGCATAGAGGCGGAGACCATCGACTTTGGCAAGTCGTATTTGCCCAAGGGCAGCGTGACTCTGAAAGCCCTCGACGGGTTTTCCGGGGGCGATGCGGATGGTAATAATGCCGTAGCCGTTTCGCATGGCGACGTGTTTTACCTGGGCCGCATCAATTTGATTGATCTTGTGGAAATCCGGGTTGGCGTGGCGGCGGGACAAACCGGCAACCATTATGTGTTCCTGAGCGGCGGCACAGCCACCGGGCCGGACGCGGATTTCACCAAAACCGATGCCACATGGAAACAGATGGCCGACACCGCGGTTCCCTCTTCGGGCTGGACAACCGTGGCGGACACCTCCTGTGTCACGACGTTCGACAACAAGCTGGGCAGCACGTCGCTGGCCTTGAAGGTATGGCGCAATGGCGATAGCTCTTACGGCTGCGGTCATCTGGACTATATTGACCTTATCTACAGAAAACCGGTGCGCCCGCAGGACAGCCGTCTTGAACAGCTTGAGGCGGAATCCGCAACGCTGTCCGGCGCTGCGAAAGCTAAAGCCAATGCCGCCTTTTATCCCTTTAGCACAGATACCCCGACGTTTGTGGGCGATACCAAGCCGGACAGCGTCCTAAACTTTGGCCAACGGAATTTGACCGGTTTGGTTCAGGTAAATATCGCCCTGGCCTCTGTTTATGAAGATGACTATGAACTATATGCCGATGAGGTGTTGATTGGCAAGGCTACGCTTGGACCTACCTCCACCAACACGACCGTCTTTACGTTGGTTAAAACTTTTTCCGTAGCCCTTTCCAATGTGCCGTCCGGCATGCATGAGTTGAAACTGAAACCCATAAAGGGGGCCGGCGACCACGGCAGTGTATCCGGCGCCGGCAACATTGACTATATCGAGCTGGTGTATTCCAAAAATCTAACAGTGAACTTCCTGGGCAAGTATAACGAGGTGTTTGCGACCCAAACGGTATCTTCCGTTGAAGCGCTGAAAGCGCTTTTAAACGGCGGCGTAAAAGCCCCGGTTATCCATGGCTACCAATTTAAAGGCTGGAACGTCAGCGACAATGAATGCGACATCCTGTTCGAAACGAATGAGGGCAGCCCGGTGAATATCAATGCGGTCTATACGGCGGATGACAAATCCGCCTATACGTTGGCCCTGGGTACGGGTATCGCCGCTGTCGACGCGGGCGGAAACGCCGTTTCCGCTGAAACTCCACTGGCTTTTGACTCCCGTATTACCGCGACCGCCGCCGGCGATGTCGCCTACTGGGTACTGGATGGCGCCAAGGTCGGCTTTGGATCAAATTCCTACACCTTCTATGTCAGCGGGCATAACAACCTTGAGGCCGTTCTTAAAGATGCCGGTTCCGATCCGGTTGTCAACGACGTGGTCATTCAGCAGGCATATGCCCCAGATAACGGCAGCATCTATACCTTTACCGTGATTGCGCAGACCTCGGTGCCTGAAGATACGATCAACGAACACGGCATTATTTACAGCAATTCCCTATCCACGCTAAACGCCCTGAGAAAGGGAGAAACCGTAAGCGCCGATGGTTATGTCACGGTAACATCATCCAAAACCGTCCCTAATCGGCAGTATATGACCAGTCTGCTGAATGTCCAGCCGAATCGGTACCGCTACGCGATCGCCTATACAGTAGTAAACGGTACGACTATTTACAGCAGCAACTATGCCCGTGTCCACACCGGATCGGGCGCGCCTGAGATCGTCGTAGCAGAATAAAAGGAGGCATGCGGCCATGAAAAAAACCTATGTGGTTCCCTCTCTGGAGGTTGAAACCTTTTCCTTTACTGATATTTTGACCAGTTCCGGGATACAAAACGACGCTACTGTGGATCCTTTTAAGGACGATACTGGGGAGGAGTTCCTACCCCAGCTGTAATTCTTTCCGCCTGTTATACGTAACTCATACTTCTTCTCCATAAGCAGCACAGCAAGGGGCATTCCCCTGCTGTGCTGCTTTTATATAATCATTTATAACCCGCTCCATACTTTGGCTGGCAAACAGGATGTCCGGTTTACCGCATGCGGCTAACCTAAAAATGGGAGTCGTGATTCTCTGTGCCACACCTCATCTTGTCCCTCTACCGGGATTGGACGAAAGGCAGCAAAAAACAGGCCGGACAGCAACTGCTGTCCGGCCTGCATATATTCGCTTTAGTCTCAGCTGAATTTGATAGTAAGGATCTTTTTGCCCGTGATGGTGAACGGCACATACCCGTCCGCATCCATGGTCAGATCGTCGGTATGTTTCTCTTCCAGGGATACCAGTTCTACCTTGCTCCAGGACTTATCCGAATAACCCGGCAATTCAAATTCGGCCGCCTGACGCTCCACCGGAGACTGCACTTTGTCGGTCACCGCTTTGCCGCCATTGAGACGAATAGTGGATTCCACCGGCTTATCCGACGGATTAAACAGACGCACCACATAGCCCTCGCCATCTTCAGAACGTTTGATGGCACTGACATTCAGGCGCTCGGTACCCAGCTCCAGGAACGAGTGGACTTCGGCGTTTTTACCATGAGCGGTGGGCGCCACCTGGCACATGATGAAGTCCAGGTTGAACTGCTCGGAAGCTCCCCACACATTGGCTTCTTCCCAATCGCCGGCATGCGGCATAAAGGCATAATGGAACTCATTTTTGCCGATGCATTGCGAGCCTTTCTCCCAGCTGTAATCCTGCATGTCGGAAGTTACGCAGATGCGCAGCGGGAAGCAGCGCAGCAGCGACAGATAAACGGTGTTTTCTTCATCGTCCGCCACTTCGTAGGCTTTCAGGCCTTCGTTGAGCATCGCCACGCCATGCGTACCGTCGGTAACATCCACAAAGGAATTCATCGGATGCTCGGTCATGGGGATCTCGTCGTACAGCGAGTAATCCAGCTTGGCAACCTGGCGTTTCAGCACGTCGTACTGACCCTGCGCATAGGAATACTCGGATTTGATATTGGTCGGGAAGCCAACCTGCAGATAATGATCCTCCGAACGATTATCAACCGTGGTCTGCACATCGACCCACCGGCAGCCCTTCTTCAGGGTGACGATGCTTTCAATGGTGCAGGGGTTCAGGTGCTCGGAACGGGTCTTTTCATCCATAGACCGTTTCTCCGGCAGCGCCCAATCGATCAGCACGCGGAAAGACACTTCCAGCTCGCCGTCGTGAACCAGCGTGATCTTGGCATTCTGATTCAACGTAGTAAAGGTCTCATCGTTCTCCGGCAGGATATGCTGCCACGGATCGCCGATCTCGCCGGTATCCTTAAAGAAGTTGAGGCCGGTATATGTTTTGTCGTTCTCCTTGTCGTATACATTGAACGTACCGTTCGCATTGAACGTGACGCGGAGATATTCGTTTTCCATCGTCTGCGGGCCGCGCAGCATGGTAACCGGCGTGGAGGCACGGACATAGCCCAAAGGCTGCACTTTCAGCGTTTTGTAGCCCATGGCGGGAACGTCTTTCACATCCAGCTGGATGGTGTATTCCTGCGTATGCAGCACGTTCGCCGTGTCGTTCGGGTTCTGGATGATCTGCGCGTTATTCTTATTGGTAGCCAGCACCTGGTAGGTCAGCTTGCTGCCGTCGGTATCCAGAATCTGGAAGTTCTGCGCACTCCAGTCCGCCGGGATTTGCAGCACAACTTTGACCACTTCCGAACGCTTGAAAGGAGCGGGGTTGAAGACCACCAGCGCCGCATCATCACGGCTCCAGGCGCGCAGGTCGATATCACCGGCGACATCCATAAAGGCGCGCTCCAGCACGCAGGCGCTCATTTCGCGAGACTGGCGATAACGGTAAATAACATCCTCATACACCACGTCGCGGCCGCAGGCGCCGATGCTGTCGTGTCCATGGTTCTGCAGCAGATAGTTGTAAGACAGGTCGATTTGGTTCTGCGGATACGGCGCACCGCACAGCGACGCAAACACGGCCATCGGCTCCGCATAATTTTCAAGCTGACGCTCGGTGTTGAAGTTGGCCTGTTTCACATAGGTGCGGGCCGATGTAATCCAGCCCATCATGCTGGATACGGACCCCTTAGTGAAGGGGGCGCGCATTTCGCCTTTAAGCACGCGGGTATTGGGATCAAACTCGTCGATGATTCCCTGCTCCATCTCTTTGAGGGTGCTGTGGAACACATCGGCATCAGGCAGCGCCGCATTCAGATCCTTGATCATCTGCACTTCGCGGATATCCGGGCAGGAGGAATCGTGACCATTGGACCAGAAACGGTGAGAGGTCGTCCAGTCGTCGTTCTGCTCGCGGATCGCCTGCTCTGCGCGCTCCTTGATGTGCTCTTTGTGATACTCGAAATAAGGATGCGTGTACTGATAATCCAGCTCACTGTAATTCTCGTCGACGAACTTGAAAATACCGTTGTTGTCGTTCCAGTGGAAATCACGGATACCCTCATTAGGCAGGTTGTAATACACCGGGCGCTGCACGATGTACCAGATATTGTAACGGGGCCGCTTGCCAAGGCGGGACGCATAAATACGAGTGCCGTCCGGGCTTTCCCAGAAGAATTCAGAGGTAGGCGCTTCGTATTCGTTGAGGCCGCGATAGAAAGAGGCAAAGTGGATATCAAAACCAGCATAGATCTGCGGCAGCTGGGAAATCTGGCCCCAGCCGAACGGGGAGTAACCGGTTTTGCTGACGCCGCCCATGTCCTTGGCGATTTTATGACCCAGCAGCAGGTTGCGGATCAGGGATTCGCCGCCAACGGTAAATTCGTCGGGCAGGCAGAACCACGGGCCGATACCGATGCGGCCTTCCGAAACCAGTTTCTTGAATTTTTCCTTTTTCTCGGGATAAATCTCGAGATAATCCTGTACCGGCATGGTCTGCGAGTCCAGGTGAAAGTGACGAAATTCCGGCTCTTTTTCCAGAATGTCCATCAGCATATCCAGCATATAGCCGAGCATATACTGCGTCCGCCGGGCAGAGAACCGCCACTCACGATCCCAGTGGGTATTGGAGATAAAATGGCACTGTGTCTTTTTGTTATTATCCACTTTGTCCACTCCTTATCCTTTTATAAATTTCATGATTTGCTCAAAGTTATCGCAGAACTGGCTGCACAACGGCTTGGTGCCGCTTTCAATGATATTGCCGCCCGCGATACCCACGGTGGTATAGCCGGCCAGACGGACCGAGCACACGCCGGCGCCGCTGTCCTCGATGCCGATGACGCGGTTGCGGTTGGTAAACGCCGCACCCAATCCGACGATGGACGTTTCGGAATACAGCCACGGATGCGGCTTGGGCGACAGCTCACCCAGCGTGCCCACGCTGCCCTTACGCAGCGGGAAACCGGCGGAAATGATGGCATCATAGAAATCAGTGGGCTCGCCCATACCCAGCGTCTGAAACGCGGATTTAATTTCGGGATAAGCTTTTTCATACAAGCCAGAGGTGACCAGGCCAATTTTCACACCCATATCTTTCAGCCCGTACAGGAAGTCTTTCACGCCCTCGGTGGGAGTAAACGCGCCTTCACGGCCGCGGCCGGCCATGATCTCTTCCATCTCACGATGAGTATGTTCAAAATAGAAATCACGCGCACGATCCAGCGATTCGCCGGGGCAGTATTTATCGATACAATACTGCAGATGCTCGGACACACTGTGGCCGGACACAAAAGGCATATCGGCCTCTTCCAGTTCAAATTTCGGATTGCCCAGCAGGCTGGCGACACTCATCTGGATAATCCAGATCCAGAACTCCTCGCTGCGCACCGTGGTGCCGTCCAGATCCATCAGAACGGATTCCACCGGGCGCTCCAAATTGACCGGCAGCACCGGATAATACACGGGATAAGCGATAGCGGATTTTACACAGGCCAGCGAACGATCGCCGAACGAAACGAACTCCACTTTGCTGTCGCCCGTTTCCACGATGTCCACAACACCGTTCTTGCCAACCTGGAACCGGCCGTCCTCGGTGATTTCCAGGGCACGAAAGCCGCTCTGGCCGTCGATGTCGCCCAAATCCGGGATATGAATGGTCTTGGTAATGTCCATAAATCACGCATCCTATTCTTTTTATGTAATTGACTGGCTCATTATAGCATTCTCTCTGTAGAAATGTCAAGAATTTGGCAATTTTTCTTTGTGGAAATTTGCCAGTATGTCATAGGTTTTTTCAAGGGTGTCTTTTGGCTAATACAGATCGCCAAAATGAAAAACCTCCTCCGGTCTCAGAGGAGGTTTTGATTTTGTGTTCGCTTCCGAATTATTGCCCGGTACTAGACGTCGTACCGCCTGCGCCGGCCGCGCTCCCCGCAAATTCATGCGTCCAGTTGTCCATGGCTCCTAGGCTGTATACGGTTTCATATCCCATTTCCCGCGCCTTTTCCAAAGCTGTCTGGCTCCGGACGCCTTTGGTACAGTAGAATATCAGCTCGGTCTTTTTGTCCGGAGCTTCTGTGGTCAGCAGGGAGTCGATTTTATCCAGGGGAATGTTGACCGCCCCCTTAATATGCTTGGCGTCATATTCCTCCCCGGCGCGCACATCAATGATGACCGCGCCCTCGCCCTGATGGGCCAGCGCCGTGTCCGATGAAATATTGTACTGCCTTACCGCTTCCGTATCGACAACGGCAACCGTGTAGTCCTCGCCGACCGCCGCCAGCTTACCGCCGTTATAGGCAATCGCCGTTAGGTTGCCGGAACCGATCGGTTCCATTTTATTGCACTGGGTGCAGTCGGGCATGGTATACAGCCGACCCTCATTGCACGAGGCAAAAAGCTGCTGACCATCCCACGCCAGAGCGGTCATCATCAGCCCGGATGTGGATTGCGCCTCCCCATTATAATAGGTTAAAAGGCGGGACGTCCAGACATCCCCGGAAAGAGAGGAAGTAACGACCGGTCCCTCTTTTGCGTCCTGTCCTACGGCATAAAAAACATTGCCCGTCCAGACAACGCGCTCAAACGCTGTTTCCTGTGTATAGTATTCATTATAGTCTAGCACAGTCCAGTCGGTAAGGTTTCTTGATGTGATTACCTGGCCTTTATCGGTCACGCCCAAACACATTTCCTGCGAAGCCGCCAATCCGGTGATCCGGTCTGTGACGCCGCTCGACAGTTCCTTCCATTGCTTTCCGTCTTCGCTGTAGACCAGTGCGCCCTTATCGCCCCCGGCCACATACCGGTCATTCCAGCGCACAACCGCATACAGGTCTTCGTCGGTACCCGCATCGCCTTTGGTATACGTCTTGGCATCCGGCGATGAAACAACAGTGCCGTCATCCCCCACGATTATCAGGTTTCCGTTATACTCCGTGATATCGCGCAGCGTCACCGAAACCGGGCTGGACAGCGTCTCCGCCTTCTTCGTATCGACATCGACCGCCCCGATACGCCCCTCCGTCCCCACAGCGATAAACCCCATATGATAGGGGGCCAAAGCCCGGTAGCCCTTTGTTTTCTCTTCCTTGTTTTCCGCTGTTGACTGGCAACCTGCCGCCGATCCCGCGCACAGGAGTGCCGCCATGGTCAGCGCCGCCAGGCGCCATGCTCTCATTTTCATGGCCATTCCTCGATTTTTAAAAATTCCCCCCGTAAAACCGGGTCAGGATAGCGTTTATTATAGCACAAAACCGCCCATAAAACAAGTCAGTTCCGCCTGGATTTTGTTATATTCCACGCAAAAAGAGACGGCGGATTTGTTCCGCCGTCTCTTTTTATAGGTCACATCCGTTATCAGGCCAATGAACTGATTTTATTGGTAGCCCTCTGCAAAACCAGAAGGGCATCCGCCGCTGTAATGTTTTCCTTACCATCTACATCCGCCGCATAAAACTGTAAGCCGGACAGCGTAATTTTTCCAGTCGCCGCCTGCAGCGCCAGCAATGCATCGGCGGCGGTTACCTCCCCGTTTCCGTCTACATCGCCTGCCAGATACCGCAGACCGGCCGTCGCTGTATTCAGCGCCGTTACGGCCGCATCCACCTGGGCCTGGATAGCGTCTGACTGCTCCGCCAGAACCTCCGCTTCAGCCAGCTTGGCGACAAGCACCCCCATGGTTTCCGGGGAATAAATCTTGCCATCGTTCATTTTTTCTTTTGCCTCGGCAATGGCCGCTTTCAATGCCTCTTTCACAGCGGGTTTTCTAATCAGGCCATTCTGCGCATCGGTCAGCGTCGCCGCCGCTGCATCCACCTGGGCCTGAGTCGCATTCTCATCGGCCGCCACCCGTTGGGCGGCTTCCAGCGCATCCGTAAACGCCTTAACCGTCACATCGGTGTATATAGAGGTATCTGTTACCGCTTCCGCTGCGGCAATGGCTGCGTTCAGCGCGGACTTATTCGCTTTTTTCAAAAGATTGGTCTGTGCCTGTGTCAATGCCGTCGTCGCCGCATTGACCTCGCTCTGTAGAGCGGTGGCATCCACAACCAACTTTCGCGCATTGGCCAGCGCTTCATTAAACGTTTTTACCGAATCCGGCGTATACTCGGCTGTATTCACTGTTTCCGCTTCGGCGATCGCTGCCCGCAACGCGGTTTTTTCTGCCTCGACTTCCGCGTGATAGAGCAGGGTCATTTCTTTCATGCTGATAGACACGCCCTCGCCGTAATTGCTGTACTTGGGCGGATCGGCCGGATCCAATTTGTTAAGCAAATCGTGCAGATCATTATACAAATAAAACTCAAATTTAGTGATCTGCCCGTCCTGGATAATTTTTTCCGGAACAGGGAACGTGACGGTGATGTATTCGCCCACAACCGCGTCCTTCAGCTGTCCTTGCCCGCATTTAAGGAGGTAAGAGGCTCCCTCATCTGACAAAACCGCCTTTGTATCGTTCCCCCACAGGATCAGAGTGCCATTAACGATGTATTTAATCCACTCTTCAGTAGCCACATCCTTGAGCAGCTCCGGAAATGACGCCTCATCCATGTTGACTCTTATATCCATGGAAATCTTCAAATCATTCTTATCGTATTTGGTCAGGTTAATCGGCGTATTAAACGTGCCGACCACCTTCATGTAATGATCTACCGGAGACGTCAGCGTGCCCTCGGCCATGGCCAGTTGCCCGGGGACCAATTCTCGTTTTAGGATATCGTCCGCTGTTCTCAGCGCGCGGATCTGTGCAAAAATTTCAACCGCAGACGCCTGTTCGTTATTGTAGACAATCCACGCCGCATCAAACAAAGCGTTATATTTTTGCACCGACTCCTCGGTGTATCCGACCAGTCCAGCGCCTGTGCGCCGGCCGTCGAGCAGCGTTTTAAGCATGTTCTTGTCCACCGGTTCCGGGGAAAAATCGGACACGCCGGCGCCGTTTAGCTTCCGCGTAACATAGCTGCCCTCTTCAGCAACAACATTCAACATCTGCCGGCAGTCCAGATTCCCAACCACCTCGCCAGCCGCGCCGCTCTCATACGTAAAGTCCGGCACTCTTCCGTTGTTGTCCCCATTATTGGAGATAATGGTCGAGCCATACACATTGAGTACGCCGCCCGAGCGGCAAACGCCGTTATACACGCACCAGGAGAAAAACTGTACCAGGTCCACCGTGCCGCCTTCGATATAAACCAGTTTTGATTCGGCGTCCCAGGCATCCGCGTTAAACAGGCTGACCCGACCAGTAAAGCCCGGCTGAGTTCTAATATTGTATCCACCGCCCTGTCGGTTAAACACGCCCATGGAACTAACGATTGTCAGCTGTGCGTTACTGCCGGCTTCTCCGATGACGCCATTTGTTGCCGCGTCGAAAGCCACCCCCCACATGGTACCGTCAAAGCTGCCACCGGTGTAGGGATCGGCTTTCAGTACGATCTGCTCCGCCACAATAATATTGAAGCAGGAGAAGAAATTCACATTTTTGACATCGCCGAGAATCAGCCCTTTGGTGATGCGGGTGGTGTAATCGGCCATTTTTCCGCTTGTCGTCGAGATATCTCTATCATCGCCCTGCGGCCGATTGCTATACCGGCCCTGCTGCGTCCAGCCAGAATAGTTGAAGTGCAGGTTTTGCACATAGCCGCCATCCGTTCCGTGGCCCATAATAAGCGTGGCGTACATGGCCGCGCCGGTCACGTCGGTGATCACGATATTGTCACATTTGTTGGTCATAGCATCAATGGCCGTATACGTGGCGATCATGGCCATATTTTGAATCCAGGTGTTTTTGTTCGCCCGTACGGTCGGCGGATAGGCGTGTACCTTTTCCGCGTCAATGTCAGCCAAGTCGCTGTATCCCTGTTCCGGATAAAACACAGTAAAGCCTTTTATCCCCGCCCCTTCGGCCAGGGTAATCAGCGGCGCGCCAATTTCATTATCCTTATATCCGTAGGCGCACAATTGCGTGCCGCGATACGTACTGTTGCCGTAATGGGCCGATTCAAAGGATCCGCGCAGTTCAACGCCTGTCGGCACGCTCAGCGCTCCATTGATGCGATAGGCTCCGGCCGGAATGTACACCGTGCCGCCGCCAGCCTCCCCGGCCGCGTCGAGCGCCTGTTGGAAGGCTCCGGTGCTGTCGTCAGATGGAATCCTGCGAGTATCGCCCGCCACAGCGCCGTAATCCATAACGTTGAAAATCGCGTCTCCGGCCGGTTTCACATCCGACACAAAGGTATAGTCGTAGTCCGGCGTGTGAGGGATCGACGTGTCGGCGTCATCCCGACGAATACGGGAGTCGTTGTCGCTAAAGCTGCCGCCGGTTACCACCTGCGCGGAGGCAAACCGGTTTCCTACCAAAACGGCCTGCTTCACATTCTGGGTAAAAGACAGGGGTATTTTATTCGTGTTAAACTGACTGTTGGACACGGTCAAGCTCCCGTCGTTCAGACGGATGGCGGCCTGACTCCAGTCCGCGAACGTACAGTCATTAAAATTCACGCCGTATCCGCCGCTTTTATCCGAATAAAAGCTTGCTTTTCCGCCTTTAAAGGACGTGGCCGACACCACAATGGTGGCGTTATCATAATACTTAATACCGTTTGTTTCAAACTCGTATTGATCTTCCAAATCACTATAATCCGGCCTGGGTGCGTAATACATGCCGTATTCGCTGGTCTCCAAATCCGAATAGGTGAGCTGGAAACCAGGATACCCCACATTTTCCATGTATACGCCGATTTTGGTGTGGCGGGTGGTTACCTTTCCGGCCGCAATGTTACCGGGCACAATCTTTTTCTTGTTTTCATCATTTAGAACGGCGGTTAATAAAATGCCGTATTTGGCATGGTTAATGTTTAAATCGTACCAATAGCCCCAGTCCTGTTCACCGGCCTGAATTGCAACCAGGTTGCTCTCGGCATAGGTATTCAGCGCGGAAAGCGCCTCCCCTGACGGCGCACCGTTTAAGCCGCTTTCCGCCCAGTATTTCGTATCGAAATAGACATTCTCAATCCGGGGAATATCGTAGGCATACGCGCCGTGGATACCACGGTAAAGTACGGTGCCATAGAGCTGCCGGATAAGCATGGAAGAGCATGAATTGTTATAAAAACCATAGTAAGAGTTGTACAAGGTCACATTGATAACATCGGTATGGCCGTTTCCATAGATCGTCGCCGGATAGGGCGCCGGATCAGCCGCCTCCTGTTCCGGATACCATACGCTGATATCCCGCAGGCAAGCGCCGCTTGATATAGAAATAAAAGCGCCATCCGTGGGATTGTCATTTCCCCTGCCAGCATATGCCATCAGGATTGTCCCTTTTCCCAAACCACCCTGCTCCGGGTTAAGCCATTCGCCCCGCAGCGTGACACCCGCCGGAATTCGCAGGGTTCCATTCACTTTGTACCGGCCGGCGGGCAGGAACACCACACCGCCGTTGGTGACCTTTTGAATGGCGTTCTGAATGGCCGACGTAGAATCCCGTTCACCCGTTTTGTCAGCCCCTAATTCTACCGCGTTCACCGAATAGACTATTTTATCCATTGACTGCATGCCTTCCGAAGGCGCCGCCACCCGCGGTGCGGTTTCCCGGGTAGTATCCACCAGGCAGATATCGGCCAGAGTCATAGTAAAATCGATTCCCTGATCCTTGGGGATGGAGTCTATGTAAATATTCATGCGATTAATGGTTTTTAAATCGATTTGTCCGGTGGTGCTGATGGTGTTATTCTGGTACCACTCCGCCAAATTAACCGAAATATAGTTTGCACCCAATTGCAGCTTCAGAGGCCTAACTGAAAAGCCGACATTGTTTTCCTGTTTTTCTTCACCCGTATCGAATGACCGCAGCTTAATAAAGCCACCATTAAAGGCTTTGTTGACGTCCACATACGGGTCGCTGGATGTCAGCGTCATGGTCATGCGCAGCTCCAGCTTGGTTAAGTCGTGGCCGCTGACGTCAATGCCTTTATCCGCCGAAGCGCCGTCCGCAAACTGCCAATCCGTATATAGATTTTTCTCATTTCCATCCGGCGCTTTGTAGGTTTTCTCCAGTTCAGAGAACCGCGCCACCATATAGGTGTTGTCATAGGCCGATACAGCGGCTTCCGCCATACCCTCAAACGGCATAATTAGCGACGGTGCCAATACCAGCACGCTGGTCGTCGCGGCCAGCCAGCGTTTCCACAAACGTTTCAGTTTCATAAAAAGCCCCTTTCCCCCGATAGCATCACATATTTATCATACCTCAAGGGAAAATGATTGTCAATTCTTTTTAATTATATTGGACTTTCGCCTTATTATGTGTATATTATGCACAACCTAATCCTTTCCAGTTTGACAACAAAATCCTGATTACTGACGAAATACCGCGTAACCACGTAAAAACGCCCGCCGACAAATGTCGGCGGCGACGTATTCTT
>OGYY01001954.1_pt1 | contig 16291 bp, 14 predicted proteins | sample 1576671 | NCBI WGS metagenome assembly OGYY01 (sample SAMEA3541593, study PRJEB24748) | human gut metagenome | biome: human gut; feature: human-associated habitat; material: faeces | place: China | collected 2012 | reverse complement strand
ATGTCGATGTGCGCCGGATTGGTGATCTCGGTGACAACCGGCAGACCGGTTGCCTCATGCGCCTTGTGCAGCAAGTCCAGACCCTCAGCCTTCAGACCCTGGAAGGAGTACGGGGAAGAACGCGGCTTCCACGCACCGCCGCGGAGAACGGTAGCGCCGTCTGCCTGCACATGCTTCGCCACGTCGATGATCTGCTCCTCGCTTTCAACAGAGCACGGACCTGCCATAACGACCAGCTTCTTGCCGCCGACAACAACGCCCGGTGCAATCTCAACGACAGAGTTGTCCGGATGGAACTTGCGGTTTGCCAGCTTGAACGGCTCCTGCACCTTGATGATGTTCTCAACCTGCGGGTCAAGCATGAGTGCGTCCTTGTCAACAGCGCCGGTGTCGCCGACCAGACCGATAACGATGGTGCCCTCGCCGTAGATCGGGTTTGCCTTTACGTTCCAGCGCTCGATATGCTGGGACAGCTCCTCAACGTGCTCATGGGTCGTGCCCTGCTTCATAATGATGATCATGTTGTGTATCTCCTTTATATAGGTGGTATTTGCTGTTTGTCACGGCGGAATGGGTATAAAAAAAGCCCTTCATCCACAAAGAGGGACGAAAGACAAACGGTTCCGCGGTACCACCCACATTCGGCATCATAATGCCGCACTTTTTCGGATACAAATATATCCTATCCCTGTAACGGAGGAAATCCGTCAGCGCCTAATTCGATAGGGTTCAGCGCCGCAGCTCAGGAGGGAACTTCATCGTACCGGCGTCTGCGTCCGTTTCCAGTCATGCCGGACACTCCCTGAAAGCCGCACTTGGAACGATTACTTTCCTCTGTCATCGCTTTGTGCAATATTTGTGTTTATTATATCGCTGGACGGGCGCGTTGTCAATGACTGATTTGACATGGTTCGATGAAAAAATGCATAAATTTTCATATATTCTGACAAGTTCCTGGCCTTCCGCACGTCAAGCGGATGTGTAATCTTATCTCGTAGGGGAGCACAGTGTGCTCCCACACAACGCTAAGTTTAATGTGTATTGGACGCACACTGTGCGCCCCTGTGAGGACGTTTTACTTCTAAATAAAGCTATTTTCCTACTCTGAAAGGAGTGTTATTTATGTTCTATCAAAACCGTTTTACCGAGCGTGCCCGTCAGGCACTGACGCTTGCACAGGAAGCGGCCGCTTCGTTCGGTCACAGCTACATTGGCTCGGAGCACCTGCTGCTCGGCCTGCTGCGTGAAGGCGGCGGCCCGGCCGCCAAGGCACTCACTGCCGCAGGCGTGACCGACGAAGCTCTCGTTCATCAGATCGAGGAGCTGTCCGGCCGCGGCACCCCGGATTCCACTGCGCCGCAGGGCATGACGCCGCGCACCAAGCGTATTGTAGAGCTGTCCGTACAGTCCGCGAACGAGATGGGCACCGGCTATGTCGGCACCGAACATCTGCTGCTCGGCATCCTGCGCGAAGGGCAGAATGTGGCACTGACCGCTCTTGCTAACCTGAAAATCACCCCGCAGATCCTTGTTGAGAAGCTGAATGAAGCGCTCGGCGGCGTACAGGACAGCGTTTCCGGCGAGCCTGGCACTGCTGCAAACGGCGGCGCTGACAGCAAGGACGCGCTCAGCCAGTTTGGCCGCGACCTGACAGCCGCTGCCAAGGAGGGCAAGCTGGACCCGGTTATCGGCCGCTCCAAGGAGATTCAGCGTGTCATCCAGATTTTGTCCCGCCGTACCAAGAACAACCCGGCGCTGATCGGTGATCCGGGTGTCGGCAAGACCGCCGTTGTTGAGGGTCTTGCTCAGAAGATTGTTTCCGGCGACGTACCGGAGACCCTGAAGGGCAAGCGCCTGATCTCGCTCGACCTGACCGGCATGATCGCAGGCACCAAGTACCGCGGCGAGTTCGAGGAGCGCATCAAGAAGGTCATCGAGGAGCTGACTGCCAAGAAGGACACCATCCTGTTCATTGATGAGATGCATATGCTGATGGGCGCCGGTGCGGCTGAGGGTGCAGCGGATGCTGCGAATATCCTGAAGCCGGCACTGAGCCGCGGCGAGGTACAGGTCATCGGCGCAACCACGCTTGACGAGTACCGCAAGAATATTGAGAAGGATGCCGCTCTGGAGCGTCGTTTCCAGCCTGTTCAGATCAACGAGCCGTCCGCCGAGGATGCCGTTGAGATTTTGAAGGGTCTGCGCGACAAGTACGAAGCACATCACCGCATCAAGATTCCGGACGAGGCTATTGAAGCCGCTGTCAAGCTGTCTGTCCGCTATGTAACCGGCCGTTACCTGCCGGATAAGGCAATCGACGTAATTGATGAGGCCTGCTCCCGCGTTCGCCTGTCCAGCCTGACCACTCCGCCGGATTTGAAGCAGCTCGAGGACGAAATTGCCGCCGTTGCTGCAAAGAAGGAAGAGGCCGTCAAGGGTCAGGACTTTGAGAACGCCGCCAAGCTGCGTGACGAGGAGAAGTCCAAGCGCGAAGCGATGGAGGCCCGCAAGAAGGAGTGGGCTGACCAGCAGACCAAGTCGCACGGTGCTGTCACCGAGGACGATATTGCCGCCGTTATCTCCGGCTGGACCGGTGTTCCGGTTGCCCAACTGACTGAGGACGAGGGACAGCGTCTGCTGCACCTCGAGGATACGCTGCATCAGCGTGTCATCGGTCAGAGTGAGGCTGTAACCGCCGTTGCTAAGGCAATCCGCCGCAGCCGTGTCGGCCTGCGCGACCCGAAGCGCCCGATCGGTTCGTTCCTGTTCCTCGGCCCTACCGGTGTCGGCAAGACCGAGCTGAGCAAGGCACTGGCCGAGGCCATGTTCGGCGATGAAAATGCGCTGATCCGCATTGATATGTCCGAATATATGGAGAAGCACGCCGTTTCGCGTATGATCGGTTCGCCTCCGGGATATGTTGGCTACGATGAGGGCGGTCAGCTGTCCGAGAAGGTTCGCCGCCATCCGTACTCGGTTGTCCTGTTCGATGAGATCGAGAAGGCACACCCGGATGTATTCAACATCCTGCTGCAAATCCTTGAGGATGGTATCCTGACCGACGGTCAGGGCCGCCATGTAGACTTCAAGAATACCATCATCATCATGACCTCCAACATCGGCGCACAGAAGATCACCGGCAGCGGCCGCAAGTCGCTTGGCTTTGCGGACGGCAAGCCGGAGGACGCTGCAGAGCGCACCTTTGAGCAGATCAAGGCCGACGTTATGGCGGAACTCAAGACCGCGGTTCGTCCGGAGTTCCTCAATCGTATTGATGACATCATCGTATTCAACCGTCTGAATGAGGACGAGATTGCACAGATTGCCGACGGCATGCTCCGCAAGGTTGCTGCCCGCATGCAGGATATGGAGATCACCATGGATTGGACCGAGGCCGCTAAGAAGCATCTGGCTAAGGCTGGTTTTGATCCGGTTTACGGTGCCCGCCCGCTGCGCCGCGCTGTTACCAACGAGGTCGAGGACCTTGTTGCCGAGGAATCCCTCGAGGGCAAGATCAAGAAGGGCGACAGTGTAACGCTCGATGCCGCCGACGACAAGCTGGTACTGACGCATAAGGACGCAAAGGCTCCGGCAGAAAACGAAAATAAGGACGAATAATCCTTATCTGGATAGCGAAAGAGGTACGATTCGTAAGAATCGTACCTCTTTTTTGTGCAAAATTGAGAATTGATAATGGATAATGAGCGTAACAATTATGCCTTCTGAATCCTTTGCAATCGTGCTCCCCTACGATGTGGTCTGTGCAAACCGTTTGATACGGTATCGTTTTCTCTAAATTTATACTTTCAGGACGAACCGATTTACAGTATAATAAAATATATATCAGACAAGGCGGTGATACCATGCTGAAACCACGAATCAAAGCAATTTTCGTCCTGTCATTCGCCGCCATTGTGATTATGGCCGTCACGGTCAAAAACACGCCGCCGGTTTCGGAATATATGCAGACCGGAATCCGGCTGTCCGACCTGCCAGACAAGGAGTGTGTTGCATTTATGGCATCCAAAGGGGCACACATGCCGGGTCATTACAAGCAATCACTTTATTTTCCGGCTGCAACCAAGGACTATATCACCACTTTCGAGCAAAACCCGTATAAAACACTGCGTGGCGTATACAGCGACACATCCACAAATCAATACGTCGAAGATGTCCGCAAAATCGTGAACGACTATTACGGGATTTACCATGTCGAATATTATCTTGACCGCGACCCTGAGTATCCCAGTGTAGGCGCCGAACAATGAACCCAAACAGCACAAAAAAGCCTCTGTCCATCGGACAGAGGCTTTTTCTATCAAATCTGAACGATATTCAGTTGATTACTTAGACTCCTTAGCAGCCTTGATTGCGTCGATCATCATCGGAACAACCTTGAACAGGTCGCCGCAGATGCCGTAGTCAGCTACGTCGAAGATCGGAGCGGAATCAGACTTGTTAACTGCTACGATGCACTCGGAATCCTGCATACCAGCCTTATGCTGGATAGCACCGGAAATGCCCAGAGCAACGTACAGCTTCGGATGTACGGTCTTGCCGGTCTGACCAACCTGGTGGTCAGCAGACAGCCAGCCGGAGTCGATAGCAGCACGGGAACCGCCAACAACGCCGCCGAACAGGCCAGCCAGCTCTTCAGCCAGCTTGATGCCGGTCTCAACGTCCTTGGAAATACCACGGCCTACAGATACAACTACCTCAGCGCCGGTCAGGTCAACCAGCTCCTTAGCTTCCTTAACAACCTCGAGAACCTTGGTCTTGATGTCAGCCTCGGACAGCTCGAAAGCTACCGGCTCAACAACTACTGCGTTAGCCTTAGCTTCGTTGTACTCGCCCTTCTTCAGTACGCCCGGACGAACGGTAGCCATCTGCGGACGGAAGCGCGGGCAGATAATGGTAGCCATCAGGTGACCGCCGAATGCCGGACGGGTCATCTTCAGGTTGCGGTCCTCGCGGTTCAGAGCATCGATCTGAGCCTGCGGCAGAGTGGAAGCATCCTGCAGGAATGCAGCGTACTTCTCTACGTCTACGTCGAGGTGGGTGCAGTCTGCGGTCAGACCGGTGTGCAGACGAGCTGCGCAGCGCGGGCCGAGGTCACGGCCAATGTTGGTAGCGGCGATCAGCAGGATCTCCGGCTTCTTAGCCATAACGGTGTCGCACAGAACCTTTGCGTATGCATCGGTGGTGTAGGTATCGAGCAGGTCGCTCTCGCAAACCAGAACCTTGTCAGCGCCGTAAGCGCCCAGTTCCTTTGCCATCTTCTCGCCTACGCCCTTGCCGCCAAGCAGCAGGCCGCAAACTTCAGTGCCCATGTCGTCTGCCAGCTTGCGTGCCTCAGAGATCAGCTCGAGCACGGTCGGCTGCAGCTCGCCCTGGCGCTGCTCACAGAATACCCATACGCCGGAGAAATCGGCGAGGTTGGTGTTATTAAAATCAGCCATTGTTCTGTTCTCCTTTCAATCAGATAATATGCTTCTTCAGCAGTTCAGCCGCCAGAGTCTCACAGGTAGCCTTGTCAGCGCCCTCGAGCATCTTGCCCTGACCCTTCTGCGGGGGAGTGAAAGACTTGAAGATATTGGTGGGAGAACCCTTCAGACCAATGGTGGTCGGATCGATCAGCGGATCGTCCTTCAGGGTGTTGTAATCATATACGGAAACCGGAGCGGAGTAGCAGTCCATGATGCCGCTGAGGGACATGTAGCGGGGCTCGTTCAGCTCCTTGATGCAGGTCAGCAGGCACGGGGTCTGGGTCTCGATGGACATGTAGCCATCCTCCAGAGCGCGCTTAACGGTAACGGTGGTGCCCTCGATCTTTACGTCAGCAGCGTAGGAGATCTGCGGGATGTTCAGCTTCTCAGCGATCTGAGAACCAACCTGAGCGGTATCACCGTCGATAGCCTGACGGCCGCAGAATACTACGTCATCAGCGTCAACGCCATACTTCTTGATAGCAGCAGCCAGGATCTGGGAAGTAGCGAAGGTATCGGAACCGCCGAACTCACGAGCGGAAACCAGAATGCCCTCGTCAGCGCCCATAGCCATCAGCTCACGCAGCATGCCCTGTGCCGGGGGAGGACCCATGGTGATAACAACGACCTTGCAGCCGGTAGCGTCCTTCAGCTTCAGAGCAGCCTCAACCGCGTTCTTGTCGTCCGGGTTGATGATGGTAGCCATGGATGCGCGGTTCAGAGTGCCATCGGGATTAACAGCAACCTTACCGGAGGTATCCGGAACCTGCTTTACACAAACAATTGCCTTCATAGTTCAGTTTTCCTCCTTTTCTTAGCGCAGAACCTGACCAGCGATGACCATTCTCTGAACCTGAGAAGTGCCCTCGTAGATCTCGGTGATCTTAGCGTCACGCATCATGCGCTCCATCGGGTACTCACGGATGTAACCGTAGCCGCCGTAGATCTGTACGCACTTGGTGGTAACGTCCATTGCAACCTCAGAAGCGTACAGCTTAGCCATAGCAGCTTCCTTGGTGAACGGCAGACCAACATCGTGGTTGAATGCAGCACGGCGAACCAGCAGACGAGCAGCGTCGATCTGGGTTGCCATGTCAGCTACCATCCACTGCAGGCCCTGGAACTTGTCCAGAGTCTTGCCGAACTGTACGCGCTCCTTCATGTACTGGATAGCCTTATCCAGAGCGCCCTGTGCGATACCCAGAGCCTGAGAAGCGATACCGATACGGCCGCCGTCCAGAGTCATCATAGCGATCTTGAAGCCGCCGTTCTCCTTGCCCAGCAGACGGTCTGCCGGCAGATGAACGTCCTCAAAGATCAGTTCAGCGGTCTGGGAACCACGGATGCCCATCTTGTGCTCGATCTTGCCGATGGAGAAGCCCGGGTCGTCCTTGTCAACGATGAACGCAGAAATGCCCTTGTTGCCCTTGGTCTTGTCGGTCATAGCAAATACAACGTAGGTATCTGCACGGCCGCCGCCGGTGATGAACACCTTGGAGCCGTTCATGATGTAGGAGCCGTCCTCCTGCTTAACAGCCATGGTCTGCTGTGCAGCGGAGTCAGTACCTGCGTTCGGCTCGGTCAGGCCGAATGCACCGATCTTGGCGCCTTCCTTCGGCTCGATCAGCGGGCGCAGCCACTTTTCCTTCTGCTCCGGGGTGCCGAAAGCGTAAATCGGCCAAGCACCCAGGGTGCCGTGAGCGGACATAATGCCGCCGGTGGTACCGCATACGCGGCTCATCTCTTCGATAGCGATAGAATAGCAGATATAGTTACCGCCGGAGCCGCCGACTTCCTTCGGGAACTGAATGCCCATCAGGCCGTACTTCATCAGCTTCTGAACGGTTTCCTCCGGATAGCGCTCTTCCGCATCGATCTCAGCTGCGATCGGCTCTACTTCGTTCAGAGCGAACTCGCGGCACATCTTCTGGAACAGTGCTTCTTCTTTTGTAAGCCTAAAATCCATGCCATAAACCTCCCAAAAATAAATAATAGCGGACACGCACAAAAACACAGCGCACACGGTCATTGGCCGCAGCGCCGCGCCCAGCGAGGTCCTTGTTTGGAGCATGTCTATCTCTATTATAGCGGCCGGAAATCATTTGTCAAGGATTTAACATTCTTTTTACTGATAAAATCCTGCCGCCAAATTTTGTGCGTTTCTGCCAAATGTCGGCAGGGACGAACGCACATTGCACGCAACCTCATCCTGTTCTGTCGCCGCTTATATTTTTTAGAAAAATTACGATTTTACTTCATATTTTTCACATTTAATACATATAACAGAAGGAAACCATCAATCAGAGGAGGAATCGCCTATGTGTGGTATCGGCGGTTTTGTCGATTATGAACGCGACGCACGCCGCGGCGGACCGATCCTTCACGGAATGAAGCGAACGCTTACGCCGCGCGGGCCGGATGCCGAAGGCACCTATTTCGACGAGGACGCAGCGCTTGTCCATCGGCGGCTGATCGTCATTGATCCGGAGGGCGGCAAGCAGCCGATGCACTCTCCCGACAGGAATACTATCATTATATATAACGGAGAGTTATATAACACACCGGAATTACGTACAGAACTTATGTCGCGCGGGCACGAGTTTGTCGGACATTCGGACACCGAAGTGCTGCTGCACGCCTATCTCGAGTGGAAAACCGACGCATTTGCGCGGCTGAACGGCATTTTCGCCTGTGCCATCTGGGAGAAACGCGAACGCCGACTGACGCTCTGCCGCGACCGACTGGGCGTGAAACCGCTGTTTTTCGCTCCCATTCGCAACGGTCTGACCTTCGGTTCGACCATTGACACCGTACTCTGCCATCCGGAGATCGAGCCTGCGCTCGACGAGGATGGTCTGCGCACGCTGCTGCTGCTCGGTCCGGCTCGCCCGCCGGAATCCGGTGTTTTTCGGCAGATTTCCTCACTTATGCCCGGGCATTTTGCGGTTCTTACGCCGGAAGCCTTCACCGATCACACCTACTGGAAGCTCGAGGCACACGAGCATGAGGACGACCTGCCGACTACCATCGAGCGCACACACACGCTCATCTGCGATGCCGCCCGCCGTCAGTTGGTCAGCGATGTGCCGTTGGCGTGTTTCCTGTCCGGCGGACTGGATTCGTCCATCCTGTCCATGCTGGCGGCGAAAGATTACGCGGCCCGCGGCGAAACGCTGCATACCTGGTCGGTGGATTATCGGGACAACGATAAATATTTTACAAAGAGTATATTTCAACCTAATAGTGACGATTCGTATATTGACCAAATGGTGGATTTTCTCTGTACGCACCATCATCGCGTTGTGCTCGAACCGGAGGCACTGTGCGCGGCCCTGCTCCCCGCGACGGATGCGCGTGCGCTGCCCGGCATGGCCGATGTGGACTCCTCCCTGCTGCTGTTCTGTGCTGCCGTCAAGCGCGGCGGAACCACCGTTTGCCTGTCCGGCGAGTGCGCCGACGAGTTATTCGGCGGCTATCCGTGGTACCACCGTGAGGAAATTCTGTTTAAAGATACGTTTCCGTGGTCACGGTCGGTCGGTCTGCGGCTGGGTCTGCTCACACCGGATGCCGTACGAAACGGCGAGGAATTTGTGCGCCAGCACTACCGCGACACCTGTGCCCGCGCACCCAGGCTGCCGTCCGATGACAAAAAAGCAGCCCGGATGCGTGAAATGTTCGTGCTCAATCTCGACTGGTTCATGGCGACCCTGCTCGACCGCAAGGACCGCATGAGCATGTACTCCGGTCTTGAGGTTCGCGTGCCCTTCTGCGACCACCGCATTGTCGAATATGCCTATAATATGCCGTGGGGCTTCAAATCGCTCGAGGGACGCGAAAAGGGCATCGTGCGCCGCGCATTCGCCGATGAACTGCCCAAAGAGATTGTTTACCGCAAGAAAAGTCCGTATCCGAAAACCTTTCATCCGGTTTATACCCGCTTGTGCGCGGACTATGTCCGCCGTATTTTCGAGGATAATACCTCGGTCACCGCTTCCCTGTTCGACCGGAATGCCGTGCAAAAACTCATGCAGCGGCCGGAAAGCCTCACCGAACCGTGGTTCGGACAGCTGATGCGCACCCCGCAGATTTTCGCGTATATCATCCAGCTTGACCGGTGGTTTCGGCATTATCATGTCAAAATAGTATAAAAATAATGGAGAATGAAAAACGATACGTTCATCTTCCATTCTCCATTTAAAATGCTCAATTATGCGAAATACTCCGCCAAGGTGTTAATGATAAGCTGATGATCATCCACATGATCCGGATAACCGGAAACGCAGATGGAACCGATCACGCCGGTTCCGCGCAGCCGGATCGGGAAACCGCCGCCTGCGGCGTACTCGTTCGGGTCGAGCTTGCGGTCCGCGAAGGTCTCACCTGCGTCCTCCAGCTCTGCGAAAAACCGCAGCGAGGACGTTTCCATCAGGTCAACCGCGTTGCGCTTGCGCGCGAGCCACAGCTCACTGTCCGGCTTTGCGCCCTCACCGAAGCAGCGGAACACGACCAGACCGTTCACCGTAATCTCAACCGCAACCGGCTGCTCCTTTGCGTTTTCATGCAGCTTGAGGCCGATTTCCAGCGCATCCTCGCGCGAAAAATGCTCAAACTGAAACTTCTCCTCCTGCTCTGCACACATGGAGATCATCGTTTTGTAATCCTGCATACTGTCCCCGCCTTTCGAGATTTTGCCGCCTTTGCGGCTGTTACCTTTAGTATATCTGTTTTTCCACCTGCTGACAAGGAGGTTTTTTCATGGCTGAACTGACCGACGGCACCGCCGAGCTGCGTGTACTCGTCACGACCGCGTTAGGCGCGCTGCCGCTTGAAAACGCCATCGTTTCGGTCTCCACCGCGCCGGATGAGACCGGCATGCGCACGCTGCTTTACTCGGTCACGACCGACTCCGGCGGCATGACGCCGTCCATGATACTGACAACGCCGCCGCGCAGCAACTCGCTGAGTCCGGGTAGCGGTCCGCCGTTTGCGGTCTACACGGTCGAAATCTCCGCCGAGGGCTACACGCCGCTGACCGCACTGCACATCGCCATGTTCTCCGGCGTGCCGACCATGCTGCCCGTGGCGCTTACACCGCTCGCGGAAAACCAGAACTTCGCGCAGACCGACCTGACCGCCACCGGTGCGCCGCAGGCACTCGATCCCGAGTTGCCGGAGAATCCGTAAAAGGAGGGATTGCTTTGCCCGAACCCTATGTTTCCATACCGGAAACCATCACGGTGCACCTCGGTGCGCCGTCCTCGAATGCGCAGAATATCACCGTACCGTTTGCCGATTACATCAAAAATGTTGCCTCGTCCGAGATTTATCCGACCTGGCCCGAGCAGGCCATCCGCGCCAACGTGTACGCACAAATGTCCTATGTGCTCAACCGTGTATTCACCGAATGGTACCGCGCGCAAGGCTACGATTTTGACATCACCAATTCCACGCGGTATGACCAGTCCTTTGTACCCGGACGGGATATTTTCGAGAATATTTCCACCATTGTAGATGATATGATCGGCACTTACCTCACCCGCGGCGACTCGGTCGAGCCGCTGTTCGCGCAGTACTGCAACGGCACAACCGTCACCTGTCCGGGCGGCCTGAGTCAGTGGGGCACCGTGCCGCTTGCCGAGCAGGGACTATCTGCCGAGCAGATTGTGCAGTCGTTTTACGGCAGCGATGTGAATTTTGTCACCAGAGCACCGCTCTCGCCCAATCTCGGCGGGTCATTTCCCGGTGTAACGCTGCGGCTGGGCGATGTTTCCGAGGATGTCCGCACGATTCAAACGCGCCTTAACCGCATTTCGACCAATTTCCCGAACATTCCGAAAATCTATCCCACAGACGGCGTGTTCAACGCAGATACCGAACGCGCCGTGCGGGCGTTCCAGCGGCAATTCAACCTCACCGAGGACGGCCTTGTCGGCCCGGCAACATGGTACCGCATCGCGTTCATTTATAATAATGTCAAGCGCCTGAGCGAGCTCAACAGCGAGGGACTGACCCTCAGTGAGATCTCCCGCCAGTATCCCGAACGGCTGACCGAGGGCATGAGCGGCCCGGGCGTACAGCTTTTGCAGTATTTGCTTGCCATCGTCGGCGAGTTTTATGACGCGCTGCCGCGCTGGCAGGCGGGACAGATCGACGGTATTTTCGGTCCGCAGACCCGCGAAGCCGTGGCTGCGTATCAGCGGCTTGTCGGCCTGCCCATCACCGGTGTGGTGGATCGAGAGACGTGGTATGCCCTGCTTTCCACCTACCGGTCCGTGCTGCTCGCCCAGCCCGAACAGGAATGGCTCGAGCAGTTCATCGGCCTGCCGGAAACCTTTCTCGTCAAGGGGATGCGCGGCGAAGCCGTGCGGCAGGCGCAGCAGCTCATCAACATCATCGCCCGCGGCTACGCCGAAGTGCCCGCTGTCACGGTAGACGGCATTTTCGGAGACGCGACCGAGTCCTCGGTGTCAGTCATCCAGTCGCTGCTCGGTCTGCCCACCACGGGCGCTATCGGTCCGCTGACCTGGGAAGGCATGGCCGATCTCGCCGAAACCGTGCTGGCCGGCAGCCAGAGTGCCAGAGGACAGTATCCCGGCTATCCCGTTGGAGAGGAGGCAACGTGATTGTACACCGATGCACAAAAACGCAGCCATATTTTCGATTTGCAGACCTTTCTGCGGCGCATCCAGCAGTCTGAGGGCAGCGCTACTCCGCTCGTGCCGGACGGCATTTTCGGTTCACAGACCGCCGCCGCCGTGCGCGAATACCAGCAGCAGAACTGCCTTCCGGTGACGGGCATCGCCGACCAGCGCACATGGAACGCCATCTACGCTACATATGCCGCGCTTATCGCCGCCGATGCACTTCCCATGCAGACGGCATTCTTCCCGCCGGAGAGCGATGCCGTGCTGAAGCCGGGCGCGAAAAGTCCCACGGTGTATGTGATCCAGCTCATGCTGGGCGAAATTGCGCCGCATTATAACCGGATTGCCGCCGTGCCGCTCACCGGCGAGTACGATGCGGATACACAGTCCGCTGTCAGACATGCACAGAAAATTTTTCAGCTGCCCGAGACCGGCATTACCGATCGAGCCACATGGCAGGCACTGACAGGGCTGCACAATGCTTTGTTCCAGCGGACACCGCTCGGTTGGCAAATCAATGGAGAATTGCGATTGGAAAATGAAAAATGAACATAAAAAGACCCCGAAACCATGTTTTGGGGTCTTTCTATTCGCCTTATTCGCTGAGCAGCATACGGTCGCTCTCGATATTGAACTTCTCGAGCAGGTCGCGGACGGTGAGGTTCTTCTTCTCCTCACCGCGGATATCAACGACAACGCGACCGGCATCCATCATAATCAGACGGTTGCCGTACTGGATGGCGTTCTTCATGTTATGCGTTACCATCAATGTGGTGAGGTTGTCGCGTGCAACGATCTCTTCGGTGATCTGCAGCACCTTATCTGCGGTTTTCGGATCGAGCGCTGCGGTATGCTCGTCGAGCAGCAGCAGATCCGGCTTGCGCAGGGTGGCCATCAGCAGGGTCAGTGCCTGACGCTGACCGCCGGACAGCAGACCGACCTTACTGGTCATGCGATTCTCCAGTCCCAGACCGAGCGTTGCCAGCTTTTCGCGGTACAGCTCGCGTTCCTCGTTCGTAATGCCGGAGCCGAGGCCGCGCTTCTGACCGCGGCGGTATGCCAGCGCCAGATTCTCCTCAATGCCCATGGTAGCGGCAGTACCCATCATCGGATCCTGAAATACGCGGCCGAGGAAACGCGCGCGCTTATGCTCGGGCAGATTGGTCAGGTCGTAGCCGTTCAGATGAATCATGCCCGCATCCACCGGATACACGCCTGCGATCAGGTTCAGCGTGGTGGACTTGCCGGCGCCGTTGCCGCCGATGATGGTAACGAAATCGCCGTCCTCAAGGGTCAGGTTCAGGTTGTCAATGGCACGCTTTTCGTTTACCGTGCCCGCGTTGAAGGTCTTGTAAATCCCTTTGAGCTGCAGCATGTTACTTGACCTCCTTTGCGTCAGTCTTTGCGGCGCTCTTGGCTGCACCGCGGAAATACTTGCCCTTCCAGTACGGAACAGCAAGGAAGATTGCAACGACGAAAGCCGAGATCAGCTTCAGGTCGTTGGTGTTCAGGCCGAGGTTGAGGACCACCTGAATAACCAGATAGTACACAACCGCACCAAGCGATACGCCGAGCAGACGCATCGCAAAGTTGCGGAAAATACGGCTGAACAGCACCTCGCCGATGATGACAGCGGCAAGGCCGATAACGATAGCGCCGCGGCCGGCGTTGACATCCGCGAAGCCCTGATACTGGCAGTACAGCGCACTTGCCAGCGCAACCAGGCCGTTGGACAGCATCAGGCCGAGCACCTTGACAAAATCAACATTGATGCCCTGTGCACGGCTCATGTTCGGGTTTGCGCCGGTCGCACGGATGGAGCAGCCGAGCGCGGTACCGAAGAACCAGTACAGCAGTGCGATAACCACAATCGTAAAGACAGCCGCAACGAAAATCGGGTTCTCGATAGTCACCTTCTTAACGTTGCGCAGCGAAACAAGCAGCTTGTAGTTGTCCGGATTGATCGCTACATTTGCTTTTTTGTCCATAATGCGCAGGTTAATGGAGAACAGCGCCAGCTGTGTCAAAATACCGGCCAGAATCGCCGGGATACCCATACAGGTGTGCAGAATACCGGTGACAAGTCCGGCCAGCATGCCGGCAAGGAAAGCGCACAGCATTGCCACCCATACATTCGCGCCGTGCGTCATCATAACGATGCACACCGCACCGCCGGTCGCCATCGTACCATCGACGGTCAGGTCGGCCAGATCGAGCACCTTAAAGGTGATGAATACGCCGATCGCCATCAGTCCCCAGATCAAACCCTGCGCCACTGCACCGGGAAGTGCGGAAAGCAGGCCCGAGAAAAAGCTCACTTAAATTCCCCCAAACAATAATGTTATCTGATAAAGCGTAAAAACACTATCTCCATTATAGCAAATTTCCGGGGTATTGCAATGATAACTTGCCGTTTCCGCGGATTATTTTGTTCCCTACCGTTTTTCTATGCTATTTTTAGCAGAAAAAGGAGATGCGAAAGCACCTCCTTTTTCTGCTTATTATTTTCGTATCACATCTGATGATCGAGCGTTACAACCGGATTATAGCGCGAGTCGATCGCTTTCAGGCTGTCATAGATCTTCATCAGCAGGTCGCGTTTGGCATCCTCATCATAGGAAAACGGCACAACAACGTCGAAAATCAGGTTGATCTGGCGTTTGCCGTCCACTACGCGGAAGTCGTGCATGGTAAGCTGTCCGTCGATCTGACGGAGCACGCCGTCGGTCTGCTCACGCAGCGCGTTGACATACGCATTATTGATATCGATCGGATCCATGTGGATGACCAGATACACACCGGTCTGCTGCCAGACACGCTTTTCGGCCTCGTCGATTTCCTCGTGCACAGCCACAAAGTCCGAGTCGCTCGGCACTTCGGCATGCAGCGACGCAATTGAGCGGCCCGCACCGTAATTGTGAATAATCATATCGTGTACGCCGACAATATGGTCGGACTCCATTACAATCCGCCGAATATTGCGGGCAACCTCCGGATCGGCGGCTTCGCCGAGCAGCGGCGCAACCGTATCCTTCGCAATGCCGATGCCCGACCAGAGGATAAACGCGGCAACGGCAACGCCCACATAGCCGTCCACCGGCAGCGTGGTAAACCGGCCGGCTACCATGCCGAGTACGACAACAGCCGTGGTAATAACATCATTACGGCTGTCCTGACCGGCAGCCATCAACACCGGAGAGTCGATTCTGCGGCCGATATTGACGTTGAACGCGCCCATCCACAGCTTAACCAGCATGGATACGGCAAGAATCCCCATCAGCACCGCCGAGAACGCTACGGCAGCCGGATGCAGAATGCGGTCGAGCGAGGTTTTGAAGAACTCGAAGCCGACCAGAATGATGATGAACGAGACGATCAGTCCCGCGATGTACTCGGTGCGTCCGTAGCCGAACGGATGCTTCGCATCCGGCTCCTTGCCGGAAACCTTGAAGCCGACAATGGAAATCAGGCAGGACAGACCGTCCGACAGGTTGTTGAATGCGTCCGCCGCGATGGAAATCGACCCTGTAAGCAGACCAATGATCAGCTTGAGCGCAAACAGGAACAGGTTGCATGCCAGTCCGACCGCACCGGACAACACGCCGAATTTTTCACGCACCTGCGAATCGCCGGTGTTTTCCGCATCGCGGATGAAAATATGGATAAGTGCGTTTGTCATAGAAGTCCCTTCATATACAGAATGTTATAAATACCAACAATAATTGCTCCCTGCAGAATCATAATTGCCGGTATGCCGAGCATGAAAATATGGTGCAGCGTCTTGTGACGGATGATGAGCATGGTGGCGTACACGCCCGGCCCGCCGCCGATCAGCGCCCAGAAAAACAGCGTGCGCTCGGGCACACGCCTCCAGCCGCGAGCCGCGGCGAGCTTATCGTAAATGCAGACAATCGCGCCGATGACGCTGACTGCAATAAAATAGTACAGCACATACTGCACGGTTGCTGCACCTCCTTTCGGATTTCCTACAATTTTACCACAGGCATTGCCGTATTGCAAAGAAATCAGGTCAAAAATAGCCGTGACTAACGAAAAAGTAGCGGTGTCTAACACAAAAGGCGCCTTTTCAGGCGCCTTTTGTCAGTCTGTCAAAGAAGTATTATTTTAATTTTTACGCTTCGTGCGGCAGCACGCATAAAA
>OGYY01001952.1_pt1 | contig 16313 bp, 17 predicted proteins | sample 1576671 | NCBI WGS metagenome assembly OGYY01 (sample SAMEA3541593, study PRJEB24748) | human gut metagenome | biome: human gut; feature: human-associated habitat; material: faeces | place: China | collected 2012 | reverse complement strand
AAGACACGTCCCCTGACCTCTCCCAGCAGGATCATCGCCCCGCCGATAAAACCACCGGCACGAGGACGCTGGTAGGCGCAGGCAAGCGTGGTCTCCACATATTTGAGCACCATTCCTGCCAGACCGCTGACCATCAGCCAGAACAAAGCACCGGCACCGCCCAGTGCCAGCGCACTGGCTGCGCCGACGATGCTGCCGATGCCCAGGGAGGCTCTACGCAACTCGCGGGCGAGCCGTCGCGGAGCGACTTGCAGCGGGCGGCGGACTCGCTCGGAATCGCTGAGAGCGGCTGGTCGGTGGGTCCGGGCGGCTGCGTGCAATATGCGATCACGCTTGAAAACACGAGCGACGACCTGATCATCGAGTTTCCCGAGGTCATCATCACCGGTCGCTCGGCAAGCGGGTCGATCGTGTTCTCGTCCTCGCAGGTGATGGGTGTGGTGTTCCCAAACAGCGCGCTCACGTTCGCCTGCATGGAGGGGAACGGCACCGTGCCGGCGACGGTCGACTTCACGTTGGCAAAGCCGAAGGATTATGGCGTGTCGATCGGTACGGGCAGGCCGACCGAATATAAGATGCACGACGTCGCCGCGCGCAGGGATGCAAACGACAAGGTCGTTGTTACCGGCGAGGTCGAGAAGGTCGCCGACGGCGACGAGTTCATATCCGGCAGCGACGTGTGGCTCTCGGTGGTGCTGCGCGACGACGACGGCGCGATCGTCTCGGGGTCGAACGGCTTCGTGACGAGTCCGGGTCTTGGCGAGCGCATGCCGTTCTCCATCACCATATACGACTGCCCCGAATACGCGACGCTCGAGGTCGTGCCGCTGGCTAATTAGCGAGCGGTGCGGAAGATGGCACAAGGCCTGGTCCTACCGCATGGTTCAACCATGTGTGGGACCGGGCCTCTTTTCTTGCGGGCGCCAACCGGGCCGACTTCGTATTAGAGGCCGAGAACCTGGCGCTTCTTGGCGTCGAATTCCTCTTGGGAAAGAATGCCGGCGTCCAGCAGCTCTTTGAGCTTTTTGACGGCTTCAAGTTGCTGGTCGAGGCTGGCTGATTCCGGTTGCGGCGAGGGGGACTGCGGAGCGGATGCCGCCGCGGTAACTTGCGCATCGGCAGATGCGGCGTTGTGCGGGTTGAGGCCGTTGGCAAGGTTCATGCCGAAGAGCATGCTGCCTCCGTCGCCCAGGCCGTTGTCGCGTACGCCTTCGGCGATCATCTGCTGCGCGGCGACGTTCGCGGCTGTTTGCGAAATACCCTCGTAGGCGAGCACGCTCATCTTCTTTTCAGAGAACGTGCGCACCAGCGCGCGGGACTCGTCGGAGAATTCGATGTTTTCGATGGCGAGCGATGCGAGTTCGAGGCCGAAGCGCTCGTTCCAGCTGCCGGCGTTACCGCCTTCGGCGGCAATGATGGCGGCGATTTCTCCCGTGTGAGCGGGCAGCTGCGAGACGCGAAATTCATCGGACATGCCGTTGACGGCGGAGATGAAGGAATGGAGCAGCTCCGCGATGAGCTGCTCGCGGCCGCGCGGGTCATCGAGCGAATAGTTCGTGACGTTTGCCGGAACGAACGAGCGGACGAATCGGTCGGCGTCCGTGATCTGGACCGAAAACGTGCCGTATGCGAAGATTTCAAGATCGGTGCCGTAGTACTTGTCGTTGTACGCCAGCGGTCCGCGGGTGCCGAATTTAAGGCCGCGAATCTCGCGCAGGTTTACGAACGCGACCTGCTTGTCCTCGGGGCTCATGCCGGAGAATCCGATGCGTTCGGCGGCTTGGTCGAGCAGGATCTTGACGATGCCCGCGTTCTTGCGGTCGGTTGCATCGAATACGGTCAGCTCCCCATCGCGGTATTCGAAGCCGCCGGGTGTGGTGACGACCTGTTCGATGCCCGACTGGCTGAAGATGAACGCGGCTGTGTTTTCGGGAACGAAGATCATGGAGCCGTTGGACAGTATGTTCTGCGCTCCGTAGTTCGCTCCGTAACCGTTTTGTTCGTTCTTTCGGATTCCGGCGGCTACGGCGGTGTGTTCGTCGAACGCGGGTGCGGTGATGATGTCTTTCCATTGATCGGCGAGTACGCCGCCGATGGAATCGAGCGCGGCATCGAGAATTCCCATATCAACTCCTAAAGGGTTTGCTTCGTATCACAGTAAGGGCATGTAACGACCGTTCCCGGTTGCCCTGCGAGGGGAGCATGGCAGCCCGTGCACCGTCCGGATACCGCGGCGGGCTTTGCTGGCTGCTTCTTCTTCGATACTTTTTTCTGCTTGGGGCCGAGCGCACCGAATATGTCCTTCGCGCCGTCAACGAGGTTGGCGATGTCGGCTGGAAGCAGATTGGACGAGTCGATGTTGTTGAAGTCGCCAACGGCTGCTTGTTGAATCGCCTGAGACCAGCGCTCGGCGGTTCTGCGTACTCCATCGGTGAAAAGAAGCGAGATGGTTTCATCTGAAAAGACCGCCTGAACGCAGAACAGGTTCTTTTGCTTCACGACGGGCGCTTGGGCCTCGTCCTCGTAGCGTTGGAGCTCCGAGAGCGGGCAGCGTTTGAGCATGCGCTCCGAGCGGAAGAGTCCGCGCGAGACATCATTGACCAGTATGAGGTTACGGTTGGTGAGAACGATTTCCGTGAGGTTCTCATTGCTCGTCGCCGTGCCGAGGCGCACATTGCTTTCCTGCAGAATGACGAATTCTCCAGGGGTCAGGTTGTAATCGTCCACAGATCGCCCCTTTGTTCATGGTGATATATCTCGACCATGGTAGGGCGCAAGGGTGAAAAATGCTTCAGTTGTCAGATGAATCACGAGGTGAGATACGGCGTATTGCCGAAATTCATCTACCAACTGAAGAAATGCGAAAGCAATGCCAATAGGCTGGTATCAGATGGAATTATCGTCTCCACCTGATGAAAGGGGAAGTAATGCAGTGGGAAAAAGCGGGGGGATCGGATGCCCCTAAGGGCGAGGGCGGCAAGAAGCGCGGCATCCTGATCGGTGTCGCGGTCGTGGTGCTGCTGGTCGTCTTGGTGCGCATGGTGGACTGCGGCGGGTCCAGGGCGGATAGCATCAGCTGGCCGTCGAGCGGTCTTGCCACCATGCTGCCGGAACCGAAATCTCCCAAGGGTACCCTGTGGGAGAATTCCGACAAGGAATTCAGGGTGAGTCTTGAGGAGCTTGATGCTAAGACGCAGTCCGAGTACATCGAGTCCTGCAAGGAGAAGGGATTCACGGTCGATGCGGTGAGCGAAACGAGCTCATACGTCGCCTATAACGATGAGGGCTACAAGCTTGATCTGTCGTTCATCTCCGACGAGAGCCTGAGCATCGATCTTACGGCGCCCGTCAAGATGGATAAGATAGCGTGGCCGACGGCAGGCCCGGCGGCACAGGTTCCGGCTCCCTCGAGCCTGAAGGGCAAGATCGAGAATGACCGCGACGATTACTTCTCGGTGAAAATCGGCTCGATGGATGAGGCGGCGTTCTCGGCGTATGCGGCGCAGTGCCGCGATGCGGGGTTCAACGTCGACTACAGCATGGGGGACAAGCTCTTCACCGCAAAGAACGCTGCCGGCTACAGCGTGCGCATCGAGTACCAGGGCAACAAAATCGTCGAGATTTCGGTGAATGCGCCGAGCGGTACCGTCGCAGAGGGGTCTGCAACGGATGCGCCGGCTGCTTCGGAGGTTCCCGCAACTTCTGAGGAGCCCGCCGCGACGAGCGGTAATGACACCTCGTTTAGGGCATGGGTGGACGAGTACGAGCAGTTCATGAACGAGTACGTCGACTTCATGGTCGAGTATGCGAACTCCGGCAACGCGGCGAGCATGGCGCTCGACTACGCGAAGTGGGTTGCGCGCTATGGCGAGATGACGTCGAAGGCGGGCGAAGTCGACGACTCCCAGCTTTCCGCCGAGGATGCCCAGTACTTCCTCGAGGCTCAGACGCGCGTGAACCAGCGCCTGCTCGAGATCGCGTAGGCACAGCCGAATAGCAGAAAGGCGAAAGCCGCCTGCCTCTACAAGAGGTCAAGCTTGGGCGCGCCGGCTGGAGGACGAAGTTCTCCGGTTGGCGCGCCTGCGCCATGCGGCCTTGCTGTTCAACCGTTGAACAGGCTTGATGGAATGGTTGAGAGGAGGCTCCATGGACTATGAGCCGGCAGCGAATGGATGGAAGATCTCGCAGGTCGCGAGCCTTCTCGATATGCCGCGCCGCGACATCACGCGGTCGTGCTACGCCGACCGCAAGCGCGGCGGCGCCGGTATTCTGCAACCAGCCGATGGATCATGGGGTCGCCGCAGCTACAGTGTTGAAGACATCGGGTGGTTGTATCTGGTGAAACTGCAATACGAGGCGGGATATAGCCTACCCGAGATCGCGCGGAGAATGGATACGTCGACGGGCGCAGACGGGCTGTGCGAGCTGCTCGAGGTTGCAGCTGAGCGCGCTGCGGAGGAGTTCGATGAGCTGCGCGCTAAGTACGAGCGCGCCCGCGTGCTTCGCTGCGCGCTCGACGGCGGCACGTGCCAAGCGCATGAATCGGTCGAGCGGTATCTGCAGGAGCGGATTGGAGTCGAGTCCATGGACGTGCTGCGGTTCGTCATTCCGCGGCTGATGGCGCCGGATGCCGGCGATGCGCCGCTGCTTCAGTTCGGGGTTCACGACTGCATGCGCCTGCGTCAGGTGCTCGATGAGCCCGGCATTGACCTTGCGATCGATCTCTGGGCGGGCCCGGGGGCGTATGAGCGGCTGGCCGATGCCGCTGCGGGCTGGGTTGGTAAATAGGGTCCGTCGTGGATAGCGGCGAACAGAGGAAGGACATGTTCATGGCAAAGGTAAAGGAATCATTGAAGAAACTGCTGCACGGCAAGACGTTCGCGCTGCGCAAGAGCGTTGTCTTCGCGCTCGCCGCGGGCTTGCTGCTGGGTGCCGGCGGCGTGCTCTTCTTCCAGTGGTACAACCCGAAGGACGAGCCCGCGACCTCGGCTATCAACATATCGGTGATCATGGGACGCATCGTGGACCGCAACGAGATGGTCGCGGCGTCGCAGGACTATACCATCGTCGAGAAGGCGGGCGACCAGAACAAGCTGTTCGATCTCATCGAGATCCCGTTTACGCAGAACAGCTTCTGGTATCGTTATTCGGGAACGATCGAGGCAACGGTTGACTTGAGCGGTGCCGTCTGGGAGGAGAGGTCGGGCAACACTCTCGCTGTTACGCTCCCCGAGCCCGTGCTGCAAAACATTCCGAATATGGATGTGTCCGGTGTGCTTGAGGAACGCAACAACATCTTGAACCCCATCCACGTGGAGGATGTCGACGCGTTCCAGCGCGACTGCATCGCCAAGAGCAATCAGCAGGCGGAGGAGGGCGGTTTGAAGGAGCAAGCCAAGACGAACGTTCAAGGGAACCTGCAGGCGATGTTCGATGTGGCGTGCGGTGAGGGCCAGTGCACGGTCGAGATCGCCTGGGTGCCGGCGGAAGGCGGTGAGCAGGGTGAATAAGAAGATGTTGATCGCCATCGCCGTCATCGCGGTGCTCGCGATCGTGGCGTTCGCGATTTACAACGCGACCGTGCTGTCCTGGGGGTAGCGTGTAGGGGCGGGCGCGCGGTGCCGGAGATGCGGCATGGCCGCCGCGCGCGGTATCGAGTCGAGGAAGCGGTGTGGGCCGCTGTTCGTTAACCGAATGATTCGGGCTGTTTACAGGTCATTGCCCCTATCGATCGGTTTTCTTCGTACGATCAAAGAGATGTATGCGCTTCATGGGAGGATGCGATGGCTGTGGAAAAGACCAATCTCGGGCAAACTCAATTGGAACCTGCGTCGGGAGCTGACGCCCGCACTGCAGTCGATATTGCTGCAGCTGCAAACGCTGCGATAGAGATCGCGCTGCTGGCGGTTGAATTTCTACCAGGCGGCCCCGTTGCTTCCAAAGTGGCGCGGGGAGTGAGGAAGTTCGCGCCCGCGGCGAAAGTTGTTGCTCAGAAGCTGCCAGACATGGCGCCTGCCATGGCCCAGATAGCTGAAAAAGCGCAGGATAAGATGCCTGCGGCTGCGGCGGCTGGTGCCGAGAAGGTGAAAGATGTCGTGAAGGATGCTGCCGACCAGATCGGCGAGAAGGGCCGTGCGGCAGGGGACAAGGTTCGCGATGCGTTCGAGGAGCGCGAGCGCGAGAAGATGCTCAAGGCTGCTCGCAAGGCTTTGCTTGATGGTGCGGGCAACAAGTTGCCTGTCGATCAATTCCGGCAGAACTGGGATCTGCAGGTGTCACCCATGGGCATGATCGGGGATGGCTATATGGCGTTTGGTGGCTGCTATGCCATCGCCACGTATGCGTCTGCGGTCAAGAAGGGCGACTTTAGCAGCTTTAGGGACATCTACATCGGTAAGTCCGAGAATATGGGAAAAGCAATCCACGACGATCTGATTGGCTTGGGCAATGTGGATGTGTATGCAGATGTGAAGTACAAGCAGCATGTCTACATCCTGCTCTATCCGTGTCCTTCGGATAAGATCGACGAGCTTGAGGCTTCGTTGATCGCGGCGTTGGATGCGGACCTCTCGTACAACAAGGCGAGGGGATAGGATCCAAGTCAGTAAGGGACGAGCCGCCTTGTGTAAAAGGCGGCTCGTCTAGCTGATGTTGCCCACAACGCGTTGTGTCACGGGATGGTTTATGTGACTCCGTCGTTTACGAATGCGCCTCCAATGGGCCCTCTGTGCATACGGATCAGCGTATCGTTTCCCTTGTGTATTCAATGAACTGCTTGAGCTGCCAGATTTCATTCTGATACTCGGGTGGGTATGCTCTGATATAGGGTTTCGAGGCGCACGTTCGCTGCCCGCATCTCTTCAAGCTGGCGTGGGGTGTTGCCTTGTTGAAGCGTCATAAGAAAGTGAGTGCGACCCTTCATTCTGTCAGCCTCTGTTATGATTTGTCGCCAACGATCTTTGCAGGTTGTTTTTGCCGCCAAAACAACGAGGTTATCTGTCGAGTATGACAAATCGTGGTACGCGTGGCCCGAGGGGAAGACAAAATCGGGTTTCTTGTTCCCTTCGGTTACAACCTGCTCATCAAACGGCAAGAGATTGCCTTTAAAAATGGATGCGAGATGATGCTCAAGGCTTTTGCCTGCACGGCTTTTCCTGCGATTGAGAACGGTATTTGCCACGGAGACGAATTGCTCTACGGAGTCGAAGCCTCTACTGATGACGGGACCGTACACCTGCGCTTCGATCTCGCGGAAGATCGCGTACTCGACGCGTGTGTACTCGATAATCTTGAAATCAGGATTCTTCACGATGAGATCTTGTCGATCGTGGATGACATTCTGTATCTCACGCGCTTTTTCGGAAATCGTCTCGGAGAGCGGGAATTCAGAGTCTGCTCCTATGCCTAGGTATTTGACAAAGGCCCGGATTGCCGCCTCCTCGACGTCCTCGTGACTCTTCGGGCCAGTGAGAGGGTCGAACATCTGCCCTGCATCCTGCGGGCCGAGAGAGAATGCCGTAAGGTAGCGGTCGATCTCTTCTTCACTATTGAGAAGATACGCCTCATACTCGTCCTCGGCTACGCGAGAGAAGACGAATAGGGCGCCAGTATAATCTGGGTTGAGATAAGGGAAACCGCGGCCAAGTCGAGTAAGGCGAAGCTCGCCTTTGCTTTCATACCAAGTGAACGTGCTGTGGGTGACCACATCGTCTTGCCAGGTGATACGTATGTTGTCCCGCTTGGCAACATGTTCTTTTGGACGGTTGCCAAATATCATAGGCATAGCTTGGTTGCTAAGGAGGATGCCCGACTGATGGGCGCCGGTTGCCCCCGAGTCGTTTGCTGAAAGAAACTTGAAATAGGTTGTATAGCCTGCCTGGGTTGCCTCTATGGCTTTGGTGGCGAGATCAGCTTCCATGGGCTATTCCTTTTCGTCTAGTCTTTGCAGCTCGGCTATGAGAGCCTTGGCAACCTCACTCATAAGGGGCACGGCTACCGAGTTGCCAAATTGGCGATAAGCCTGTGTGTCTGATACCGGTATGATAAAGCTGTCCGGGAATCCTTGAAGACGTGCACATTCGCGTGGAGTGAGGCGGCGTGGATTGGTGCCTTCCTGCGGAATGAGAATCTCTGAGCCGTCTTTGTGGTAGCGGGCGGATAGCGTGCGGGATATTCCTTCGGGGCGCGCGAGACCGTATCCGAATCCATTGCCGGCAGCGCGGTGCTTTGCTGCGTAGGCCTGAAGATATGCCCATAGCTTATCGGAAAGGGTGTATTTTGCCGGAACATCATGCTCGAGGATATCGGCGAGAACGGGCTTGTTATTTGGCGTGGGAAAAACGAAGGAGAAGTTCGTTAGTCGACCGTAGCGCTTTCGGTCAAACCCGACAATTATAATCCTTTCACGATGTTGCGGAACATAGTCCTGGGCGTCGAGCACACGGTAGAAGACTTCGTAATCAAGCGAGTCGAGGGATTGTTTGATGACTTCGAAGGTGCGGCCGTGGTCATGGCTGGTGAGGTTCTTTACATTTTCCAGGAAGAACGCTTTGGGTCGTTTGGCAGCAAGAATGCGGCACACATCAAAAAAGAGGGTGCCTTGGGTCTCGTCTTCGAATCCCGTTGCTCGCCCAAGGCTGCGCTTCTTTGAAACGCCCGCAACAGAGAAAGGCTGGCACGGGAAGCCTCCTACGAGGATGTTGTGATCTGGAATGTCATCGGCGGGTACCTGAGTGATATCCCCATCGGGCGTTTCACCAAAATTCGCCTCGTATGTTTGCCTGCTAAATTTGTTCCATTCGCTGGAGTACACGCAACGTGCGCCAGCAGATTCCATTGCGAGCCTCAAACCGCCGATTCCGGCGAACAAATCTATGAAGGTATAGTCGGACATAGGTTCCTTTTCGTAGTGGAGTAACAGAAAGACATGATATGTCATGGTATGGACAAATCACTCGGCTCCCATCCTTGCCTATAGAAGTTACGAAGTAAGAAGAGGTTTCAGAGAAACGGCATGCGAGCCGCAATCATGTAAGGATGTATCCATTATTCAACAATGGGCGATGGATTGCCGCCTTCTGCACCACATCGAATGGAAGCCTGAAAGCGGGGGCGCCCTATTGTGGCGAGCGCCCCCTTGCGGAAGGCCTAGCCCTTGTACAGGACGATAGCCTTCATCCCAGCCTCGGCTAGAGTGGTACAAATTGCACCGACCTTGGCCAGGCCGTTCAGGACGGTAATGAGCTTGTCGCTCATATAGCTACCTCCTCTCCGAATAGAGTCCGAAGCTAAAAACCGGGTAGCAGGTCCGTCCTGTGCAGTGCAAACTTTAGCACGCTAACATGCGGCTGAACAGATGAAGGTTAGTTTGGCCGCTTTGTAATGACTGGAAGCATGTTGGAAGCTAAATGAACCATTACTTCAGCGGGACATGCAATGGACTGGATTCAACACCGAAAACAGCGTACTCGGTTAATACTTCACGAAGAGCTTCGAAAACAAAATCGCTTGTGAGGTAGGATTCGATTAATGAGTTCACACAGCCTAGCTCATCTTCCTGCGACAATCCGCGCAGGGGTGAATAGTAATAGTAGTTCTGAATATCGACATTAGCTGTTTTTACTATTAAGGAGATTTGCCACATAGGGGGTTCGCTGCCACATTTGTTGGCAAGAAGTCGGGCATCGTCGAGCGAGTCCAAGGTTAGTTCCTCGATGCCTTCGTTAAGATCTCTAGCCATATCGGCAAGGGTATTGGGGCCTATCTCGATTTGTTGTTTCATGTCATCTAGGAGTTTACACTGACTCGCGCTGAGCCTGATGCCGCCAAGCAACATGAACGTGATATCAAGCACCTCGTTTCTAATCTCCCGAACCTTGTCCAAGTCGTAGAAATTTGACTTGTGGAGTTTTCCGTTGCGGGTATCACCGTTGAAAGATTCCAAGCGTTGGAATAGCAGTTCACGGAAGCACTCGATATTCATCTCTGAATCGTAGATTTCCTTGTTGAATGAATCGTGCTGGCGGCTTGCGTAAAGATGTCTTAGAGACCCGAGCGTTACCTTTCCTCTATTCTTAGCTAGAAGAGACGTTGTGAGCGGGGTGGGGATGGCAGTCGTTTTCTCACTGAACACGACATCGAGCCCACTATCTATCCAGAGGGTGAGTAGATGAAAAAGCATCTGTTCAACTGCTTTTATGTATCCGACTACTGTTCCGGTTTGTTCAACGCTATCTGAAAGGCTGCTGATTTTATAACGCCATTCGGATGAAAGAAAGCTGGCTGCGAAGTCTGTGCAACCGAAGAGGGCTTCAAAATGATCATCATGGAGAACATTGCGCTTCAAGACGTCTAGATCGTGCCCCGGCATTCCCATCAAAAGCATGCGTTCCTCGATTAAGGGAAGCTCGCAATTTACATAATTGCTAATAGCCTCACGTCGAAATGATTCATATTCATAGACGGTTGGTAGAGCTACGACGGTGAATCCTTGGATGAGGCGGCCTTCTGCTTTTATGCGGTTGGCGGCATCGGCGACGCAATTGGCAGCCTCTTGTCCAAAGGTGTTTTGAACCCATTCCAGTGCAGATATATGTTTAATGCCGTACAGAGAATAACTTTCATTCCAGGAGTTAAGCCGCTCTCACAGCTTTGCATTGGATGCGTCCGTGAGCCAGACTAGGAAAACATCGTTAACTACCTTGTTCTTTACAAGCTCGTGAGCCCAGTACGCGGCGTTCTTCTCGCTTCGATCGAGCGGAGAATGTTTGATGTTTGGCCAAAGCATAATGCATCCGTGTCTCCGCTTGCCCTCCATATAGCCAAAGCCGACATGTTTAATGTGCTCGAAAGGAAGATCAAATGTTTGGATGGAGTATTCGGAAGCCATTTTTCTAATGCAGTTTGCGAATAGGGTTGGGGCGACGTTAATCCAGTTACTCCGCATTTGTTTCATGCTTGCATAATTAGGATCTTCGATTCCAAACAGAAAACCATCATTGAATTCGTTGGGGTGTGCAAAGCTCTTGGATAACTTTATTTCCTTCAAAGCCTGGTCAACGAAGCCTTGGCAATCCGATTGGCAACCCATATTACATCTGCTTTCTCGATGACATTATTCTCTTCCCATGCTCACTATCAGCGATAAGAGTTGCTGTCCGTGCAGTAGAATTCCATCCAGCGTTTTTCGACAAAGTCATGCTGGGCGAATATGATGGAGAACAAGCTAGGCAACTCTCAGGCCCCCTTCGGCGGCATATTTGTAAATCAGGTGAGCATTGTTGCGAAGGAATTGCTCCAGACAATCGATTTCGGCAGACGAGTACGCTCTTTCCCAGGGCGTCCAGGTGTACGAGGGCAGTTCGCAGCGAATGGAATCAAAGCCGGTTTCCGTCGGCCTCTCAAAATGTACGAGCACTTTCTTAGCGCCACCATCTTCGATGATGTCCGAGTGCATGACCTCAGTGCCGTCATCAAACGTGAGATACGGATACATCATGGTTCGTTCCTCTCAACCGTCACATCGAGCGAGCAGTACATCTCTTGAAACCCAGTATACCTATGGTCGCGAATGCATACGATATCGCAGCTCTCAGGCCTGTTTCTCCCCGCAATTCGCCATTCTATAGGTTCTGTCCCTGCTGCTCGTCGGGGCCGTTGCTAGCACCTCGCCAGCGTTGATGAGCCTGCGGATGCGGCTGCGCACCTGGTTGACGTTCATGCCGGTGAGCTCCTGCAGCTGCCTGGTGCTCAGCTCGCCATGTTCGGCCAGGCATTCCTTGATGTAACGCTCGCCCGTCTCGGTGCTGAGCCGCTTGGCGCGGGAATCCGCGCCGTCGCTTTTCCCGCTCGGCGCCGCGTCGTCGCCTGCCTCGTGCGTCGTCGCGTCGTCACTCGGTCTATGCAGGATCACCTTGAACTGGTCGATGCCCGGGCAGAAGGTCGGCTCCTCGAGCCCGCGCTCCTTGCATGCCTGGATCATCATGGGGATGCCCGAGCCGTTTCCCTCGGCGGGAGATCCCGCCTCGAGCGGCAGCGGGACAAGCGACATGAGGCGCATGAGTGCTGCGTTTCGGCAGCTCGAGATACCGCTTGCGAGCGTTTGCTTCCGCACGCTCCCGTAGAGCCCGCCGGGATTTGTGACCTCGATGCGGTCGTCGAAGATATCGACGTTGACCGCCTGTCCGTCAAAGCGCGGGTTGTATTCGCGATGTATGAGCGCGTTCGCCACGGCCTCGCGCAGGACCTCTTCGGGAATCTCGAGTTCGTCCACCCGCCCGATGCCGATAACGACGGACTTGGTTTTGAGATTCCGCTTGATCGCGCGCACCGCGTCGCCAATCATCTCCCCGATGGTTCCCTCACAAAGGGCTCGGTCAACGAATCGCAGCGTGCCTGCGCCTCCCTTGGTTGTTCCAGGGTGCACGGCTACATCGATCATGAGGCGCGGGAGAAACTGCTGCGGATATGTTCCAGCAGCAAGGAGCCCGGCACGGGTCACCGCCCCCTCGGCATCGATGAAATTGAGGCGCTCGAGTTTTGCCCGCAAGGTGTCCGCTCCTATGAGCGCGCGGGGCGTTTGCGTGAGTGCGCGCTCGAACGTTGCCGATACGAGGGCATCATTGAGGTTGGGGATGCCTGCTTCTGGCACAGGCGTTCTGTCGTAGTTTTCATAGAGCGCCGCGGTGGAAAGCGAGAGCGTCTCGCTCGTGCTGAGAGCGAGATCCTGATCGTCTTCGCGCTTATAGCTGCCCGCCTGCATACCCTTGCTTTTGATGTAGCACGGCTTCGCATGGGCGGGAAGCTCGTCGATGGTGATGACGAGGAGGTTGGATTCCTCGAACGTCATGCGCATTATGTCGTAGCGGGGAGGGTTTGCGACTTTGCCTTCTCCGTTTCGGTCGGTCATGCCCGCGATAAACTGGTCGCAAACGCGCTCGATGGCAAAGCCCTCAACCGGGGTGAACCCTTTGCGTTCGCTCAAGCCCAAGATGATGACGCCGCCGTGCGTATTCGCAAACGCGCTCACGGTTTCCCAGATGTCCTTGGATAGGGACGACCGGCATTCCTTGACTTCGACTTCGGCATCGTCGGTGCCCTGTTTGCGGAGGCGTTTGATGATCGCAGTAAGCTGCTCTTCAGTTATCATAATGCAATCCTCACTTACAATATGACTCATATTCAGTTATTATAACTGAGAAAAGATCTAATGTAGCTGAGTTATTCCGCGACTTAGCGATGGCGAGAGGGTCGCGTTTAAAATGACCGCATAGGTCGGGAAAGTCAATACTGCCATGTTGTTCGGGCGCGCAGGCATTCCGAAAAAGGAGCGCCTCGCGTCTTTTGCGTAGGCTTTTCCAACGCGGTGTGCTGCCGTGGATTACTCGCACGATTGCAACTGCGTCGATTCTTCCGTGTCCCCGGTTCTGTTTCACTGGATTACCGTGGGTCATCGCCTCTGGACAGTGACCTTTCTCCTCTTCGCCGTCGATGAGCTGGGTGCCTTGGTTTTGTCTGCACGGTCTCCGGCTTGCGGGCGCAAGGTGCCTGGGCGGCGCGTCCTCGATTATTTCCGATGCAAGGATATAGACATTGCCGAGGCAGGAGAATTCTGCAGCATGGCTTGCTCTCTGGCACTAAATGCAAGTTTTGAGTCTTTTGGCCTCCGGGTTGAAGGCGTGAATAAGCGAACAAATGATGTTTAATAATCACATAGTTCAGTAAAATACCCAATTCTGGAGCGTTTCGGCGTTCGAGCAGCGGCTCGGGTGCGTTGGGGTCCGATCCATTTGCCGTCAGATGCCCTGAAAGGGGCTTCGCGATCGCCCAGTGACCTCCTCATACGCAATCAACGCGATATAAAAGACTCAAAATTGACATTTAGTGCCACCGAGGTGTTGCCTGAAGGCCGATTGAGCGAATCTGCGAAAAAATAGATACGTAAATACGGATATAGTAGCAAATCTATGCATTTTAAGGTTCATATTGGCGTGTCAAGCCACGAAGCGCTTGGCCCATAGAGATGGAAGGCGCAATTCACCCCTCCTGCCCCCATCGCTACGGTCTCGCTGCCTCTCTGCCCCCATCGCTACCGGCATCGCTATCCCTATCGGCATTCCCATCCTACTGCCGTTGCCGCACCCAAAACAGCTGCTGCTAACATGTTTGGACTTGCCGGCGGGATGCGCTTGTCCGCGGGATGTCGGCGGGATTCTGCTATCCGGATCCGCCCGGCATGCGCCCTACCGCCTGTAGAACAGCTCGCGCGCACGCTCCTTCAGCTTCGTGGCGCGGATGACGCCCTCGTACGATTTCAGTTTGATCTCCGGGAACGCGTTGAAGAAGCGAAGCTCGCGGCGGGTCATCATGGTCTTGAGCTTCTCGGGCGCAGCCTTATCGGCGCGCTGGGCCATGCTTCGCGCGTGCCGGGCGACCAGGCGCAGGCTGCGCTCTCCCTCGGCGATGAATGCGGGCATCTCGACCTTGCTGCGCATCGACTCGAGCGCGCTGTCGGATAGGGAGGACAACCACGTGTTGATCGCGCGGCTTTGGGTCTTCAGTTCGACGGCCGAGTCCAGCACGCTTTCGGGAACCTTGTCGAGCATGGATTCGGAGGCCTCCTTCAAAGAATCGTTGATCTTGTCGGCCATCTCGATGCGCATCAGTTCGAGTTTCTGCGACAGCTGACGCCAGCTCGCCAGGGTGAACGCGGTGTCGAGCGCGAGCAGCACCGCGCATGCGACGGCGACCGTTGCCAGAATGCCCCTCGGCACCGGGGAGAGCGCCGCGAGCAACGCGGGTTCGGCCGCGCGGCAGATGATTACCGCTCCGACTCCGAAGAGCATCGCCCCGTACAGGCAGACCCTCCCGTTGATGTTGAAGGGGAACTTGGAGTAGTCCCAGAACCGCGCGCCGGTGAGCCGTTCGAGCAAGGCGCCCACGCTGTATTCGATCGCGCTGCACACCAGGGCGGCGGCTAGGAACTGCACGCCGACGTTGGGAATGCCGCGCAGCAGGAGCCAACATGCGAGCGCGCCCGCTCCGTAGATGGGACAGCAGGGGCCGAGGAGAAAGCCGCTGTTCGCGAAATGCCCGTAGTTGGCGAGCGCGCAGATGGTCGATTCATAGAGCCAGCCGATGAAAGCGAAGACGAGAAACGACAGGAACAGCGCCGAGAGCGGGGCGCCGGTCGCCGCGAGATCGGTTGCGATGTCCTGAAGGTACGTCATGCTCGCGATTCCTTTCCGCTGCGATTCCCCAGGGGCATTCGCGCCTCGATCGTCTCGCCGAGCGCGCATGCCTTGTCTGCCATGCATACGATCCACGCTTCGCGGCAGGTCGGGGGTATGGGCACCAAGGGGAACATATGTCGAGCGATGATGTTTCGCTCGCGCTCGGTGAGCTCGAAATCCTCCGATGCGCGCTCGAGTGCCGTCGAGGGATGTGTGAAGCCGTGCAGCCGATGCGAGGGGTCCGGGTCGTGCCAGTCGTAGAGGAAGTAGTCATGAAGCAACGCGCCGCGAATGAGGGAGGCGCGATCGATGCGGACGCCCATGCGTTGGAGGAGGGAGGCGAAGGCGGCGCTCGCGCGTGCGACCGAGCGGACATGCTCGTAGACGCTTACGTTTCCGTGTTGGATGAAGTTGCGCGTGAGGCCGAATCTGCCCGCCTCCTCGAGCGTTCGGGCGACGAGCTCGACCTCGTCAGCCGCCGTCTGCTCCGTCATCGGTGCGCTATCCTGTGCGCGCATCCAGGCCCTCCGTTCCTCAAAGCCCGTTGTCTTTCTATCGATAGGTTCGGTGCGGTCGAATCGAACCGACCGCGTCGAGCGCGCTCCGTCGGGCGCGCCCTCATGACGGTACCCAATGAGGGGCGGCTATACGTGATGAACAACGGGATGAATAAGGTTTTTACAGAGAACCTCGACACGCGGTTATGGTACGGGTCGCGGGTGGATTCGAAAGGGCGGTGAATGCTGCGGGTTCGCGTCCGCCGCTTGGGCCGAAGGGCTCGCCTGCGTTACGGGTTTCGCATCGAATCGCGGGCATTATCTTGGGCCGCCACCTCAACCTCGTCTTTTCGGACCGCAAGGCTGATCGGCGCATGAAGGGATCGAGTCCTCTGCCTTTCTACCACAGGCACGCGTCGATGATCTCGCGCCCGCGCAGGACGTCGATCCATTCGGAGGGAATCGCGTCGAAACCGTAGACGATACCCGCGAGCGCGCCCGCCACGGCGCCGCCCACCAGGTAGGCGGCCTCGCTGAAGCTGTAGAGGGGCGAGAGCTCCTCGAAGCGCACGAGCTCGGCGCCGGC
>OGYY01001949.1_pt1 | contig 16328 bp, 10 predicted proteins | sample 1576671 | NCBI WGS metagenome assembly OGYY01 (sample SAMEA3541593, study PRJEB24748) | human gut metagenome | biome: human gut; feature: human-associated habitat; material: faeces | place: China | collected 2012 | reverse complement strand
TAAGAGTTTTGTTATCAGAACTTGTAACGTCCCGCCGGAATACCTATGTATCATTGACCGATGCCGGAAAGGCTGCCGTACAGGAAGCCGACCAGACGCTTGCTACGTTCCATGAAGGCATCCAAAAGCGGTTCACCAAAGAGGAAGCCGAACAACTCATGGCACTGCTCCAGCGACTCTATGCAGCGGCTGCGGAGCAGTTGGCAGAAATGAAGGAAGGAGCACAGAAACCAGATGGGAAAACTCTTTAAAAACCTCAAACCATACTGGAAGTCCGTGCTGGTGATTGTGGTACTGCTTGTGGTGCAGGCATTTTGCGACCTGTCCCTCCCGCAGTATACCTCAGACATCATTGACACGGGCATCCAGAACAGCGGGGTGGAACACATCCTACCAGAAAAAATCACGGCGGAAGAGTTCCAGAACGCCCAGCTTTTCATGACAGCAGACGAACAGAAAACATGGCAGGATGCTTACAGCGGGGATGGCGACCTCCTAGACCGCAACGACTTCTCCAAAAAAGACTTGGAACAGTTCGACAGCGACCTCATCGTTCCCATCCTGCTGAACTACCAGATGTCCATGATGTCCGAAGACGGCTTTCGGGAAATGCTCATGCAACAGCAGCAGGGCAATCCGCAGGCAGCCGAACAGCTGAAAACCATGTCCATTGCCGACATCGGGAAGAGCATGGGCGTGACCCTCACGCCGTTTGAACGCACCGAAGAGGACGACGACGGCAACGAAACCACTGTCACTTGCGTGGACGTTCGTCCACTCTTTGCAGCGATGCAGGAGGCTGGACAGTTCACCGAAGAAACCCGCTCCGAGATGCGGAGTCAGCTTGAAACTATGCTTGATACCATGGGCGAATCCCTTGTGCAGTCCATGGGCATTGCCTATGCCGTGCAGTGCGACCAGGCAGCCGGACTGGATACCGACAAAATTCAAACGAATTACCTCTGGGCAGCCGGCGGAAAGATGATCGCTATCGCATTCGCCATGATGGCAGTGACGATTTGCATCAGCTATGTGGCTGCACGAGTTGGTGCAGGGGTCGGCAGAGATTTGCGGAAAAAGGTCTTCTCCCGTGTCATGCAGTTCTCCAATGCGGAAATGGATCAGTTCTCCACCGCTTCCCTGATTACCCGAAGCACCAACGACATCCAGCAAGTACAGATGGTCACCGCAATCTTCCTGCGGATGCTGCTGTACGCTCCGATTTTAGGTATTGGCGGTATTCTGAAAGTTGTCAATACCGGTGCTGGCATGGGCTGGGTCATTGCCTTAGCCGTGCTGGTCATTCTGGGCATTGTCGGTGTTCTGATGTCCATCGCCATGCCGAAATTCAAGAAGATGCAAACACTGGTTGACCGTGTGAACCTGGTTTCCCGTGAAATTCTGACGGGGCTGTCCGTGATTCGGGCATTCGGCAGAGAAAAAACCGAAGAAAAACGGTTCGACACTGCCAACCAGAACCTCACCAAAACCAACCTGTTCGTCAATCGGGTTATGACGTTCATGATGCCTGTCATGATGCTGATTATGTACAGCCTGACGATTCTGATTGTCTGGGTTGCTGCCCATCGGATTGACGGCGGTTCGATGCAGGTTGGCTCGATGACCGCATTCATCACCTATGCAATGATGATTGTCATGTCGTTCCTGATGCTCACCATGATGTCGGTGATGCTGCCCCGTGCCTCTGTTGCAGCTGGCAGAATTGACGAAGTGTTGCAGACCAAAACTTCTGTTCAAGAACCGACTGCTCCGCAGCACCTCGCACAGCCGGCTGGCGTTCTGACATTCGACCACGTTTCGTTCCGCTATCCGCATGCGGAAGAAGATGCCCTCTCCAACTTGAGCTTTACCGCAGAGCCGGGGAAAACCACTGCCATCATCGGCAGCACGGGTTGCGGCAAGTCCACGCTGGTCAACCTGATTCCACGGCTTTATGATGCAACCTCCGGCAAAATCACGCTGGACGGCGTGGAAATTCAAGATTTATCGCTGGAGGAACTCCGGCAGCAAATCGGCTTTGTTCCGCAAAAGGGCGTGCTGTTCTCCGGAACGATTGCCAGCAACTTGCGATTCGGAAACCCAACGGCAACCGATGCTGAAATTCAGCAGGCTGCGGAAATCGCACAGGCTTCCGACTTTATCGAAGAAAAACATGACCGATATGAAAGCACGATTGCACAGGGCGGTTCAAACGTGTCCGGCGGTCAGAAACAGCGTCTGACAATTGCAAGAGCGATTGCAAAACATCCGAAAATCTTTGTATTTGACGACAGTTTCTCAGCCCTCGACCTGAAAACCGATGCAGCCCTCCGAAAGGCATTACAGGAACAGGTACAGAACAGCACGATGATTATCGTAGCACAGCGAATCAGCACAATTCTGCACGCTGACCAGATTTTAGTACTGGAAAACGGCAGCATTGTCGGCAAGGGCACACACGAAGAACTGTTACACAACTGTACCGTTTACCAACAGATTGCAAAATCACAGCTTTCTGCGGAAGAACTCGGACTCTCTGAATCCGATACAGAGAAAGGAGCGATGAACGATGGCGAATGAACAACGGCGTGGAATGGGTCGCCGGATGGGCGGCAGAATGACAGTCGAAAAGCCAAAAGATTTTAAAGGCTCAATCGGTAAGCTGTTCGCCTACATGAAACAATATCATGCAGCCGTACTGATTGTCATGCTGTGTGCAATTGCCTCTACGGTGTTCAGTGTCATTGGCCCAGACATCTTGGGCAAAGCGACCACCGAACTTTCTAACGGACTGCTGGCGAAGATTCAAGGCACAGGCAGCATCAACTTCACGAAAATCGGGCAGATTCTCTTGTTTGTCCTCGGCTTATACCTGCTCAGCTCGCTGTTCAACTTTGTACAGGGCTGGATTATGAGCGGTGTCACGCAGAAAATCTGCTACCGGATGCGAAAAGACATCTCCGAAAAAATCAACCGCATGCCAATGGCATACTTTGAAAGCCGTACCTATGGCGAAGTGCTCTCCCGCATTACCAACGATGTCGACACCCTCGGACAGAGCCTGAACCAGAGCATTACCCAGATTATCACATCGGTTGCAACGATGGTCGGCGTTCTGGTCATGATGCTGCGAATCTCTCCACTGATGACGCTGATTGCAGTTGTCATTCTGCCGATTTCGGTTGCCATGATTTCTTTGGTGGTCAAGAAGTCCCAGAAATACTTCAAGCAGCAACAAGAATACTTGGGACACATCAACGGGCAAGTAGAAGAAACCTATGCCGGTCACACCGTCATTCAGGCATACAACAAGGAACAAGACACCATTCAGCAATTCTCTGAAACCAATGATACCCTTTACCATTCCGCTTGGAAGTCGCAGTTTCTCTCCGGCTTGATGCAGCCAATCATGATGTTTGTCGGAAACCTGGGCTATGCAGCCGTTGCCCTCTCTGGCGGACTGCTCGCCATTCGGGGAACAATTACTATCGGTGATATTCAGGCATTCATTCAGTATGTCAAGAACTTCACCCAGCCGATGCAGCAGATTGCACAGGTTTTGAATCAGGTACAATCCATGGCGGCTGCCTCCGAACGGGTCTTTGCATTCCTGGAAGAGGAAGAAGAAGTGCCGACCGAACATCCGATTGCTCTGCCGGAACAGATTGCCGGAACTGTTTCGTTCCAGCACGTTTCCTTTGGCTATCAGCCGGAGCAGCAGATTATCCACGATTTCAGTGCAGATGTTCAATCTGGACAGAAGATTGCAATTGTGGGTCCAACAGGTGCCGGAAAGACGACCATGGTCAAACTGCTGATGCGGTTCTATGATGTCAACAGCGGAGCGATTCTGTTAGACGGGCACAACGTCAAAGACTTTGAACGGCACGACCTGCGGAAAGCGTTCGGCATGGTCTTGCAGGATACATGGCTGTTTCAGGGCACGATTATGGAAAATATCCGCTATGGCAGACTGGATGCAACGGACGAAGAAGTCATTGCTGCTGCAAAGGCAGCCCATGCGGACAGCTTTATCCGCCAGCTGCCGGACGGCTACCAGATGGAATTGAACGAAGATGCCAGCAATGTTTCCCAGGGACAGAAACAGCTGCTCACCATTGCCCGTGCAATTCTGGCAGACAATCGGGTCATGATTCTGGACGAGGCGACCTCCTCCGTCGATACCCGAACCGAAATCCAGATTCAAAAGGCAATGGATCACCTCATGGAGGGCAGAACCAGCTTCATCATTGCCCATCGGCTTTCGACCATCCGAAATGCAGATTTGATTCTGGTCATGAAAGATGGCGACATCATCGAGCAAGGCTCACATGACGAACTGCTTGCAAAGAATGGCTTCTATGCAGATTTGTATCGTTCCCAGTTCGCACAGACCGCATAAACAGAAATTCATTCGATGGCTTTTCAAAACCGACAGAAAGCAAGGTTCTTTCTGTCGGTTTTTTCTAGATATGGGATTTTTTACAGGATTCGCCTTGACGAATCTATAATTTTTTGGTATAATAAAAACAGCATTTCATAGAAAAAACATGAATTTCCAACTCATGTACCAAAGGAGGAACGTCCATGAATCCCTATAAGCAGTGCCCCAACTGCGGACGACAATTTCCAGTCACAGATATTTTTTGTGATAACTGCGGCTGTCAGCTTGATTTGATTGCTCCAGAACAGGCACAACCACCCCAGCAACCCTTTGTGCTGCCAACCCAGCAGCCGCCAGCACAAGCCACCACAGTCTATGCGGAAAAGCCGAAAAAAACAGGCGTACTGATTGGTCTGCTGGTTGCCATTCTTCTTGTTTTGGCAGCAATGATTGTATTGGGATTCTTTCTCATTCATCAATTGAATCAGAATGATACGACCAACCATACTTCTGAACTTGCAGCCGTTGCCCAGACAGAAACCACGGAAATGGCTGCAGAAACAGAACCGCCAGCAGCGGAAACGGCTGCTCCGGAAATCGAAACCAAAATTTCTGTGGTGACGGTCATTGAACAAGTCACCGTGCCACAGACCGACTCGCCTTCTGTCTATGCCGTTCCGACTCCAGAACCAGACCCACAGCCTGCCGGAAAAACGTATCAGGCGTTTGTAGATGCCTGCACTTGGGCAGATGCCAAACAAAAATGCGAGGCTGCCGGCGGTCATCTCGCTTACATCACCAGCGATGAAGACTGGAATCAGGCAATTTCTGTTTTGTCCGGAACGGGGCTGCGGTATGTATGGCTGGGCGGCTCGACTTATATTTCCAATGATGGTTCTACCATCACCGCAAGCTGGCTGAATGGCAGCAACTTGAACTACATCGACAATGCACGCCATTGGTATCCAAATGAGCCTTCCGGCTGGGACAACTCTTCTCCGGAACACTCCCTAGAGCCTTATATTTTGCTGTGGTATGTAGACGATTACTGGAGCTTGAACGACACCAGCAACGACATCTTGAAATATTACAAGCCGGAACGGATTGGGTATCTGTGTGAATTTGAGTGACATCCTCCCCCGCCTGAAGAGGCGGGGGCTTCCTCTTGCAAGAACAAGCAGTCGGTTCTCGTTCGAGCAGTCCACTGACTACAGCATAAGCGAGCGAACCCCGTGTGTCCCACGGTTCTATTGGCTTTGGCTATGCGAAAACGATTCGCATTCCTTCATTTCTGATATTGATTGCAGCGTTTACGTCTCTGTCGTGATGTGTGCCACATTCAGGGCAATCCCATGCTCTTATGCTGAGATTCTTTGTTTCTGTGTTTTTGTATCCACAGCATGAACAAAGCTGACTGCTTGCAAAGAATTTGTCTATCTTAATAAGTCTTTTGCCTTGTTCTTCAAATTTGTATTTCAAAAATGCTGTGAACATCCCCCAGCCGTTATCGGAAACGGATTTCCCGAAATGTAACGCCTGTGACATAGCTTTCATGTCAAGGTCTTCAATACACACACAATCGTAGGCATTGGCTATCTGTCTTGACTGCTTGTGCAGAAAATCCTTACGCTGATTCGCTACTCTTTGATGCAGTTTTGCAACTCTGATACGCTGTTTTTCTCGATTCTTAGAACCTTTTTGCATAAGCGAAAGTTTCCGTTGTTCACGTTTCAATCTTTTCTCTGCTTGTCTGTAGTATCTTGGATATGCAGGTTCATTTCCCTTGCTATCCTTGTACAATTCGTGCATGGAGAAGTCTAGTCCAAGAAAATTATGAGGTTCTTTTTCTTGTACTTGATTTTCGTACTCAAAAAGAACACTTGCATAATATTTTCCGCTTGGAGTTTGACTTACTGTAACAGATTTCAGTTTGTAATCAAATAGAACCTGTCTGTGCTGTTTTAGCTTTACAAATCCGACTTTTGGAAGTTTGATATAACCATTTTCAACGGATATATTTCCATTTACACAGTTTGTTGTATAACTTTTGCGGTTGGATTTCTTGGATTTGAATTTTGGAAAACCAATTTTAGGACTTCTAAAAAAATTATTGTATGCTGTCTGCAAATTCATTTGAGCGTTTGCCAAAGCAAGGCTGTCCACTTCTTTCAACCATTCAAATTCTTTTTTGTATTGAGCAGGTGTATTATTCAGCTTTTTTCCGGTTTCTTCATAATACTTAATTTTATCTGCCAACATACGATTGTATACAAAGCGAACGCAGCCAAAAGTCTTAGCAAACAAGATTTGTTGTTCTGTGTTTGGATATATCCTGAATTTGTATGCCTTGTTTGCCATAATTTCACTTCTTTCCTCTGTCTTTCTGCCCTTGGCTTTCGATATATTTCTTTATCACTTCAATCGGTACTCCACCTGTTGTGAGCAAGCAAAAGCTCTGACTCCAGAAATATTCTTTCCAAAGTTTTTGGCGTATTTAACGCCCGTTTCATCAGGCAGAGGTCAACCACGGTGATGGTTTCATCATCGTTCCAGTCGCCTGCTGTCCAGTCGGTCAGCTCTCCAGCACGGATTAGCCACTTCTGCAACATCGCCACATCTGCAAGGTCAAATGTGCCGTCTGCATTCACATCGCCCTGCACCGTATCTGGTTCGGGGTCTGGTTCGGTATGCCCTGCAATCACTGCAGCGGTCAGGAACAACACCGATGCATTCCCGTAAATCGTATTTTCATTGGTGGTATATTCCGTGTCGCTGTCCATGTAGCACTTCCCGTCAAACTTGGAAAGATGGCGGTTGTTGTGGTAGTTCGTGCCCTCCGTCACATAGCCTTTCGGCACTTGATACGGAGTCAAGGCTGCATCAACCGAGTAAATCTTGCTATAGATATTTTCCACGCTGCGTTCCCCGTAGCCGGAAACATAGCTGAACGAAATCGGATTATCCCCCAACAGATAATCAAAAGCATGGTCTGCTGCCTCAGAAACAGCCGTTGGAATGTTGTCTTGCCCCTCAAGGATGACGCTGCCCAGCAGCAAAGTCATGGCATTCTGTGCAACATTGCGGTTCGAGCCCCACCAATAGCCCCAGTTCGGGAACACCATGCCCCAGTTGTTATGCTGCAACATATTTGTTCGCCACGGGGTGAAGTTGGAAAACGCCTCCGTCATGACTGCATTTGGCTGCTCGTTCTGATACAGATAGTGGAAAAAGCCTAAGAACGATTCTCCGGCATGGTTATAGCTCAGCGAGATGTTCTTGAAACAGTTCTGTACGGCATCGGTGTTGCAGTTCGCCAGCAGGTAATTTTCATACGGGCTGACATCGCCGCCAGCAGTTTTCACTGCCCGATAGAGCGAGCCGGCTGCCCAGAACAAATCTCGGTCAAATTCTTCCTGCGTAAAGGTATAAGTCCGGTTCGCTGCTCCAATTGACATATGCTTTGGGTTGGATGGGTCTGTCACCCAGTTCCATGCACGCAGTGCGGTTTCCAGACAGGTATCTGCAAAGTCGGCATATGCTGGAATCTCCCGATAGACCAGGTAAGCATGTGCAAAGATTGCCGCTGCATCGGCGGTTGCAAGGTGCGAACGCAAGTCCTTTGCGGAATCGTCTGACTGATACGTATCGGTCGAACGCAGCGTATCTTCCAGATAAATCACGTCGTCTTTATAGTTCGCTGCCACATAGAACGAGCCGTCCTTGTCGCTGTGCTCCAGCTTCAGCAGCATATCCAGTTCCCACTTCAATTCGCTCAGTATCCCCGGAGCGTCCACATAACGGGCATTGTTCGGGTCGGTTTCTGGGATGTTCAAATCCATGTTCTTGAACGTATCCGGAAATAGTTCATATGCCAGCAGCAAATCTTCCACTGTTCCGGCTGCCGGAGAAACATATTTCCCGTAGTCCCCTGCATCATACCAGCCGCCGGAAACGTCATAGGTTTCAGCGTTTGGGTTATCTCGGTCTGACCACTTCTTGACGGTTACATCATTGGGATGCAGGTTCTCACGGGCAAATACACCGGCATAGGTTTCTTCCAAGTCAATGCCCTGCCGCTGATAGTAGAAATATTTCGTCATGTCGCTGAACAGTGCATCATAGACATGATTTTCAATGGAAAATGTCGGCGATAAAATCGTATCCGTATCCAGTCCATCCGCAACATCCTGCGGCGAACGAGCAGACGCATCCAATCCAGCATCCGGAATGCGGATATAATACGAGCCGGGTTCTGTCACCGCATCAAAGGAAATCGTATGTACCATTTCGCCGGAAAGCGTTTCTTCTTTCTGTGCTGTGGGCAATGTTCCGGTTGCAACAACATTCCCCTGCTCCGCATCTACAATTTCATAGGTTTTTCCATCCAGTGAGCCGAACTTGTCGAAATAGCTGACCCGTGCAGTCTTTGCTCCGTTGGAGAAATAGCCGACCTGATTCACCTTAATCATCGGATACTGCCGCTCGTCATCCGTGGAGGTAATCTTGACATTTTGGAACGAAAGCGTAGTATCGCTCGACACACCGCCCACATACACATACCAGAAGTTATCCAGCCGGAAATCGGAATCCGGATTGGCATCCACCAGCGTTTTAATCGGCAGGCTGTATGCCGTCCAGTTGGTTTCTGCATTCAGTTTCCCGTATTGTTCCAGACTCGACCACTCAATCTTGATGGTCTGGTTGTGGTGATGGGAAACCAAGCCAATCCGGAACGTCGTCGTTCCCGTACCGTTGTTTTTCACCGCAAAGTGCAACATACCGTGTTCGTAATAGTCTTGCATATTCAGTGTTGTCCAGTTGGTGTTTGGGGTCATGGTTGCACCGCCCCAGCTTTCCGTTGTCCAGTTTTTCCCGTCATTGTCAATGAGAATCGTTTGCAGCTGTAAACCGGGAGTTTCCTCCACGTTTGCCGCCCAAGCGTTCGCAGGCAGTACCGAACTGCACAGAACAACGCTCAGCAGCCCTGCCATCCAACGCTTTTTTGAAAAAAATTTCATGGTAAAAATGCTCCCTCTTTTCCGCAATTTTTTCCATTATACCATAAAAACCGCCGAGATACAACGCTGCTTTTGTAACTTTTTACAAGGGATTCTCGCAAATCGTTCCAAAAATTTTTTCTTTTTCCCGTACAATTCTGATAATTATAGAACAAATCTGCTATACAGTCCTGCTTTTCTCTGCTATAATAAACTACAGAATTTCGCGCTTCCCCAAGTGTAGAAATCTTCATTTTGTAATCCTCATATAGGGAACAGTGGTTCTTCGCCACTGTTCCTTTGAACCATCCTATTTATTTTTCTCAATCATATGCAAACAAGGGCTTCCTTTCGGAAGTCCTTGTTTGCGTTTTGGGCTGGATGTTCTGGGCTGCAAATCCATCAATTTTTCTGTGTTCACAAAAAACAATTGAAAAGGAAATACAATTCGCATTATAATAAAAGCACCAATGAAAAAAGGGTGATGGTATGCGTTATCAACTTGCGATTTTTGATATGGATGGCACGATTTTGAATACCTTACAGGACTTGACCAACAGTCTGAATGCAGCGTTGCAGCTGTCGGGCTATCCGCAACATACACTGGAAGAAGTCCGGTTCTTTGTCGGAAACGGCATCCGGAAACTGATTGAACGAGGCGTTCCAGCTGGGACACCCGTTGCACAGATTGACAAGGTGCATCAGGATTTCACGGAACACTATCGGGTACACTGTGCGGACACCACGCAGCCCTATGCAGGGATTCCGGAACTGTTGCAGCAGCTGCGGAACGCTGGCTGCAAGACGGCTGTCGTTTCCAATAAGGCGGACTATGCTGTGCAGGAGCTTTGCAAGCAGTATTTTGACGGGATGTTTGATTTTGCCGTGGGCGAACGGAAGAACATCCTGAAAAAGCCGGCTCCGGACGCTGTCAACGAGGTGTTGCAGCAGTTGCAGACTGACCGCTCGCAGGCGGTTTATATCGGCGATTCGGATGTGGATGTCGAAACCGCCAAGAATGCCAAGATGGACGGTATTTTTGTAGACTGGGGCTTCCGGTCGAGAGATTTCCTGCTGGAACATGGGGCAAAAACAATTGTTTCCCAGCCAGAAGAACTCGCAGAACAAATTTTAGGCTAATGCGATTTCGTATCCATAAATCGGAATGAGATAGGAGGATGGCGGTTTCCGCTGTCCTCTTATTTTATGGTTCTGTGTATTTTATTCTGGACGTTGCCATCATAATTCTGCACAAAAATCAGCATTCCAATTTGTGAGAAATTCCAAACAACATGGACGTTTTGTAAATTTCAAAAAAACTTGTACGTTTGTGTACAAGTTTTTCCCGAAAATCGCTGTATAGTGAAAGGGGTTTCTTTCGCACACAAAAACCATGTAAAGGAGTGTTGACGATTCATGCAGATTACCATTGAAGAAGCAACCTATTATGCCGTGACAGACTGCCGCATCCTCGCCATCCAAGGCGAGGCAAACACACGCTCTGTCCACTTCACTTACCCTGCGGTTTCCGGTGCAGAACAGTATTTTCTACGGGTACAGCTGCCGGAATCCCTCATCTATGACCTGCCCATCACGGAGAATACCGTCGTTCTTCCGGCATCTGTGACCGGATACGCTGGCATTGTCCCGATTCAGTGGATTGCCAAGAATTCCACGGGGTCTGTCATTGCAAAATCTCAGCTGATTCCCTCGATTGTAAAGCCGTCCATTCAGGGCGACACCTCGGCACTTCCCACGCCAGAAGAACTCATCACCAAATATGACGAGTACTTGAACACCATGCGGGACATTCAGCAGGATGTCACCAAGAAGAGCGAAACCGTAAAAGCCGATGCCGACCGAGCAGAAAGCTGTGTCAGCCGTGCAGAAGCCCTGCTGCAATCCATGCAGGGGCTGACCATTGGCGAACGGGTACGGCTGTATGTGGACGCAGAAGCCGGCTCAGACACCAACAACGGAAAGGCGACCACCACTGCTGTGCAGACCATCGACCGTGCCCTTGTACTGGCGAATGCCTTCCAGCAGGCGATTATCTGCCTAAAGCGTGGGCAGACCTACACCGCCACGGACAAGAGCAATGAATACGGCATGGGCATTCAGCTGTATCACAAAACGCTCCGCTTTGAAGCCTACGGCACAGCAAGCAACAAGCCAAAGATTCAGAATGCGATTTTCACCTATAACTGCAATTTTGAATGGAAAGACATTGACCTCACCGGAAACAACAGTGTATTCACGATGTACAACACGATTTCCAGCTTTGAAGGCTGTGCGTTCTACTGGGTGGAATCCCACAACAGCTTTGCACAGGTACGATTATGCGACATTCAGCGAGAATGGGTACAGTATGGCGGCTTTTCCGTCATCTCCAACGCAGAGAGCCTGTATCACCATATCGGCGGCATTCAGGTAAATCAGGGGGCGAGAGTCGATTACAGCGGTTTTGGAATCGGCTCTTATGGAAATGATGGCTGTTCCGTGCTGACCATTGACGCCATTCCGGAAAAGTTACAGAAAACAAAGAACATTGCAGAGGGCAGCATTGAAACAAAGACCGTTTATGTGAACGCTGCCACCGGCTCAGACGCACGGGATGGCACTTCACAGGCAAAAGCCCTGCTAACGATGAGCAGAGCCTTACAGTTCACGCAATACGCAAAAAAAGCTGTCATTTATTTGGCAGCTGGAACTTATCCCATTCCAAACAAAACATTAACCCTGCTTGGTCGAGATGTTCGGATTTATGGCAATGCCGCAGCGACAACAACCATTCAAGGGAATTTTGTCTGTGAAAATGGATTTTTGCATCTGTCCAAAGTCACCATTGACAACACCGACAGCGATACTGCAAACACATCCACAACCGCAATCCTTGCACAGTATAATGGAACGGTTCGGATTTCTGATTGTGTGGTGAATGCCAACTCTAAAAATGCAGTTGGTGTCTCTGATATGTCGAACATTTGCTGTTCTGGTACGGAATTTAAAGGCAATGCACAGTATGCTGTTTATGTAACCGGACAAGGTGACGCAAAAATTTACAGCTGCACCAATAGTACTACAAAAAGCATTTATTCTGGTGCAAATAGTATGGTTCGGATTACACAGAGTAACGAAAGTGATTTCCCTTACACGAATGCAAATAATGGCATGGTATTTGTAAATGGGCAGCAGGTCTTGCCGAAAAAAACTGCCGTCACCAGTGACCAAGCTACTTCCTCTGATTGAAATTGATGTTTTCTTGCCCGCTTAATTTCTAAAACATGGCAGCCGAACTTGCACGCATCTGCATTTCGGCTGCCGTATTCTTTATTTCTTCTGTTTTTGTTACTCCACCCAGTCTGACGACTCTTTCGGAAACAGTTCCGGTGATTTCTTTCAAGTAAAAATACCCCATCCCAGCAATCAATGAAACCGGCAGCCAAACTTGCACGCATCTGCATTTCGGCTGCTATGATTTTTATTTCTTCTGTTTCTGCTGTTCTGCCCAGTCTGACGGCTCTTTCGGAAACAGTTCCGGTGATTTCTTTTTCAAGTAGAAATACCCCATCCGCATGGAAAGCGTTGCCACCAGCAACAGAATCAACCCAGACGCAAACACCCACTTGATGACCATGCCACGAGCATTATCCATCTCCCGATAAGGGATGTCCACCAGCAGAATATAATTTTCATGTGTCTGATAGCGAATCATATAGCGTTGATGCTGCCGCAACAAATCCACTTTTCCTTTTTTTCCGGAAAATAAACTTTCATCATAATCACTGTCTGTTCCGCAGCGTTCCACCTGCGTGTGGCTGACATATTTTCCGGTATCGGTATCAATAATTGCCGAAATACCCATATCGGAAAATGGCATATCTGCCACAATCGCAGAAACATCGTTTTCCTGTGACTGTGTGAGCATGGATTCTGCTGGATACTGCACCTGAATCAAACCCTTTCCAGACCCCAACGCCGAGGCTGCCAGAATCATCGGCTTGTCATTCTGCATGGTAAAGACCACATCTGTGAAAACAGGGTCTGTGGTATGCGATAAAAAGGCACGGTATGCCCGTTTTCCGGTGCTGGAAAAATCCGTGCTGGCAATCAGAATGCCCGTTTCATTGGATACGCTGATTTGGTCGGCATCAATGACGACTCGCAGCTCTTCCAAGATGGTTTCATTCTCGGATGACCAGTCTTTCTGCTCCTCTAACAGCATCGCCACGACTCTTGTCTTTGAAGCGTACTCATTCCGCAAGTCTTCCATCATAGTGGCGGAGGCTTCTGCATCTCGGTCTAACCGCACTTTTGCAGCCTCCATATTGGTATCTACTTGCTGAATCACCTGATTCTGGTCTAACACCCGTACGCTGTACCCAGCAACCAGGCATAATCCGACCACGGCAATCAGCATACAGAGAAATACAAAGCGATAAGTATGCAGAAGTTGTTTTTTCATACGCTGCCCTTTCTGCGGCATTTCCGCAATTGGTTTCAAACTGGTTTCCGCTTTTATTATACCACAAAGAATGCGGTTTGTAAACCATTCTGAACCAACAAATCTTTGCAAAAACGGCGGTTGAACGCATTTGTTTCAACCGCCGTATCTGTTTCAAAAAGAGAACCCTTGCTTACTTCTTTGCCTGCAATTCTGCCAGTGCATCCTTGCGGGACAGGCTAATCTTGCCGTCCTTGACTTCCATGACCTTTACCACGATTTCATCGCCCATGGAAACCACGTCTTCCACATTTTCTACCCGGCTGTTGTCCAGCTTGGAAATGTGCACCAGACCATCCTTGCCCGGTGCGATTTCGACAAATGCACCAAACGGCTTGATAGAAACGACTTTGCCCTTATAGATTGCTCCGACTTCCGGGTCGTGTGCAATGGTATTGATAATCTGTAATGCCTTCTGGCAGTTTTCCAGCTTCATACCGCTGACAAATACAGAGCCGTCTTCATTGATGTCAATCTTAACTTCGCATTCTGCGGTAATCTTCTGAATCACCTTACCGCCCTGACCGATGACTTCCCGAATCTTGTCCACCGGAATGGAAATCTGGAACATCTTCGGAGCGTATTCATTGACAGCCTTTCTCGGTTCTGGGATTGCCTTCAGCATGATTTCGTCCAGAATATACAGTCTTGCCTTTCTGGTCTTTTCAAATGCTTCTGCAATGATTGCCGGCGTCAGACCGTCTACCTTGATATCCACCTGAATGGCAGTGATCCCGTTCTTTGTACCGCCAACCTTAAAGTCCATATCGCCGAAGAAGTCTTCCAGACCCTGAATATCAACCATGGTCATGAATTCATCGCTGTCCGGCTTGGTAATCAGACCGCAGGAAATACCGGCAACCGGTGCTTTCAGCGGAACGCCTGCATCCATCAGAGCCAGTGTCGAACCGCAGATCGAGCCCTGCGAGGTTGAACCGTTCGAGGAGAGCACTTCTGAAACCAACCGCATTGCATACGGGAATTCTTCCACAGACGGCAGCACCGGAACAAGTGCCTTTTCTGCCAGAGCACCGTGACCGATTTCTCTCCGTCCCGGACCTCTGCTCGGCTTGGTTTCGCCAACGGAATAAGACGGGAAATTGTACTGGTGCATATACCGCTTGGAGGTTTCTTCGTCCAGACCATCAATCTTCTGGCTGTCGCTCAACGGGCCAAGTGTTGCAATGGTCAGAACCTGTGTCTGTCCTCTGGTGAACAGACCGCTTCCGTGTACTCTCGGCAGCAGACCCACTTCCGCAGCCAGCGGACGGATTTCATCAATGCCTCTGCCGTCAACACGCTTGCCTTCATAGAGCCAGTTCCGGACAATCTTCTTCTGCAACTTGTACAGGCATTCATCCAGCATTGCACCCTGTTCCGGATATTCTGGGTCATATTTTTCGTGAACCGCATCAATAATCGGCTGCATTCTTGCATCCCGTTCGTTCTTGTCGTTGGTATCCAGAGCCACCTTTACCTGTTCGCCAACCATTGCTTCAATGGCAGCAAACAAATCGTGGTCGAGTTCCATGGACTGGAATTCGAACTTTGGCTTGCCGATTTCGTTCTTGATGTCGTTGATAAACGCAACCATCTTCTTGATTTCTGCGTGACCAGCCAGAATCGCATCCAGCATCTGCTGTTCCGGAATTTCATTCGCACCGGCTTCAATCATAACGATTTTTTCCATTGTGCCGGCAACGGTCAGCCGCAGGTCATTGTGTGCACGCTGTTCGAGGGTCGGGTTCAGGACGATTTCGCCGTCTACCAGACCAACGCTGATACCAGCAATCGGGCCATTCCACGGAATATCCGAAATGGAAATGGCAATGGAAGTTGCCAGCATGCCAGTGATTTCCGGTGAGCAATCCGGGTCAACCGCCAGAACGGTCATGACAACGGAAACATCGTTCCGCATATCCTTCGGGAACAGCGGACGAATCGGACGGTCTACCATACGGGAAGTCAGGATTGCCTTTTCAGACGGCTTTCCCTCTCTCTTAGTGAACGAGCCCGGAATTCTGCCAACGGCATACATCCGTTCTTCATAGTCCACAGACAGCGGGAAGAAATCCACGCCTTCTCTCGGCTTTGCACTGGCAGTTACATTTGCCATGACAACGGTTTCTCCGTAGCGAACCCAACAAGAACCATTGGACAATTCGCAGGTTTTTCCGGTTTCTACAACGAGCGGACGACCTGCAAAGGTGGTTTCAAACTTTCTATACTTTTCAAACATCTGCCTTTTTCCTTTCTACTTTAAAAATCCGTTTTTGGCAGCAGGTTTAGCAAATAATCCTGCACCTGCCATGCATTTCGCCGCAGATACACGATTCATTGCTAAACAAACCGCTGCACAATAGAACGTGTCACAAGTGTATTTGCTCCTGAAAAAACAAACACGGAAAAGCGACTGGCAAAATTCCACCGGCCGCCTTTCCGC
>OGYY01001946.1_pt1 | contig 16357 bp, 20 predicted proteins | sample 1576671 | NCBI WGS metagenome assembly OGYY01 (sample SAMEA3541593, study PRJEB24748) | human gut metagenome | biome: human gut; feature: human-associated habitat; material: faeces | place: China | collected 2012 | reverse complement strand
GGTGATTTTCTTACCGTCTGTCACATCAACATTGTTGTTAAAATAGTTTGCGATTAATGTTTTTACTGCATTTATAAAAATTTTATCTGTCATATTTCATTACACCTCTTTCAATTCAATATCTTCCATTACTGCACGTGCCTCTAAAGCTGCCAAATAGTCAGCCATTGCGTTTAGTTGTATGTTATATGTACTGCGTGGACACGTCGGGGAAAATTTTAGTTTTCCCCTGTCCCATTCCTCCAACATTTTCTTTAACCCTTTGAATCTATTGGCTAATTGATAATATTCTGCCTTGAAACGTTCCTTGTAATCTGCACTGTTCATCAGTGCAACAGTATCTTGTAGTGTCATAGTTATTCCCCTTTCTTCCCCTCAAGTTCTGATGTCATTGTATCAAGCCACTTTTCGATACCATTTCGCAATTTGCTCGGTATCGGCAGACCACACAAGCACATATTTTTCAGTATCGAAATGCTTTCATACATTATGTACAGCAAGCAGAAAAACTCACATATGCCCACTTGCGTAATGCCTATATATTTAAGCACTTCTTCCGGCACAAACGGTAGCATATTAAAGCCTATCAGCTTGTCCAAAATAGCCAAACCCACAACCGATACAATCATTGCAAATTTTCGTATTGCACCGTCAATGCCAAAACAGCTATTAAACTTTTTCTCTTTGATTGCCCTTAGTAACCCCAAAACTGTATCTAACATAACCGCAATAAATACGGTTTTAACGAATAGGTTACACGCCAATGTAACCCAAAATATATTGATTGTTTCCCAAATGTTCATTATATTTCCTCCTTAAATAGCTGTTCTTTCTGTATTGGTAAAATCCATTAAAATTTTGATTGTACCATCTTCATATTCTGCACCTGTTACAACTTTCTTAGTTACAATACAAATAGCACTGTGCCCCCTTGCTAATCTGTGTGATAAAATGTATTTTGTTTCATCATTGTATTGCAAGCTCAAGTAATCTTGGGCAGTTTCGCCCGATGTATCGTTTTTTATAAGGAACGGCTCATTTATGTACAATCCTGTTTCCGGTTTAATCAAACTACCTGGATAATTTGGATTTTCGCTAAGTGATATTTTCACAAGTTCAATATCGCCTGAATTTACTAACCCTTGTATAAGTAAAGAGAAATTATCTAACATAGTGCTATTTGATGTATCGTATAATTTTTCTTGTACTTCTTGCGATAATTTTGCTGTTGTAACAGCCTCATCAACTATATGAGCAGTATGTACCGAGCCGTTTGACAATGTACCTGTATCACCTTTCTCACCCTTATCGCCTTTTTCACCCTTTGCACCTGTATCACCTTTCAAGCCTTGCAGACCTTGTTCGCCTGTGTCGCCCTTAACACCTTGTATGCCTTGTGGTCCTCTTATCGTACCTTTGTATTGCCACTTTACGTCTTCACCGCTACCTGCTGTAGTAGACTGATAGATATAGCCATAATCGGTATTAAGGTACACATCACCCACTTTAACAAGAGGACATTCTGCATATGTATAGTTGATGTTTTTGGACGTACCGCTTAAAGCTGTGCCTGTATACCACAAGCTACCGTTCATATTTACATTCCCTTTGCCTGTGCCGATAAAAAACTCGTTTGTATCACTTGTATATGCCGGCTCAGCGAACGACAATGTTGGTAGTAACTTTCTCAGCCCACGTCTAAATTGAATTTTATTAGCCATTTTTTAACCCTCCATAATTTCTTTTTTCTCATTCTCTGTGATATATCCCGCTTTGACGAATATATCTAAATGCTTTTCTTTGTAAATACCCATTTGATAGTATTTACGTATCAATGTTTTATTCACTGTCAACACCTGCTTTCAGTTCCGCAATCTGTAACATCAGCATTGCGTTGATTTCGTCCTGTGACATTGTTTCGTCACCGCTCATAACAGACTGAACGTGCTGTTTTAATTCCGACATACTGTCAAATGTTTTTGACTGTATCTGTGACAGCTGTTCTGAAGTTGGCTGTTCAAACGTAACGTCTGTATGCTGAATTTTTGCGATTTCTGTGTCCATATCGAAATTGTCGTCAGTTTCGGCGAATTTATCATTGACAATCCTGCGTTTTATACGCAATATATCCCTGTCGGTATGTATTCCGTACACTGTGCCGTCAATTTCAACGCCACGTTCATAGAATCGTGCCTGCCCGTTTTTCATATAAAATTTGTACATATTCGACCCCCTTAACTCCACGCAACCGTATTACCTTCAGCCACACAACCTTCGTCCAGTTGACCTATTGAGCTTGCACTTGTGACATTGCCCGTTACAACCGACGAAGCGTTAGCTTCGATAACGTACAGATTTTCTAATTTGTTTGTTGCCGCAGATAATAGAATCACATTATCACGACAAAATGCCTTGTTTGCATAAAGGATATTATATCCCTTAACTTCTGTACTATCTGTTGTTATAATAGACAGATTTTTAATATAATTGTTTGCGAATGTTGCTTCTACACCCAAATCAAAAGCGCAGTCACCTTCTTTTACCTTTAATCCAAAGAATGTATTGTCATTGCAGATACTTCTCAATTTGACTGCTATACACTCGTTCAAATCTAACGAAATAAATACATTATTGGCTGTATTACCTGCCAGTGTAATATTACCGATATCACTACTATTGAAAATATTATGATTACAAAGACTGTTGTTACCGCTGAAATATATTTCCCCTTGTGGTATGGTGTTATCTTCAAATACATTGTTTATAAATATCGACGCTGATACAGACATTAAATATCCCGAATCTGAATTATCGGTAGTCCATATATTTGTAAATTTATTGTTATCTACAAAAACTTTTGTAAATTTCATACATGCACCTATATTGGTTTTTGTTTTTAAGCACCAACCGTCAATAACATTGTTTGTAAATTTTGAACCACTGCACATAATGATATTACCAACGGTACTATCATCTTGATTTACATCATATACTTCGCCTAATACACAATTATCAACGATTGCGTTACTATTGCCAAATAAAATCATAGGATTAACAGATGTTTGAGTACAGGTGGTGTTATCCTCTTGAAAATTTATATTTTTTAACTTCGCCATAATACCCAAGAAGAATATAACTTGACGTGCGGCAGGATTGGTATTTTTAAACGTAATTGAACTACAGTAAGTACCGTCTAATGTAACTCGTATACCTACATTTAATATAGCATTATAATGACCGAACCCCGAAACAAGCCCACTGTCCTGTGTGTTTTCGTTAGTCAGTACACAATCACCCATGATATATACTACCGTGCCTCGTGTGGCTCTCGACAACGCCGCCTGTAACTTTAATTCGTCGTGGTCGCCGTCGCACACGACAAATATTTGGTTTTTTGTTTTCATCGACGCACCTGCCGCGGGGATTGGTGTATTGTCGTTTCCACCTACATATATTTCAGCCTCTGATTTGTCATCACTATATGCAATAGCTATTTCACCTTCCGAAAGTGTTAATCTATTTATATTGCTTTTCAAACCGTGCTTTGCTATAAATCTTGTTGCCATTCTATCAATCCTCCTTTCCTTAATACGTTCCACAATCAATGACCGATGTTACTTGTGCAGACAGTTCAAGCGGGTTAAAATCACCGCAATCAAAACTGTTTTCAGGTTCACTGTCAAAGTTACCGCCGTCAAGTTCTGTTCCTAACTGTTCCATACCGAATACACCACCGTCGTATGATGTAATACCGATTGCTGTGTACAGATTTTGAAGTTCGTTTGTATATGCATATACTATTTCTTCGACAAAAGCCTTAAAATCAATATAGTCAAAGTATTTATCAAGGTCTTTCACCTTGTCCCATATTGCTACTCTATCTTCTGTGATAGTATCAAGTACATTCTTGTTACTGTGCTTGTGAGCCAGTGTTTGCAGTGTATTCACCACATTTTCAAGCATTTCCCTTGCGTTTATTTCATCATCAAGTTTTGCGTTTGTATCGTCAATCTTGCCGTTTAACACGCTATCCATATCTTCAAGAGATTTTTGTATAATCTCAATTTCAGATTTGGTTATGTACTCTTTATCATTAACAAGTTGCGATACAAGTGTAGGAACGCTTAAAGCAAGCCTTAAACTCTCTTTTGAAATATCTTTTTTGAGTGATATTCCTGCTATTTGAGTTATTTTCAGAACGTATTTATTAAGCAAGTCAGGTGTTTCAGAGCCGAAGTCTGTCTTTTGATAACATACATTCCCCTTCATTTAACCACCTCCATTAATTTAAACGCACCCTTACACATAGATTACAAGGCTTTGTGTCCTTGTTTTCAAACTTCAACGCCGATACAGTCTTATTTACAACATAGTTTTCTTTGACTTCCGACCATAGTTCGGTCTTATGCGGTTTTCTTGACATAGTGGCATATAAAGCAACGTCGTCACCGTCACATTGCCAACCTATATCGTTCACACCTCTCTTATTTGCCGATACAACAGGCATTTTAAGATATATTATCTTTCCCGCTCCGACTGTATCTTCATATACATAATCGAAGCCGGTTGTCATTCGCTCGAATTCTTCCATTTCTTCTGCGTTTGTTGGTCTGTCATACATCATTATTTATCCCCCTTTTAAACTCAACGTGTGCCATACCGCTTGCATAGTCGATAGTAAAGCTGTGCAGACTATCCATAGGCAAATCAACAACTCCTCTGCCAATCGTACAATCTTCGCTTTCATATTCAATTTTTATATCTTTAAGATTTTGTTCTTCAACAATCATTCTCTTTACCTTTTGACATATCTCTATATCTATCGAGAATAACCAAGCTGTTGGTACTCTGTTTATAAACAACAGTGTTTCGTTTGGGTTTTTACACGTCATCGCGACGTTATCACCTATTCTAAATAACATATATTTTTCCTCCTTAACTTGTACTTGACGGTAAGCCTATTACCGTACAATTCGAAAAATCCCAAGTGCCTTTTGGGTATGTCTTACTTCCAGTCGAACCTATAAAAGACGTTCCTACAGCTTTTATAGCAATACCAACACCCGTATCATAAATCTGAAAAACTTCTTGTCCTTTGCCATTCGATACTCGCTTCAATGTCAAATCACCATAATTACCGCTTGAATTACCAATAGTCACATACGCCCTTTTATCCTCATTATAAAATTTTGCTCCAACTATATCTGTACCTGTAATAGTTCCCTCTGTTATAAGGTCACCGCTCACCTTTACGCAACCGTTCAATATAAATCCGCCTGATATTTGAGTGAATGCAGAATTAATGCCGTTTTTTTCGTCATACTCTAACCAATCTTGTAAAATATCATTGAAATAATAATATTTGTTGTTATATTTGTAGAGTTTTTCTTTATCCAACGTTTTATCGCTTGCGGACGGTTTTTCTTTTACTGTAACAGCCTCTGATGTATTCATTTTTTCGAATGCAAGCGATTCAATCTTTTCTGCTGTTTGATTAAATTGTGTTTCCACGCCTTTCTTTAGCTTTGAAACCCTTGTAGATATTCCGTCGGCAGTCATAGTGAACGTTGAAGATAATGTTTCTACTGAATTATCCGTGTATTCTTGACTTGATACTACTGACATTTCAATAGCTTGTGCCGTTTGCGATACAGTTGAATATTGACTTAGATTGTTTTCTAAGTCCTCATACGATACTTTGCTTTCTATCTTTTCAGCCGTTACACTGAATTGAGTATCATAGCCGTTTAATTTCTTTCGCAAAGTGGTTGCGAGGTTGCTTTCGTCTATGTTATCTAAAGCGTCCTCTAATGTCCTTTTCAGCTTAACGTAATTGTCGTTTAATTCTGATACTGTTTCTCTAAGCTGTTTGTAATTCATATTGTTAATATCATCTTGATGATACAAATAACTCACCTCCCGGAGTAATGCCGAGTTCCATTTCATAGAAACGCACATAACCGTGTCCCTCAAAATGTAACTTGTAGCCATAATTAGCGGTCATTCGCGGTTTTAAGCGTATTGCTTGCATACCTTTCCGACCGTTACTGTCATATAGCAACTGCGATGTTTCAGGGTTAAATTCTTCATTGTCGTACAGTGCATACACTTTGAAACGTCCCTCAATATACGCAAGCATTTGAAATTTTACTATATGTTTGATATTTACTGTCTGATATGTGCTTGAAGATGATGATGTCAGTATGGTTGATAAGTCTGTTTCACAGCTCCAATCGTCCGTATATTTGTTCGTATCCATTTTGTATACAACACCGTCTTTGCATAACATATACATACCGTTTTTGTTATGTGCAAAGCCTAATACTTCACTATTAATCACTTGTTGCGACCATTGACCGACCATTGTGTCATACACAAACAGATACATTTCGCCTTGTCTGTCTGTACAATACAAGTAATAGTTTCTTCCGTCACTACCCGAAACGGCACTTTTGAACTCGTCAATTCCAAGATTATAGCCAATCTCACGCGGTTGTGAGCCTGTATACACCTTGACTTCATCATCTGACGCAAATATCAGTTTGCCGTTTACCTCTTGTATGCTCCTGTTGTCAATAGACCCCTCCGCATACACGTCAACCAATCTGAACGGATTTTTACTGTTGTATATTTCGTGCATAAAGTCACGTTTAAAGCAAACAACGTGGTTGTCATACACTGTTATACCTGTAAAGTTACCGCCTGCTTTTGTGTTGGTTTGTGAGGCACTGCTCCACGCATTGCTTTCGTTACTTTCAGCTACGGTGTCTAAGTTCCAATTCGTATAGTCGTTATAGCCTGAAACGTGTACTCTATCCTCATCAACTCCGAAAAGTCGTGATAAATGCACTACCGCATACTTTAGATTAGGGAACGACGGCGAAACAGTTATTCCAAACCCACTTTTTCCGTCACCTATATCGCTACAAAATTGATAGGTTTTATTATTGTATGTGTTAAGCCAATAGCAACTCTTATTGCTCCCCTCAGGCGGTGCATAGTTTTCGGTAAATTCATAATACTTTGATACTTTCTTGCCGTTTTCAAGATTTTTAATCAATTCGTATTTGTATTTATCGGTGCTATCCTTATCGGTGTTTTCGGTTCTTTTGTAATATGCTTTTGCTGTAACTTCTTTGTCACTTATCTTTTCGTAATAATCGGTTATATTCGTACCGTATGCAATATCAGTTACTTCCTCATACTCATACGGTATTATCGTACCGTTATCATCAGCTTTTCTTACGTATAGTTTGGTTTGAACCGTACCTGTGCTATCAGAAACCTTTTCATAGTAATTACTTATGTCTGAATTATAATCAAGTTCTGCATATACTCTTGTATATGTGTAAGGGAATGACGTACCTGTACGTTCGTAAAAAGCTACATTAGTCATTTGTTTTAAAGGTGAAAATGCCCTTATATATAAGCCTACTACACTATCATCATTCTTCAAATCAGTAACCGTTATGTAAGTGTATGGTGAACACGTTCCTTGTCGCTGATAGTACGCAATTCCATCGTCCTCGTTATAACTACCCGACCATTGCTTTTGGTATCCATCATAAAACCTCGCTTTTTTGCTACTGTCTTTGTTATATTCCGTCTTTTTGTAACCGTCATTATACGTTTGTTTACTTGACTTTCTGTAACCGTCATTGTAATACTCGTCTTTCGTCTGAGTATATCCGTCGTTGTAGTATTTTTTTATTTCGACGTCCAAATTGCTTGTTTCAAAGTAGTTTGTGCCACCTGTCAAAGTAAATCTGCCTAACGCCCCATTCCAAACATAGTAAGTTTTTTTGCCACTGCTTTCTTTTTGGCAATACATAACATCAATATCGGCATTGCCGTCCTCAACTGCCTGTTTGTCAAATGTAGTAGGGTCTTTGTCTGTATCTACAATCTTCATAAACATAGATACTTTGTCAGGAAACAGTATCAATTTCTTTACATATGTGCCACCAAGTACATCAACGGCATTTTCATATACATTGAATTGCACCATACTACGCTGTATCGCGTCAGTTTCTTCTGTCACGCCTTTTTTTATTAGACCTGTATATACTTTTGTGATTTGTCCTTTACTGTTTTTCCTGTCGCTCAAAACGAGATAATCAAGTTTTAATTCTGTATCGTCACGATAGATAACAACAAGGAAATCATCAAAACTGAATAGCGATATAGGGTGTTTGTATTCAAGTCCCATATCGGACAATATGTCTACCCTGCTTTGCGACGGTGTTAAATAAGGTGCCTCGGCTGTAGAAATGTTGCATTCCATAGACAAAGCACCTGTATCTATAACTTGCCGTCTGTTTAAACCACTCCAATTCAGTTTGGAAAGGCTATATTGCTTTAGTGCCTGTGGTAATGGTACTTGTCCGAATTGTAATTCGTTTTGTTTCTTTGCCATATAACCTCTCCTTTACTGTCCGAATTGTTGGGCTTTATCAGATAGCCATTGTTTGAAATTTTCAAGTAAAATATTGTAATTGTTGAGCCAATTTGACGCAGGACCGTACTCATTTTCAAGTGAATATGCTTCGCCTCTTAGCTTTGACTTTACCAATTCGATAAATTCTATCGGTATCATCACGTTACCGTCTTGTATTTCGTCATTTTCATTTACTTTTATCAATTTAGGCTTGATATGATAGATTAATTTAATAAAATTAGGTGTTTTTTGCATTTTAACAGCTAAATTATCACCTTTTTTATAAAAACAATCGGGAAATACGAAACCGCTTGTTATACTCGTCTTTATTAATTGTGTTGTATCTGCATACACCGCATATATATCTTCAAACCGTATCGGTGCTTCATTATCCGAAACATCAAGGTTTGCAAGCTGTATAACATCCTCTTGCGGTTCGGTAATTATCAAGTCGTTCTGTTCTTTTATAATCGCACTGTATAACAGCCATTGCAGACTGTTCAGCCACGTTGCATACGTCGAATTTGTGATAGGAAGTGCGACGTCCACTTCACTCTGTAATTCTGCTATTAACGCTTTTGCAGATATTCCACTGTCAAACACTTCTCTACCACCTCATTCGTCGTACACGTCTGTTATGTGCGTGATTTTTCCAATAATGCACATAGGCATTTCTTGATTTTCGTGTAAATTCCTGTTTGAATATACCTTGTTGGTCGTAACCACAAAGGTATAAGATATTGTCCACGATTGCCGGAGTATAAAGCGGTAATACAACGTTTTCGTCCGATAAATCGTGTACCGGTGTAAAATGCACACCCTCTTTGAACAGTAAGTCGGGATATAATGCTTCAAGTTCTGCAACGGTGTCGTTAAAGAAATTAAAGAACCGTCGCTGTTCAAGAGGTACTTTAAGACTTACTTTTTCATATATTTCTTTAAGTGTTACTTCTGCTTGTTCCAATCTATCACCGCATTTCAGAAAAAAATATTTCAGCAAGTGCCTAAAATAACGGCAAAAATACGGCAAGGCAACATATAATTACCTTGCCGTAAAGATTAAATACAGTTGTAAATTCTGATTAGACCACCAGGATTTGAGCAGATAAGGTCACCATAGTTTGCAAGCAACGCTCTGTAAACTGATGAATTTTCCTTTAGGTTGAAAATGCCACCGCCTTGTAGGTCAGCGAATTTCCATTCCTGTGTATGTAGTTCAAGTGCTGATGTATCAACACCCCAAATTTCATCATCCGGCACGAACATTTCGTTGACAACATCAACCTGTCTGTTGCCGAAAGCAAACTGAATTGATTTGAAACCACCCTGTAAGGTGTTCTGTTCAACTCTGATATTGTTTACTCTTAGGTATTCTGTGTAGTGGTCGTACGCTTCGTCACCACACAACAGCATATCAACCTTTGAGTTCTTGTCCTTTTCGGCACGTCTTAGAGCCTTTGTAATAATGCTGTCCTCAACATTATCATTTGCGTCAATAACAATAGGCTTGATAATCGGATTGTCTGCCTTGCTTACGCCGTAAATTGTAGGAACTTCATCGTCGAAGATAGCACCAAGGCCTGTGATTTCACGGTTAAATGAGTTCTGCACCGTCATAAAGCCGTCAACAAGTGCTGTTGTAGGTGCTTTGTCAAGGATAATCTCATAGTTACCGTTGCTGTTCTTTGTACGGTTAATTGCCATAATTCGTAGCTGTTTAGCAACCACGTCGTTCGGCGTTGTAGCCGAGGTCGGATAAAAGTCTACAATCAAGCCTTCCTTGACGTACTTAATGTCAGTTACTTCAACTTTTGTTGTCGGAGTTGTCTGTTTAACAACCTTTGTTAATGCACCTGTACCATTGCCGAATAGTGAACGTCCGACATTCCATTTTGCTGTTTCGTACGCCGCCTTAACTTCTGTGTCAAGTGCGTTTGCCATAGAGCCGTTCTTGCCTGTAAGCTGTACAGCTTTGATTGACAATTCAACGTTTGAGTACATATCTTTTGCGTATGTTCTGAAACGTTTGAACATAACATTGCCCGCCTCAGGCGTTGCAAGTCCTTCTTCTCCGTAGCCAAAGCCACCCGATAGACCGATTGGAGCTGACGCAACAATCTCATTTGCTACCAATGGCTTTTTCTTGATTTTTGATAGTAGTGGTGTAGGCTCGATACCGAGTAGGTTATTCCATACCGGTAAGTAGTTAGATTTTAGAGCCTCTTCAATAGTTTTTAAGTTTTGTTCTCTTCCCATTTAAAAATTCTCCCTCTTTTGTAATGTGGGTACGTTATTTCTCTCTGAACATATTTTTTGTTCTTTTGGAGGCGTCGTCCCAAGTTGTTGGTTTTTCCTTTATTGTTAATGCCGCGTTTACAGCGCCGTTTGACGCTGACATTGCAGGCACTTGCTGACTTTGTTTAATGTCGTCCAATCTCTTTTTTTCAATCATTTGTTGAAATTCAGGATTGCTGTCGTAGTATTTCATTAATTCTTCTGCTGTTGGGTCTGACGGTGGCGGTGTATTCGCAGAATTTACGCCGTTTGCAATCATATACGCCGTCAAATACTTTTCGTCCATAGGTATATCGTCGTTGTCTAACCACTTGTTATGTTCAATGATGTAGTCCAGCTGTGGCAACATATCGTTAATACCTTTCAGTTCATCAACACCGTTGAACGCCTCAAGCATTTCCCTTTTTTCTTTCTCACGCATACCGTCCTTTGCGTATTGCAAGGCAGGTTCAACGTCTTTTAACACTTGCTGTGTGACGTATTTTTGCATTGCATTTGCATAGTCCTGTTGCATTTGCTGAACAGTTGCATCGTCCTCGAATGCTAAACGGTTTACATCCAACATCGGCATTTGCATTGCGTCCTCTATAATCGCTTGCTCACGTTGTTGTGATTGCTGTGTTATAGTCTGTTGCAATTCGTTATTTGTCTGTCTTAGCTGTTCATTTTCTTCCATTATGCGTTGATAATCTTGTTCACGTTGTGCCGCCGCTTGTGCCGCCGCCTGTGCTACATTTGCCGCCTCGTCAACCGCATTATTTTCCTGTGTCGGTTGTTCTTGTACTTGCGGTTCTTGTGCTTGTCCCTCTTGTTGTGATTCTTGTTGTCCCTCTTGTTGTCCCTCTTGTTGTGGTTCTTGTGGGGTACTTTCTTCGCCCAATACCTCTTGACCGTCAAACATATCTTCGGTCGCTCGTCTTGCGTCGTAGAAATTATCCATTATGTATAGTCCTCCTATCTTTGTCCTTGTTGCGCCAACATAGCCATTACATTCTGCTGTTGGTCTTGTGTCTGTGCCTGTTTATGTAGTCTGATATGGTCCTCTAATGCTTTTGCATACTCAGGCTTTTTCAGTTTTAACAGCTGAAAATCCAACTGTAAGATATACCGCAGGTGTTCGTCTATGTGTATATCGTGGTCGTCAAACTCTGATACCCTCGGTACTGCACCCTGCTCAAAAAATACATTTTCACGTTGTGCCGCTTGAATTTGCAGTGCATTGATGTTCATTATTTCGGTGTAATTGCCTACTTTCATAAACTCCAGTGCCCTCTGTTTTACACGTTCAGGTATCTGACCGTTTGCGTCGGTAAACAGTCCCATTTTGTATGCGTCGAAGAAACGTTCCTTTTGCACTTCTTCCGACATCAACAGTTCATTTTCTGTGACGTATTCCACGTCATAGCTGTTAATATCGTCGCTATTCCAAATAATCGCATTACCGATACGATTTTTACCTGTACAGTTCAGTACACGTCGTGTATTTGCGTATTTTTTGTAGATTTCAAGCCACATTACCGCCAAATTTTTGATACTGTTTCGAATATGGTCGCCGGTTAGTGAAAGACGCGTATTATCTATATCGACAAGGTTCTGTATAGCAGTACCTGACGTTACGCCTGCAGGCGTTGCACCGTTCATCATCAGCTGTGATACACCTGCCACATATTCCATATCACTTTTTAAGTTGTATCGTTCTGTCATAATCTCTGACGGCAAATTGCCATTCGGAATAGGTATAGGTGGGTTTGTTCCCTGTCTGTATACCAACATTGCACCCGGTGCCGCACCGTTTTGTTCAAATTCTTCGATGTCGATACTGCCCTCTTCGGCATAGAAACCCTGTATTGCAATGCGTTTGATGTATTCGTGTATTCGGTTCAGACAGCCGTTGTACGCCCTCTGACGCGGTATCAAATCTTCAATTATTGACTTCCCAAAAAACTGTCCTGCCGATTCGCGACACATCATTTGTGTTAATGGTATGCGTGAATATGGTAACGGACCGTAGTATATTAGGTGTTCATCGCCGACAATAATAATCATTCTGCCGTCCGGTCTGTGTTTAGTAGGTCGTTCAAAATATGTAATAACCTTTGCCGCACCATCTACCGAACGTGTACCTAATGTTGTGACGGTATTCTCGTAACCAAAACCGCCTCCGGCAACAACAGGTGTTAGTTCAAACGTTTCAACCGTTGCACCCTCAACTTTGATACCGTATAGGTCGTATATTTCCTCTTTGGTCTTGACTTGCTCCAAAATGATTGAACGCTGCGCCTCTACACCTTCTTTGAAAATACTTTCAGGAAACACCTCATACGGCGTTATCAGTCCGTACTCCAAATCACCTTGATAAAACGCTTGTTCAAACTTTTGCTCATTTCCCTCATCGTCAACCGTAATGACTTTTTCAGTAGCGTATTTCTCACCTTTGTCTTTGTCCCACCACGATAGCCAAAAACAGTTACCGCACAATTCATTCCACTGTATCGCAGTATTTTTCTTGGTATCAAAATCACTTGAAGTCTGCAAATACTGCAATATCGTAGTTGATGTTTCAGCCTTTGCGTAGTCCTCTAACTCGTTCGTTCTCGGATTGACTTTCATTCTGTAATTGATTTTCTTTAGGTTCGCAATTCGTGTATCAATCAGTGGTGCAATCTGATTGAATGTTTCACGTTCCAACCAATCGTATACAGGCTCCAACTGTTCGATTTCACGACTATACGGATTAAAATCACAATACTGATTACCGACTAAAAAATTAGCGTTTAAATGCCATTGTGTTTCCAATGCTGAACGTGCTGAACGGCGTTTCTCTAATTCTTCGTGAATATTTGCGATAATATCTTCCTTGTACAGTTGGTTTCCGTCGTCGTCGGTGTCAATTACTCTGTCAACTTCTTCATCATCTGCGCTTTCACTGTTAGGTGGTGAAAACATACTCTTTACGCTCGCTTTTATGCCCTGCAATACAGGCGAATATCTCAAATTCATTATTCATCACCCGCCTTTGTGTCGTTCTTGCGCCACCTATTCAAAACGGCTTTATGCCTGCTGATAGGTTGTTTTGGCTCGTCAGTTTTGATGTTGTTGTATTCGGTCATATTTCTGCACATCAACCTGTTATACAGGTCTTTGCGTTCGATATGTTGCACTATTGACATTCCTACTATGATTAGCGTCTGAACGGCTATAACGCATAGCAGAACATAAATCACATTCATAGTCATTCCCTCCGTTTAAAATGCAAGAATACTCGCAATCAGCGTTTCCTTGTCAGTATTTGCGTTGATACCTAATTCCTTTGCGATTTTTTTCAAATCGTTGTACTTAACACCGTCCAAATACTCTTTTGTGTACGGAATAGGGTATTCTTCTGTGTTGTTATCCTCTGTTTCAACTGTTTCTTTCACGTTTTCTGCTGTTTTCTCTATTCCGCCGTGGAAAAATAGTGGTGGCGGTGGTACTGATACCGTCTTTTTCTCTGCTGATGGGTCATATTCCGCAACAGCTTTAACCGCCTTTTTTAAACATTCTTCGCAGATAATGACGCTGTTACCGAATTCGTTTGTATTTGTCAGTGAATATGTATCGGTATTCTTACACCCTCTGACTTCGCATTTTTTCTTTATCTTCTTGATTTTCATTAGAAATAGCTCCTCCTTTTTTCTAATCTGCCTTTTAACGCTTTCTCTCTGTACTTTTGAATTGCTGTCTTTTCCTCTTTTGGCGGTTTTGATGGTGATGTGAATTGCAACACGAAATATCGCAACGCGTCAGGTAAATGTGTTATATCGTGTGGTTCTGTCGCACAATCCGTTGGATGTTTGGTATCACGTTGTAGTGATGTTAAACAGTCGATTAATTCAATACAGTTATCGAATATCATCAATCGGCTACTGCCGTTTTTGACCTGTAATAAATCTTTGACCGCCAACCAACCTGCCTCACGGTTATTTGAACTTTTCAGCAGTGGCAAACCGCCCTCACGGAACAAATCCGCCTTTGTCTTACCGCTTTCTTGTGTTCGCCCCCACATATCGGGTGGGGCGGCGGTGTATTCTATCCGTTCGTCAGTCGGCGTCAGATTGACTATTTCCCCTGCACCGACTGAAATAACCTTATTGCTTTCGGCATATTCGCGGTAAACATAGTAGTTACCGTGTTCGTCAATAGCCACCCATACACACGCCAAACAATCCAAACCGTAGTCCATACCACGATATTTACGCCAATGTTCGGGTATCTGAAACGGTTCAACGATATGTATTGACCTATCAAATTCGTTGAAATACCGCCCTTCGAGCAAGTCCCAACTGCCGTCACGCCACGCCTCTCGCAGTCCGTCGGGCAGGTTATTTAGCATATCGACATAGCCTGTATCTGTTTCCAATAACACCGCATTATCAAACACTGTCGCAGGAATAAACATATAATCGTTAGGATTTTCAGAATTACGGTATTTTTTTGACACAAACAGACGTTTAACCCATTCGTGACCGACACCACCGGGATTACAGGTCAAATACATTCGTTTTGGAAATGGATTAGCACCACGAATACACGCAGTCAGTGTTGAATACTGATATTCAGTAAATTGCGTAGCTTCGTCCATAAAAATGACGTCATACTCGATACCCTGATATTGATTAACGTCGCCCTCACTGTCGCAATACCCCATTTCCAATAACGAACCGTTATTGAAATAGAAACATTTTTCCTGTTTGCTATATCTTGCTATGCCTTTTAGCAACGGCTCCAGTTCACGAACGTGGTTACGCTCCAAATCCCTGTATGTCCGTCGCAGAAATAACATTTTTATACCCGCATATCTGATAGCCAACAGCACTGCTTTCATTCTGACCGCCCACGACTTACCTCCGCCTCTCGCTCCGCCGTACATAATCATTCTGTTATGTGCGGTGAAAAACTGCTCCTGTTTTGGATTGGTGCGTGATAGGTCTAATTTCAGACTATTCTGCATATTTCATCACGTCCTGTGGCATTTTAATTTCAATCGTCGTATTTTCAGTCGATTGTCCCTGTGCTAATGCACGTTTGTCATATAATGTATTGACTGCTGTGCTGATTTCAGATAATTTATGCAATTCCAACGACCGTATCTTTGCACGCAATTCCTGTTTTTGCGACGCTGTCATCTCGTCGGCAGGAATATCTTTCATCAATTCCTCCAACTCACGCTGTTGCTTCAACGCTAATTCCAACCGCCTGTTAATCAGCTCGGCACCGTTCTCAATCGCTTTGCTCGCCGTTTCGATGAAACCCTCGCGGACCTCTCGCCGTTTTTCTGCATATTCGTCCATATCAGGTGGATGTCGTCGCCACCACGATTTTAACGTGTTTACGGGAATACCCATTTTTCGTGATACTAATTCCCAATTTCCCAATACCGTGTATTCCGCAAATGCCTGCTCACGGTCGGCGTCTGTATATGTTCTCTGTTTCGCTATGGCTGACACCCCCTTTTCATCAATTTAATATTTCCGTCCCCACCGACAATCAGTGAAATATTAACCCACCGTCCTCACGACGGTTCTACCTACTATATGTAGTAAATCAAATCTATCCCCCTCACTATTTTCCAATTTTAATATTTTT